>JGI24695J34938_10002419_pt1 | contig 14319 bp, 14 predicted proteins | sample TergutCo191P3_FD_34938 | JGI IMG/M metagenome (IMG submission 34938) | reverse complement strand
GGTATTTCGAGCAAGGGCGTTCAATATGATTCTTTGGACGGAGAGCCTGTCTATCTTTTATTTATGATAATCGCCCCTATGCAGGATTCGGAAAAACATTTACGTTTATTAAAACATCTAGCGGAGCTTATGGAAATTCCTGAATTTCAAATTGAGTTACAGTCGCAAAAAGATCCGCAGGGAGCGTTCAAAGTAATTCGCAAGTTTGAAGAAATGCTCGCAGCCCAGAATTGATTATGGGAAACGTACTTGATCATTTATTAAAAGTTGAAGCGGAGGCTTCGGCTTTGGTCAATGACGCGCAGAATGAAGCCGACAAGCGTATCCGCGAAAACGAAGAAAAAAACCGAATTGCTTTTGATGAAAAAATTAAATTGGAAATACAAACTCAGGAATCAATTTTTAACAGCGAAAAAGAAAAAACTAACAGCCAATATTATCAGGCGCTTCAGGAATACCGCGATGAAATTTCAAAAATCATTATTGATGAAGAACGTTTCTCCGGATTATTAAACGAATATTTATCAAAAATAGTTTCTTCATAAGAACGAGGAAAGCCGATGCCGAACACGCAGCGAAGTTACAAGCGCCAGCATGAATTAGACAATGACGGTTTCAGGTTTGAGTGGGGCGACAGCGGCTATTCTTACGCGAAAGCGTCGTGGATAATCGGAAAATCTTTTTTGGGAAGAAGGATGTCGCTTCTTTCCGGCATTCACTCGTTAGGTGATTTAGATAAACTGATTTTTCCCGAACAGCATAAGGAACTTTTGGGAAGAGAATTGTTAGCTGACATGGAAATACGCATTGCGAACCGCGCTGTGCGTCAGATTTTATCAATCGTTAATTCGTATTCGGAGCCGCCGAAACTTCTAATCCGCAGTCTTAAATATTTTGAGTACAGCAATTTAAAAGAATGTCTTTCGCATATAATAAACGGAAAACATGATAAACCGAAAATATACGACATCGGAAGGTTTAAAACGATTCGTTTTGAACATTATCCCGATGTTGCCGCGATGATCAGAAAATCGGAATTTGAATTTCTTCTTTCGGAAGACTTAAAAAATATTAAACAGGGCATGGATATTTCAAATCCTGCGTGGGCATCGGTCGATATTAAATCAATCGAAACAAAAATCGACAATCGTTTTTATCAGGGATTGATTGACAGTTTATCTCAGCTGTCCGCAGAAGATCGCGAAGCCGCGTCGAGTTTAATTGCCGATGAAATTTCTCTTCGCAATTGCGTGTGGGCTTTACGTTTGCGCACTTATTATCAAAAAACAGAAGTTGAAACTTTAAAATATTTAATGGATTACAAACTTCTCGGAAATATTCGTCAGAAGAGAGCGTCTCTTTCCGCCGACGCGGTAACTTCTCTTTATTTTCCGCTTGATGTTCGTCTGCCGTGGCGCGGCTGGAGATGGGAAAGATTTTTAAATTCCGAATTACCTGCGATGCACTGGACTGCCGATCCGCGCTATTTTCAGAACACCGCTTCGCGTTATATTTATCAGCACGCGTTTCATTATTTTCACAGTTCTCCGATGTCAGTAGGCGCGATTTATTGCTTTATCAAACTAAAACAATTCGAAGAAGATCTTCTTACNAGCGTCGCTGAAGGTTTGTCTCTNGGAATGGACAGCTCGTATGTGATTAAACTTTTGGAAATTTCAACGAAGTTTCCCGCGGAGGATGTCTGATGCTGCGTCCTCGTAAAATGAAGTTTGTAGAGCTTACCGTTTTCAAGAGCGATATGGACGCTGTACTGGAATATTTGGGAAAAAACGCTTCGATGCAATTCACAGAACCTGAAGGAATTATCGACAGCTCCGACGCTGCGCGTATCAGAGAATTAATAGACAGGCTTTTAGACGCGGCGGTTTATATCGGCGCTGAAGATATTGAGGATGATAATTCAACTAACGATGAGAGCGTAACAATTCCCGGCAGGGATGACGAAGAATATTTACAGACATTATGCGGTGAAATCGAAAAATTAAAAGATATCGAGTACAGAACAATACATGACAAACAGCGCATACGTGAAACGATTAACGAAGCGAAAGCGTTTTCAAAAATGAATATGCCGTTTTCCGATTTTGAGCATCTTTCTTATCTTACGCTTCGTCTTGGAATACTTGAGCCGAAAGAAATTACCGAGTTACGCGAAACTTTGGGAGATCGCGCCGTAATTATTCCTCTAGATAACGAAAACCGCTTTTTAGCGGCAAGCTCCAAAAAAGGAAGGTTTGCGCTCGATTCGGCGTTAAAAACGCTTTCTTTTGAACCGATTAAAATCCCCGAGAATTACAAGGGAATCCCCGCTGAAATGATGAAGAGTTTAAACGAACAATTAAAAAATCTTGATATAGAACTGGATAAAATAAAAAAAGATAAAGAAGCGTTACGCGAAAGATTTATTTCCGATTATGAACGGCTTATCTCATTAATGAATACGGCGTTAGTAATAGAAGGAATCAAAGCAAAGTTTTCGTCAACGGAAAGTTTGTATCATTTTTCCGGATGGACACCCGCCGATACCGAAAAAAAACTTGTAAAAGATTTATCCGCGCTGACAAACAAACGGGTGGCGGTTCATTCTTATTTGCCGCATGAAGTTCCTTCGATCAAAAACGGAACCGAAAAAGTGCCCGTATCAATGAAACACAGCGCGTTTGTAAAAGGTTTTGAAGGAGTTGTGTTTTCATACGGCGCTCCTCCGTACGGTACGATAGATCCAACTCCCATTGTCGCGTTCTTTTTTACTCTCATGTTCGGAATTATGTTCGGCGATGTGGGGCAGGGGTTTGTTTTACTGCTTGCGGGAATTCTGATAAGAAACATTAATAAATTTAAAAAACATTTAAAGTATTCGACACCGCTTATCTCTGTCGGAATCGCGTCGATGATAATGGGTTTTCTTGCGGGATCGGTTTTTACAAACGAAGAATTACTTATAGCTCCCACAAGAGTAATTACAGAAACGCTTTTCGGCTATCCGATGGATCACATCCTTCATATCCTGCCGATGGCGGGACAGGGCGGAAGCATCACAAAATTGCTGTACTTCTTTGCTTTTACTGTCAGCATAGGAATAATAATTAATTCGCTTGGGCTTTTAATTAATATAAGCAATCGTTTTACATTAAAAAAATATAAAGAAGCGTTTTTTTCAAAAACAGGTTTGGCAGGTCTTATATTTTTCTGGTACGCGCTTTTTATCGCGGTGCGTATTATCCTCGGCGGAAAATTTGAAATATATGATTTAGCGGGATTATTAATTCCGCTTTTCTTTATTTTCTTCGGTCATATTATTTGGAGTTTAATATCAAAAGAAAAAATAGTTTTAAAAGACGGATTGGTTCCTTTTGTTATGGAAGGAGTTGTGGAAATGATGGACACNGTTTCGGGATATTTTTCCAATACTGTTAGTTTTCTCCGCGTCGGCGCGTTTGCTCTTGCTCATGCTGTTTTTTCGTTTATTGTTTTTTATTTTACAGATCAGCTTGCAGGTTCAGGAATCGCGGGAACGCTCTCAGCGGCGCTGATATTGCTGGCAGGAAACGCGATTATCATTTTTCTTGAAGGTTTAATCGTGGCAATTCAGGTTATGCGTCTGCAATACTATGAATTTTTTAATAAATTTTTTATTGAGACAGGAGTGGAGTTTGCTCCTTTCCGTTTCAAACAAAATAAAAATAAATGATTTAAGGAGTGTATATGAAGAAAATTATTTTGTTGTTATGCGTCATGTTTATCGGCGTATCTGTTTTCGCGCCGGTTCTGGCTGCGCAGGATCAATCTGAGATTGAAGGCGAAGTAACATCTATCGCCGATTCGATTAAATGCATCGCCGCGGCTCTCGCTGTCGGAATTTCGTGCATCGCGGGCGGAATCGCTGTAGGAAGAATCGGCTCTGCCGCGATGGGCGCGATGAGCGAAAACCCCGATCTTTTCGGAAAAGCTCTCCCGTACGCAGGACTCGCCGAAGGTATTTGTTTATGGGGATTTTTAGTCGCGCTNTTAATACTATTCATCTAACGCGGACAGATTTGATTAATGTTCGTGTCATTTGTNGTTAAAAAATCGGAAGTGTAAAGTGGATTTTTATTTTATCGGGGATGAAGAACTTGTAACGGCTTTTCGTTTCATCGGCATCGACGGAATGACGGTGAAAAACTCAGGCGAAGCCGTTGCGGTTTTCAGGCAAATTACGGAAGGCATAAAGACAGCCGGTATTGATCTGAGCGAATCATTTCCCGATACAGATAATTGTCAAGTTTTAATTCTCACCGAAGAAACCGCTGACTGGCTCGGCGCTTACATGATCGAATGGCAGCTCTCAGGTAAATATCCGCTGTTAGTCGAAATTCCCGGTATCGCGGGAAGACTCACAGGAAGGAAAACTTTAGTGGACGCGATACGCGAAGCAATAGGTATACGAGTTTAAATATGAACTACGGATTTCCGCTAGTTAATCAAATATTTGGACAAAAGTCCGTGTAAATTCGTTTAATCCGTGCTAATCCGTGGCAGGTGTTTGTCTCCGAAAATTTCAATTACCTTTTTTTTAAACGCTTCAGGCGGCGGCGCTTCGATTTTGTATCCCGAAAATTCCAATTTCCACGCGTGCAAATAAAAGCCGGCAATATAATTGTTTCTCTTGCTTTCCCGCTCACTGCTATTTACTCTCTGCTCACTGTATTTAATGTCGCCTAACAGCGGATGACCGTGCGCTTTTGCCTGCGCTCTTATTTGGTGTGTTCTGCCTGTTACAATTTCCGCTTGAATTAAACTGCAGCCGCTGTTCGAAGCGAGCGGCGAAATTTTTGTGATTGCGGTTTTTGCGCAAGGATCGCAGCTTGTAAATGTTTTTTTCTTTTCGCGATCGCGGATCAATTTGTCTTCCCAAATATCTTCTTTACTGACAATACCTTCGGCAATAGCAAGATAAGTTTTTTTTATTTTATGATCTTTCATTAGAGAAGTAAAAAGACGAGCGCCTTCTAAACTTGCAGAAAAAACAACGATGCCGCTTGAAGGTTTATCAAGGCGGTGAAGGGGTCCCGGAGTGAACGACAATGACGGAGGCAATTTATCGGAGAGAAACGCGCGGACTATTGTGTCGAGGCTGTCTCTGCCGTGAACGGCGAGTCCTGCAGGCTTGTTAAAAGCGATTAGCCCCGCGTCCTGCCAGATAGGCGCAGCGGCGGAAGGTAAAATTCTTGAGGGGGAACGCGGAACTTTTGTATTGGAATTCTTTCTTTCGCCGTGAAAATCCACGGCAGACTTTTTTGATTCTTTTAATACGGGAATCAAAATTACCGCTCCTCTTTCGATGCGATCCTGCGCTTTTGCGGGCTTTCCGTTGACTAAAACCTGTCCGCGGCGAAGAAGGCGGTGGATTAAGGCGAGCGGATGATCGGGAAGCGCTTTGCGGAGAATCCTGTCGAGTCTGCGCCCTGAATCGTTTTCGCCTGCGGTAAGTTCCATATCTAGTTATAACATGACTACAGTTGACAGTCACTATGTTACCTTGACAAAAAAACAAGTTTAATAGAAGATAAGAGTATGACAGCTGTATCGACTTTAAGATCATTATTCGAAAATAAAATATTTTTATGTACAATACTTAGTATGGCTATCGCTCAGGTTTTAAAACTTTTTTTTTATCTTATTAATAATAAAAAAAAGAAAAAGCTGGAAGCGATTGAAACTGTGATCTGGCGCACCGGCGGAATGCCTTCGAGTCATTCGGCGCTTGTGTGTTCTCTTGCGACCGCTACCGGAATTCAGGAAGGAATATCATCAACATATTTTATTATATCTCTTCTTTTTGCTTTGGTTGTTCTGCGCGATTCTGTCGGAGTTAGAAGAGCGTCGGGTTTACAGGCAAGAGCGATAAATAATCTTGGAAAACAGCTTGCGAAATTTACAGGACAGGATTTTCATTCCGTAAAAGAAATTCACGGACACACTCCGCTGGAAGTTCTGGTAGGATCCTGTTTGGGTATATTGATCGCGGTTATTTTCTTTATAGTTTAGGCGCGTTATGTCTTTTTTCCGTTCCGTCTTACTGATAGGTCTTGTTTCTCTGTTGATATCCGGGGGGCTTCTTCTTCTCGGATACGCGGCAGGCTACGAAGAATTCAAAGGCGGTTACGCAGTATTGTCGGCTAACGCCGATATTGACGACAAGATAATAACGCCTCTCCTTGTTAATGCCGATTTTATCGGAGGAAATCCTGTAAGTAAATCATCGCTTTGGGTGTTATTCGATAATTTTGATTCTCTTGAAACAATACCGCTTGACGAATATTTTTCAAAAGTATATTCATTTGATCCGCGTTACGATATATACGCGGAAAAATTAAGAGATGTTTTTTTAAAAGACAATAAAATGTTTATTTATATTCCGCTTACGCCGGGCAATTGGAATTCATCATCGGTTAATAAACAAATCTCTTCTTTGTTAGGCGACATTCCGTTTTCCGTTGATTATTACGGAACAGGAAGACCTTTGCGTTTTTTCTTTTTGATGTATTTTGCGGCTTCTGTTTTCCTGATTATTTTTTGCTGCGTAAATAAAAAATCGCGTAACAGCCCGGGTTTTACCGCATGTATTATCGCTCTTGTTCCCGCGCTTTCTCCGCTCGCGTTTTTCGGCGCGTCAGGGCTTGGCTGCGCTTCGCTTTTTTTCGCGCTCTTTATTCTGCTTCGGGATCCGTTAAACGATTTTATCGCGTTAGGCAAAACTTTTTTAAAAAGAACTTTATCAAAAAAAGCATGGCTGCGCATACTCTGCAAAGAAATTATTGCGCCGTACAGATTTCACATTGCTCTTTTGCCGTTTTTTGCCGCTGCTTTTGTCTTTGTAATTTATTTTTCGCAATTACAATTTTTATTTTTATCGGTGGTTTTTGCCGGAGCGTTTTTAATATTTTTATTTTCATTAAAAATATTATCGCTTGTAGTATTTAAACGCAGAAGATTTTTTCCCGTACCGATTATTAAACGGGCTTCTTTGGGTTTTTCTTTTTCTGTATTTATGATACCGTTTGCCGCTGCCGCTGTAATGACATTTTTTATCGCTCCTTATCAAACAGGCGCGTATGTTTTCAATAATAAATTCGACTCTTTTGTTTATGAACACGATTATCACGAGCATATTGTAAATCAATCTACATTTGCTGTACGTAAATTAGACGCGTATTCACGTTCGAATTCTTCAGAGTCTGAGAACGTAAAAAACGCGGGTCTTATGCCGGAGTTTTTCATGGATACTGACGGTCTTCCATCAATGCGGGCAGCGTCAGCGGATAAAAACATAAATTTTTCGGATTTTCCGCCGTTTCCGTTAAAAAATTTGATGGATTTTTTTGAAGGCGTTAATTCGGGGCTAAGAACAAACTCAGGAACCGGCGGAATTCATGAAAAATGGGTGTTATTAATACCGGTAATTTTTATTTTTATCTGTTTTGTTTTAGGTATATATTATAATAAATTTTTAAAAGTTGATTTTTCAGAGTTAAAGAAATTTTACCTGAAAATGCCTCAAAAGGGTCTTAACCGGAATAAGACGCTGTTGTATAATGAAAGAAACCATAAACGTCTCCTGAAAACAGGGCAGGGCTAAGGTTGTTAAAGGACATAAAGTAATGAAGATATATTCATTTCCGTGGGGAGGGTTTTCTTACGAAGATCCTACAGCGCCGTCAAAATCAGACACTGTTAACGCGTTCCTCCCCGCTCTTTCCGTAATTCCTCTTGGCGGAAGTAATAAGAAGGTTTATCCTGTTGTCTCTATCGGCGATGTTGTCCGCGAAGGTATGCTCGTTGGAAGAGCTTCAAGNGAGGGCGCCGTTAATGTTCACGCGACTGTTCCCGGAAAGATTATCCGCAAAGTGACATGGAAAGATAAAGACAATATCGAAAACGAAGCTTTCGTAATTAAAATGGAAGGCGCTTTTGAAAAGCTCGGCAGAAAAGATGAAACGTATATTTGGAAGGGCGTAAACAGTTATGATTTGCAAAGAATAATTTCCGATCAGGGGATTGTCGAAATGGATAATTCCGAGAAACCTCTTGCGGAATTAATTTCAGCAGGCAGAAANAAAGAAAAGCTCACTCTTGTCGTTCGTTTGGTTTTTGACGATCCGTGGCTGGTCGCCGATTACGCTTTATGCCGCGCCAGAATGAATGTTGTAATTGAAGGAGCGGCGATTGTCGCAAAAGCGTGTTTTAAGGTAACAAGAATTTTATTTGCGGTTTCTCACCGCGAAAAAGAGTTAGGTGACGATCTTCTCAACGCGTCTTCAAAAATTGATATTCCTGTTTCGCTTGTTCTTACGGGATCGCGTTATCCGCAGCGCAATGACAGGGAACTTGAGATAGCGATCAGGTTATACGAAAAAAAAGAAGGTTTTGATTTAGGCTCTCTTTTAATTTTAGGACCTGCTGTTCTTGCCGCCGCCTATGACGCGGTTGTTTTTAAAAAACCGATTTTAGATCGATATGTTGCTGTCGGAGGATCGGCGATTAAACATCCTCAGATTATGAAAGTAAGAATCGGAACAAGAATCGGCGAAGTAATCGAACAATGCGGCGGCTTTATCCATAAACCTGAAAGAATTGTAAAAGGCTCGCCTCTCTGCGGAAAAGAAGTTGTGTATCTTGACGAACCTGTCGGAAAAAACTGTTACGCGATCGCCGCGATGTCAAATTCTCAGGCTGTAGTTCATAAACAGCAAAATTGCATTAACTGCGGAGAGTGCAGGACTGTATGTCCTGTCGGACTTGATCCTCAATATATTTACAAACAGCTTAAAATGTCTGAAACGGGAAANATCGGAATTACAGGCTGTAACGGATGCGGNTGCTGTAAAATTGTCTGCCCGTCGGCGCTTCCTCTGCCGGAAACAATTTTAGGAAGAAATGAGGGGGCTGAAGGTGGCTGAGTTTATGCAGGAGAAACGAAGTTTGTCTAAACCGCAAATTAACATATCATATCCAAGCACTGTAAGAATGTGGATTGTCTGCGCATGCGCTTTTTTCTGCGTGCTGCAGTCGTCTATCCATGACGGCGGCAAATCGATGGTAATTGCTCTGACATCTTTTATTATTGCTGTGTTTTTGGAATTTATTTTTACATGGCAAAAACACGGAGTTAGAAAGATTCTAGACGGAAGCGCGGCGGCGACAGCTATGATACTCGCGATGATGCTTCCGAATCAAATTCATCCGGTTTACGCGGCAATCGGAAGCGCGTTTGCGGTTGTTGTCGTTAAATTCAGTTTCGGCGGTCTTGGCGCGAACTGGTTAAATCCGGCGCTCGGCGGCTGGCTTTTTATTCGTTTTTCATGGCCGTCGTCTTTTTCAAACGCGTTAAATCACTCCGATTCTGCCGTTGGCGGAGCGGAGCAGGGAGTTTCCGATTTATCGATTTCTGAAATGATATCAACAGGAGCAAGCAATATTGATAATTCGGTTTCGGATTTTTTAAACGGTTCGGTTTTTTCCTTATTCGGAGTACAGATGCCGTCAGGTTATATCGATCTTTTATTCTATAGCAGTTCGCCTATTATCACAGACCGCGGACTTTTCGCGCTGTTGATAGGAACGATTTTAATTACGGCTGCCGGAATTAACCGCGGATGGATACCTCTTGTATTCATTGCCGTTTACGGTTTTATGATTCGTTTGTCGGGAGATCTTTCCGATGTTTTATGGAACGGAGATTTGTTATACGGATTATTTTCCGGCGGCACAATCGCGGCGGCTTTTATTCTTGCCGCAGAACCTTCAAGCAGCGCGAAATTTAAACCGGGAATTATTTTTTCCGTTGTGCTTGCCGCGGTTCTTTCGTGGTTCTTCCGTTACAAATGTATGGAATATTCCGGATGCTTTATCGCTTTGGCAATTGTTAATTGTTTGACTCCTGTTACGCGTTTTGTTGAGGAAAAAATCTTTTTATTAAGAAATAAAAAAGCGCTGAACAACCGCGTCAAATTACAGGAGAATCTTTTATGAGTTCGGGATTCAAAGATAAAGCGATATTGACCGCGTGGGTAACAGGAGTATTGTTAATTATTTCTTTAATTTGGGTTTTCTCGCAGCCATTGCAGTCGCGGTATTTAATGAGGACGGTAAACAGCGTTTTTATCAGTAACAATGACGCGCGCAGACTCGTTTCTCCTATTCCAAGAATGACAGATAACGCTAATCTTCTGGGATATTGGTATTCAATGAACAACAGTCAGGATAAAATGTTTGTCTTTGTCGTTTTTCAAGACGGAATTTTAATTCCGCTTGGAGCTGTAATTTCCGATGATGGAAATGTAAATGAATTAATTCCTTTAAGCGCTCACGCAGTACAGGTTTTTGATTCTATCCCGAAAAGTATTTTAAATATTTATATCAGACGAATAGAAACAGCGGCGCTTGCGCAAGGAGATAAGTGATGTCTTTACACAATCAACATTCTTTTTGGGGTTCTCTTTCTCCTTTAGGAGGGTTAACGGGAGCAGGTCTTTTGGTGATGGCTTCCGCGCGTCTTTCATGGGCGGTAACTATAGCCGGGTGTTTATTCTGGGTGTACGGTCTTACAACTCTTACATTTACTGTATTGTTATCTGCAATCGGTAATAAATTTTTCCCTGTCAGCGGGAGAATTACTTTGTACACATGTTTAGCGGCTCTATTCGGCAGTTTGTATCTTTTAATGTTCTGGCTTTTATCTCCGTTTGCCGCGCTTGAAACATTCGTGCTTATTTTGCTTGTTCCTCTGTTTTGCGCAAGTTCCGGAATTATTGAACAGATACAAGCGCATTCGGCAAAATCGGACAGTGACGCAAGGGNGGTTCAAAGACATGACAATTCTTCCATTGATGTTTTTGAACATGTCTCGGATGCCGTCTCTCAGGCTGTTTCTCTTGCGGGTTTAATTGTCGCTTTTTCGATTATCAGAGAACCTTTGGCTTATTGTTCTCTCTCTTTTCCGGGAAGCGCGCAGGGAATGATGACAATTATGTATTTTAAAGCAGGCTCATTTTTTCCAATCGGTATTTTTACTTCTTCCGCCGGCGCTTTAATGTTATTAGGTTTTATTATATGCATGTATCAATATAATAAAACTAAAATATTTTCGGGGAGGATGTAAATGGAAAATTTTCCTGCCTTACTTTTGCTGATTTATTCCGCGTTTTCAATTAATTTACTTTTNCAGTGCGGACTTGGAATCAGAGGAGCTGTTGAATCTAAAANAGTAATTAATATTTCTTCGATTGCGAAGATATGCATAATTTTTGTATCTGTAANCTTGTTATGGTTCTTTTTTTCAAAAGTTGTTTTTACTCTTTTTCACGGATTATTTATTTATATTCTTGCTTTTCCTGTAGGTTTTATTGTTTATGACGCGTTGGAATATCTTGTTTTTCGGTATCTTATAAAGAAAAATGTTGAGTCCGAGGATTTTATCAATTTCCCCAGCGGAATAACGTCTGTTTCGGTTTTTTTATGCATAATGTTAGCGAATAATTTNTTGCAGGCGTTTGTGNTGTCTTTTGGTTTTACTTCAGGAATATTTCTTGTCAGTTTAATTATCAGGGAAATAAGAAAAAGAGCGGAGCTTGAGGCAGTGCCGGTATTTATGCGCGGAAAACCGCTTGCTCTCGTTACTATGGGAATGTTATCTCTTGTTTTCGCGACCGCGTCACTTTTATTATTCGGGATGATCGGCGCGAAATGAAAAATGAAAAGAAAATAACGCTTGTGCTTGGCTCTCATGCGCATATTCCGTCCGGAGCGCCGGAAAGTTATTTTGAATACATATACGAAAACAGACTTCGTCCTTTTGTGACAAATTTGTACCGTTACTCGAATATTCGCGCGGTGCTGCATTATTCCGGCGTTCTTCTTTACTGGATTGAAAGAACTCATCAGGAATTTTTTATGCTGATAGAGGGAATGGTTACGCGCAAACAAATTGAAATATTAGGCGGCGGTTTTTATGAACCGATGTTTCCTATAATTCCCCTGCAGGACAGAATCGGACAGGTTGAGCTTATGACGACATATCTCCGCAAACATTTCGGAAAACGTCCTCAAGGCTGTTGGATTCCCGGAATGGTATGGGAGCAGCATCTCGCGAACGCTTTTTCCGCAAGCGATATGACTTATTCATTTCTTTCGCAGGATCAATTTGCTCAGGCAGGAGTAAAAGAAACCGATCTTTTTTCTCCGTGTATCACGGAAGATCAGGGGAAATTGATTACGATTTTTCCTGTTTCTTTATCGATTGAAAAAGATTTGGCTGAAAAAAGTTTTTCTCATGTTTTTACGGAACTAAAAAACAAATTTGACGCAGAATATGATTCTTATGACGATAAAATAGTTACCGTATTTCCCGAAAAAGTTTCTTCTTCTCCCGAAGAAGCCGAAGATACCGCGTGGAATCGTTTTTTTGAAGAAATTTCGCTTTCAGAAAATATTGTAGAAACTGTGCTGCCCGCAAAAATAATGAGAAGTCATAAAACGTATCATAAAGCGAGTTTTCCCAATTCTTCAATTATTGAAAATTTTTCTCCGAGATGTTTTTTAATCGAACACGAACAGGCAAACAGTATTTATTCAAAAATGATTTTTACAAATGTTCTTATTAATCAATTGAAAGGCGATAAATCGCGGAAATTAAACGCAAGAGAAGAATTGTGGAAAGCGCAGGACTCGAGTCTCTTTATTCCGAACGAAGGGCTTTTCCGCAATGAACTTCGTAAGGCGGCGTACAGTTCTCTTTTACGCGCGGAAATGCTTTCAAGAGAAAAAGGAAAAACAAATTTTTCGCTGATTCAATATGATTTTGATTTTGACGGAGCAAAAGAGTTTTTATTTCAGGATGCGATTATTAATTGCTATATCAGACAAAAAGGAGCGGCTGTTTTTGAGCTTGATTACATGCCTAAAGAGTGGAATTATCTCGACTGCGGCGCGGGAGTTTTATCTACGAGAACAGCTTTTGCTGATATTTTATGTCCTGCCGATGTTAAAATTGACGCGCTTGCGTCCTGTAAACCTGAAAGTTTAAAGATAAGCAGACAATGTTTTAATGAACAGTATGAAAGCGTTGCGCAGGATAAAAAAGGAAAGTCATGCTTTAAACTTTCAGCGTCAGCGGACATAAATCCTTTCGGTTTCATAGAGATAATCAAATGTTATTTAATAAAAAGAAATGTTATTACAGTTTCGTATACATTAAAAAACACATCAAAGGAAATTCAGAACTTCCAATTTATTCCGGAAATTAATTTTTCTTTTGCCGGGACAACCGATGAATTTGTTCGTTTTTATTCAATCGACAATACAGGTAAAGATATCCCGATAGAGAAAAACTTAAACACATCAAATCTAAAAATACTTGATGTTAAAAATGAAGTTCAAATAACTATCGCTTCAGTTAAAGATTTTTCAGGCTGCCTTGTTCCTGTTAACTATAATGAGATATATCAAGCGTCGCGTATTCTGCCTGTTTTTTCTATGTCTCTTGCTTCAGGCGAATCGTGGACAAACGAATTTACCGTTAAATTTTCACATTAACAGTATTATTTGTTATTGAATAACATTTTATTTTTAGTTATCATAATAATATGAAAAGACGACTAATTACTTCGGCATTGCCCTATGTCAATAATGTGCCTCATCTCGGCAATTTAATTCAGGTGCTTTCCGCGGATACTTTCGCGCGGTTTTGCAGACTCTACGGATATGAAACTCTTTATGTCTGCGGGACTGATGAATACGGGACTGCTACCGAAAATAAAGCGGCGCAGGAGGGCATTGCCCCCAAAGAACTTTGCGATCGATATCACGCGATCCATGCCGATATTTACAAATGGTTTAACATTTCGTTTGATAAATTCGGGCGAACGTCAGCTCCTGTGCAAACCGAAGTAACGCAGGATATTTTTCTAAAAATTGATAAAGCGGGATTTATCCGTGAAAAAAAGATCGAGCAGTTTTTCTGCGGACAATGCGATAGATTTCTCGCGGACAGGTATATTCGCGGCATTTGTCCCGTTTGCGGGAGCGATGAAGCAAGGGGCGATCAATGCGAGACATGCGGAAAACTTCTCGATCCCGTTGATTTAAAAGAGCCGAAATGCTCAGCCTGCGGCAGCTCTCCCTCTTTGCAGAAAACAAATCATTTGTATATCGATCTTCCCGCTATAAAAGAAAAATTAGAAAATTGGATGAAGACCGCGTCCGTAAAAGGTTTTTGGGCGCATAACGCGATTCAAATGACATTAAGCTGGATACGCG
>JGI24695J34938_10002418_pt1 | contig 14320 bp, 11 predicted proteins | sample TergutCo191P3_FD_34938 | JGI IMG/M metagenome (IMG submission 34938) | reverse complement strand
TATTGATATTTTCTCTAATACCTTCTTCAATATCAATTAATACATTTTCAAGTAAACTATCTTTACTTACCATAATTAATTATACAAATTTATGTTTTTTATGTCAATATTTAGGAAATTTTAGCTCACTTTGCACATAACAAACAGTTACCGCGAAATACTCTGTTAGGGTATTTTAGGTTCCATTCGGCTAGACTGCCTAAAAGCTCCCGCGCCTCATTCCGCCACATTTTGTCGGTTGTTGGAATTACTTTTAATATTTTATTTTTTATTGTTGTTTATTATTTACAAAAATATTTATCTTAATCCGCTTACCCAATCAAAATACGCTGTGACGAAAATCGCGGGGGAGTTCCAGTAAATGGCGTTTTCATTCGCGGAGGCTGTCCATGTGTTGTCGATGTAGTATTTCGCGGGCGGCACATCAGGCGGTATTAATTTTTTGCAGACCATGTCGGGGAATTTTTTATTCGGACCGCCTGAAACTAGTCCGGGTACAGGATCGTCAACATTATCCGCGTAGGAAGGTCTGTGATGAGGATAACGGAAAGCGTTTTCTCCAAAGCCTGTGACAAAACTGCAGCCTGTCGCGTTCATTCCAAGCATATAATCAAACTGAGCCTGAGCCGCGGTTTTATATTTATCATCGCCAGTTAAAAGTTTCGCGCAGATTAATACAATGGCGTTATTCATAATAGGAAGTATTGAGCCCCATACATATTCGTTTTCATTTAACGCGGTGCCGTAGCCGCTTTGCAGATATTTTTCATAAATTTTGTCCGCCGCCGATAAAAATCTTTCGCGCATGTTTTTAATTAATTCCGTTTCCGGTTCTTTTAAAATAAAAAGACAACAGAGTGAGCCGAATCCGCCGACATCCCGCCAGCCAAGTTTTGAGATATCAATTTTTTCAATCAGCGCGATTATTTGTTTCATATAACGTTCTTCTTTTGACGCGGCGTACAGCTCGCACGCCGCCCAGAAAATTTCATCGTCGCAGCAGTCGTCGCCGTACGCGCCGGAGCTGACATTTGGCGGGTTTACAAATGGCTGGAAATCAGGATTGTTTTCTAGCCATTTCCACGCGCGAACGGACGCCGACAGCGTTTTTTCGGAAAAAGCCTTGTCAAAATTCTTATATACGCGGCACGCCTGCGCCAGAGACGCTGCGAAAGCCGCTGTCGCCGTATGCGTTACGCGAAACAGAAGAAGGCTTTCCTTGTCGTCCTCGGGCATTATAAAAGGCGCGAAGAACCGCGTGGCGGTTTTGTGATATACGCCTCCGTCTTCCCGCTGCATTTTCATCATCCACTCAAGTTCATAGCGGCATTCATTTAAAACATCGGGAACGCCGTTTCCGCTTTCGGGAATATTAATGTTATCCGCGAACGCTTCGGGAAAAAGTTCGTAAGCGTAAAGAATGTGAGAGACCGCTACAGCTCCGGGACCTGTGTATCTTCCGTAATCGCCCGCGTCATGCCATCCGCCTGTTACATCGACAGCGGCACTGTCACCGCTTTCCGGCTCCGCTTTGCCAGCGTGGCATATTTTATGGCTGTATTTTCCCGCGTGTTTTTCTTCCAGAGCGCAGCCGCAGCGTTGATAATACATGCCTTTTAACAAAGCGTTTGAAAGATCGCGGTAAGGCCGATCGTTTACAAAAAATTTTTTCATCAAGCCGTCCGCGAAAATAAAGTACGCTCCGGGTATTTTTATCTCTGTAAGATCGGCTATGCGGACAGTATCGCCGGAAGCGCTGTCAAAAAAAGGAGGGCTAAGCGGCGGTTCAAATTTATACTCATTGTCAGCCGATACAACAAAACAACACTCGCCCTTTCCCGTGATGACTGCCTTTTTCGGCATATCAACCTGAAAGCCAACCTGATTTAAGTGAATCATTTTTTTTAGCTGATTGCCGTTTCCAAAGCGATTTCCATCATTTTGGTAAATGTGGTTTGACGCTCTTCGGAGGAAGTTTCTTCGCCTGTGACAAGAGAATCGGAAACTGTAAGGATGCACAAAGCTTCGCGTTCGTACTTCGCGGCAAGAGTGTACAATTCCGCGCATTCCATCTCTACCGCGAGACAGCCGAACTTTGCCCAAAGTTTCCATTCATCCGGATCCTCTGTGTAAAACATGTCGGATGATAAAATCGGACCTGTTTTTGGAGTCCATCCTCTCGCGACCGCGGTATCCCATGCCTTTTTTAACAGCGAAAATGCCGCCGTAGGAGCGTAGTTCATGCCTTTAAATCTAATGTTGTTCGCTCCTGAGTTTGTGCATGCCGACATCGCGAGAACCACATCGCGGATTTTTACATCTTTATGCAGCGAACCTGCCGTCCCTATGCGGATCGCGCGTTTTACTCCGTAATCCTTAAATAATTCGTTTACATATATTGATATAGAAGGAATTCCCATTCCGGTTCCCTGCACGGATACCTTTTTTCCCTTATATGTCCCGGTGTAACCAAACATATTCCGTACATCATTGTATTGATATATGTTCTCCATAAAATTTTCCGCTACAAATTTCGCGCGCAACGGGTCTCCCGGCAGCAGAACAGCCTCGGCTATTTCTCCTTTTTTCGCGGCGATATGTGTTGACATTTTTCCCTCCCTTTTGGCGTTTCGCGCCTTTTTAGACAACCTCGATTATATCACGATATTAACGCTGCTGTCAGAATTATTTGATGTAAATATAAAAAGCTCTTGATATATTATGTTAAATTGTGTTAACCTGCGGTATCGGAGGGTTTAATGATTAACGAGATTTTGAAGGAAATTGGCTCAACTAAAAATAAGGACGAAAAAGAGCTAAATAAAAGCCTTAAAGCTTATCTGTCAGGCGAAAAACTTGAGAATTCTATCAAAGAATTTTGGGATAAAAGAGAAAACGGCAAAACGGCTATAATACGGGATTATCCCGGCCTTATTAAACACATGACTTTTTTCTTCTTGTTGTTGTCGGATATAAATGATTTTAAGGACGCGTCCTTTAAAGAAAAGAAAGACAAAGCGGGAATCAAACACAGGTTCAATGTTTGTTCTCTTCTATACAACAAATCGCTTCAGACAATATTGGATATTTTTGGCTTATTGGAAAACGGCTCTGTATCAAGCTCATTTTTATTATGGCGTTCAATTTATGAAAATTTTGTATTTTCCAAATATTTAATCAACAATACTGAAGAAGAAGCCGGTCTTTTTAATGATTATTCGGCTGTTCAACGTAAAAAAATACTTGGCCAGAAAATCAGCAAGGATGAGAAGGCGGCTTATGGCAAGAAATTTGGCAGGGATTTTGAGACTAATGATTATTGCTGGGCAAAAGGCATCAGGGGCAAGAAAACATTCTTAAAAATTATCAGGTCAATTAAAGAAAATAAATTATTCAAGTTTTATCTGTTATCAGCGTATCTTGGTAATTCAGGCGTTTTTACCGTTAATAAAGCCATTGAATATCAGGAAAGCCGAGCGAAGAATATTCCGATTGGACTTAACCCTGATGAGACGACAAAGAGCCTTAATATTTTAATAACTGTAATGAACGAGTTCGCCGTTTTGATTATTGATAATTTTATCGATGATAAAAAGCAGAAAGAAACGCTTAAAAAAATGGTGTCCTTTTATTGCAAAGAAATTGACAAGAAATGGAAGAAATCTTAGATTTCTATGGTTTTTTATTATTTAGCCTGTTCCAAAACTCCGGTTAAAATGCCTTTCATAGAATGCAAATATGGCGGCTGTACACAGCCTCGGGAGGCTAAAATGGCAGGAATTATTACACGTGTTTTTTAACGAGTTTGTCCAGCGTTTCAAATTTCTTTTATTAAAATAATATCCTAGCACCGGACAAACCTGCTTACAAAACTTTATTTGACGCAGCCATAGACGCCTTCCAAGGCTACGCACAGCAGCCATATTTGGATATTTTTAAATGAATCTTAACAGAAGTTGGTCCATAATAATAACGAATAATTTATATTTAAAAACCAATATGGCATAAGCGGGAAGCCTCAGCAGCGTCTATAGCAGTTTTTGCAATTGTTGTGTTATAAAGTCCGATGTTATTGAAACATCATAAAAATTTTAAAATTGGAATAATTTTAGCTGCCTGCGCGTGAGTATCGGACTCGTCAAAAAGCACTTTTTTAAAATTCCTGCTATTCTAGCTGTTGGGGCTTTCCGTATATGCCGTATTGGCAGTTTGAGATAAATTATTTTTTTCAATTTTGGAACAGGCTTAATTATTAAAAATTTAGCGCGCCCTCTTGATCAAATTCCACATATTTGCTATCTTTATAGAACGGCGTAAAGTGCCCCTCTAGTTTCCCAAAATTTTTTGTTTTGGGCGTTGGTTTTATGCTGGAAGCTTCGCTGCTAATAGCCCTTATAGCTCAGTTGGCAGAGCACATCCATGGTAAGGATGAGGTCATCAGTTCGATTCTGATTGAGGGCTCATAATTGCCACGGAAGCGGTGATTATAAAGGTTTTTCGCTTCATAAAGCTCGAGCGATTTTACATTTTGTAATGTTTTAATTTTTGGGGTTTTCCCATTTTGATAGAGAGGTAGGTATGGCAAGCAAGAAAAATGTGGTTGAATTAATAGCCCTTCAATGCAGTGAGTGTAAAAGGCGAAATTATACAACCAGTAAAAACAGGCGTAATATTCAGGAAAAACTTGAATTTAAAAAATATTGCCCGCACGACCGCAAACATACGCTCCACAAGGAAACCAAAGTTAAATAAAGCGCGCTTTTCCAAAATCGTCGAACTAATGAACAAAATAGCCAAAAGTTCTCAGGTTCGCGTTTTTGGATAATGCCTTAATTATAGGCGTATAGCTCAGTTGGTAGAGCGGCGGTCTCCAAAACCGCAGGTCGTGGGTTCGAAGCCTACTGCGCCTGAGAGCAGAAAATGCACCATTATGGTACAATGCGTTTGTTGCTTGTAAAAGAAGGATATAACATGAAAAAGATTGTTGCGTTTTTTAAAGAATCTTACGCGGAACTCAGAAAAGTGGTTTGGCCGGGCAGAGACGATGTGGTCAGCTCAGTTAAAGTAGTTCTTATTTCTACAGTTATAGTCGCGGCTATATTGGGAGTAATCGATATGTTACTGCTCCTCGGCATAAATCAAATATTCTAACTCAAGTAAGGTAAACAATGGCTACAGGCTGGTATGTCCTGCATACTTATTCAGGATACGAGAACAAAATAGAAAAAACTATCCGCATGATGACCGAGAACGGCGAGCTTGATAAAACCATGGTTCGCGATGTTAAAATTCCCACCGAAGAAGTTTTCGAAGTAAAGGATGGCAAAAAGAAAACGCAAACCAGAAAATTTTTTCCGGGGTACATTCTTGTGGAATTGGATTTCGGCGATACCGAAATGGGCTGGAAAACGCCTTGTACAAAGATTAAGAAGATTCAGGGGGTTACTGGTTTTGTCGGAACCCCTGCCGACAGAAAACCTCAGCCGCTGACAGGCGATGAAGCGAAGAAAATTTTACAAAGGTCGGGCGAGATTAAAGGCGAAAGGACAGTCCGCACAAGACAATCGTTTACTCCCGGCGAACGGGTTAAAATTATCGACGGACCGTTTGAGACGTTCGTTGGCGATATCGATGAAGTTAATCAGGAAAAAAATAAACTTAAAGTAATGGTTGATATTTTCGGCAGAAAAACGCCTGTAGAGGTCGATCTTCTGCAGGTTGAGAAAGTTTAAAAGGGATTTTCAATCCCCGGATATAAAAAGTGGAAGAGGTTTTATAAGCCTCGTTAGTCCGGCGCGTCAGCCAAACGCCGGCAGACCACAAAGGAGATAAAAATGGCAAAAAAGAAAATTACAGCTTATGTCAAGCTGCAATGCCCCGCGGGAAAAGCGACGCCTGCTCCTCCCGTTGGACCAGCGCTCGGCCCTCACGGGGTCAGCGCTCCTCAGTTTGTCCAGCAGTTTAACGACAGGACAAAGGGTATGGAACCGGGACTTATAATCCCTGTTGTCATCACAATTTACGGGGATAAAACATTTACTTTTATCCTTAAAACCCCTCCGGCATCAGTACTGATTAAAAAAGCGATCGGGATTGAGCATGGATCCAAGGAACCGCATAAAATTTCCGCAGGTAAAATTACAAGGGCGCAGCTTGAGGAAATCGGCAAATTAAAAATGGCGGATCTTTCAGCTAACGATCTTGACGCGGCGGTTAAGATCATCGCCGGCACAGCCCGGTCTATGGGAGTACAGGTGGAAAAATGAAACGCGGAAAAAAATATAACGAAGCCATAAAAAAATTCAATCCTGTTTCTCCTTATGATCTTGACGAAGCTCTAAAAATTGTAAAATCAATCGCTTACGCTAAGTTTGACGAAACAGTTGATTTATCTATCAAACTCAACCTAAAAAAAAGCCAGTCGGTGCGCGATACGGTGGTTCTTCCTCATCAGTTCAGAGGAGATAAAAAAATCCTTGTTTTCTGTAAGCCTGAAAAAGAAAAAGAGGCGCAGGAAGCGGGAGCCACATTTACAGGCGCGGATGATTTAATCGAAAAGGTAAAAGGCGGATGGACGGATTTTGATGTCGCTGTCGCCACTCCCGATATGATGAAAGACGTCGGCAAGCTTGGTATGGTATTAGGCAGAAAAGGACTTATGCCCAACCCGAAAACGGGCACTGTTTCTTTTGACATTAAAGGAACGCTCGCGGAACTTAAAAAAGGCCGCGTGGAATTCAGGGCGGATAAAACAGGCGTAATGCATCTCGCAGTCGGCAAAGTTTCTATGGAGCCTGAAAAAGTAGCGGATAACGTTAAGGCTGTAATGACCGAAGTTAAACGCAAACGCCCCATCGATGTAAAAGGCGAGTTTATCCAGACAGTATCCGTGGCGAGCACTATGGGACCCGGCGTTTGGGTTGATTTTAAGGATAAGGATTGAAATCCCCGCGGGATTTCAATTTCGAAATTTTTTGGAGGATTTTATACATGGCAATAGTGGCAAAAAAAATACAGGAAAGCAAAACCAAGGCAATCGGGGAATTAAGGGATTCGCTCAGCGCGGCGAAGGATTTTATCTTTACGGATTACCGCGGTCTTACAGTCGAGCAAATCACCAATTTAAGAAAACAACTTCGCGCGAAAGACGCGCAGTATAAAGTTGTAAAAAACAACTTCGCGGTAATCGCTTTTGAGCAGATGCAGGCTCCCAATGTTTCGCCGTATCTTGTCGGACCTACCGCGGTCGCGATTACGCGCAAAGACCCGAACGAAGTCGCGAAAATATTTTTCGACTTTGTAAAAGAAGCTCCCGCTTTAAAAGTTAAAGGCGCTTTAATTGACGGCTCGGTATATGACGCCGCCAAAACAGAAGCGTTCTCCAAGCTCCCGGGCAGGCTGGAACTTATTTCCATGCTCATGTCAGTAATGAACGGGCCCGCGCGAAATCTCGCGGCGGCGCTTAACGATGTTCCGGCAAGAGTGGTAAGAACGATTAAAGCAATCGCTGATAAAAAGGCGGAGTAGGAAATAAAATCGAAAATTTCAATTTTCGATTTTATACAAAAATTTTTTATTTTTGCAGGGCGCGAACCAAAGGTTCGATAGCCCGAAAAAATATAAGCGCTTGTGAGGGATCTATCTGATCCCGAACAAGAGCGTATCTGTCAGACTTCTGCGGACTTTTAAACGGTTTCGCAGGCTGCTGTTCTGTCAGGTTAAAAATGATCCGGCGCGTTGTTCGTTGAATTTTGGCGCCTGACATAAAGCAAACAGGAGAAGATAATATGGCAGCCACAAAAGAAGAGATTTTAGAATCGATCGCGTCAATGACAGTTTTGGAAGTTTCCGAGCTTGTAAAAATGATGGAGGAAAAATTCGGCGTATCAGCGGCAGCTCCAGTAGCGATCGCGGCAGCCGGAGGCGGAGCAGCGGCTCCCGCGGCGGAAGAGAAAACGGAATTCAACGTTATTCTTAAAGCGTTCGACGAAGCGAAGAAAATCGCCGTTATTAAGGAAGTCCGCGCGGTTGTCGCCGGATTGGATCTTAAAGCCGCGAAAGACCTTGTCGAAGGCGCGCCTAAAACGCTTAAAGAAGCTGTTTCCAAAGATGAAGCCAACAAGATTAAAGACGCTATCACCGCGGCGGGCGGTACTGTTGAGATTCAATAATCCGGCGTTTTTCGCGGCGTTTAAGAAGTTATCCGCCGGTTTATGTCGAATGTTTTATTAGTAAATTTTTCACATCGGCGCGCGAGGATTGTTTCTTTCGCGCGCTTTTGTGATAATTTTTGATTTACTTATTTAATAATTATTTAAAAATGTGTAACATTAAGACAAGAAGGGGAAGCGATAATGGCGAAGATGAAGACGACCGATAAGCGGACTTATATAGGAAAAGATATTCAGGATGTGATGGATCTTCCTGATCTTATCGATATTCAGCTTAATTCTTACGAACGATTTTTACAAAGAGATAAAGTTAATAAAGGCGAAAAACTCGCTCTTCAGGGACTTCAGGAAGTATTTGAATCCACTTTCCCGATTAAAAGCCCAAGTGAAGACATGAGGCTTGAGTTCGAGTATTACACCTTTGATGAAGATAATATTAAAGTAACGGAACTTGAATGCAAGCAGAAAGGGCTTTCCTATTCTGTGCCGCTTAAAGCGCGGGTAAATCTCGCTTTTACTCAAACCGGCGAAATCCGCCAGAAAGATATTTATATGGGCGACATTCCTCTAATGACAGAAAGAGGAACTTTTATCATTAACGGAGCTGAGAGGGTAGTTGTCTCGCAGATACACAGATCGCCGGGCGTCATTTTCAGCCATGAAAAAGGCGTTTTCTCGTCGCGCATTATTCCTTACCGCGGCAGCTGGCTTGAATTTGAAATAGACCAGAAACGCGATTTAATTTACGCGAAGATTGACAGAAAAAAACGGATACTCGGAACGATTTTCCTTCGCACGCTCGGATTTAATTCGAGGGAGGAAATAATCGCGGCTTTCTATAAAACCGACATTCTAAAAATAAAAGATGACCGCGATACCAAAGAAAAAATTTCCGGGAAAATTCTCGCGCAGCCTGTTTATATAAAAGAAGAAAACAATAAGGAAGAAAGACAGCTCTACAGAGCCGGAGATAAACTCCATCCGCATAATGTAGATGAGCTTATAAAAAATAATATTAAAACAATTTGTTATATTGACTTTGAAGCTGAAGGCTCGCTTAACTCCACCATGCTTCTTAACTGCTTTGAACGCGAGGATATAAAATTTCTTAAAGAAGGGTCGGGCAGCGAGCCTTCCAAAGAAGAAGCGCTGATGAATGTGTATTCAGTTCTGATGCCCGGCGAATCCATTACGGCGGAGCAGGCGGAAAAAGATTTGATTGGAATGTTCTTTACAGACCGCCGCTACGATCTTGGAAAAGTCGGACGCTATAAACTAAACAAAAAATTCTCGCTTGATATTCCTGTAAATAAATTTACACTCGCGAACGATGATATTATCTCCACCATGAAACACTTGATTAAAGTTTATGTCGGCGATGAAATTATTGACGATATCGATCATCTTGGAAACAGGCGTATACGATCTGTCGGCGAGCTGATGGCTAACCAGATGAAAACTGCTTTCAGCAGAATGGAAAGAATCGCGAAAGAAAGAATGAGCCTTAAAGAAACCGACACCATCAAGCCGCAGGAATTAATTTCGATTAAACCGATTGTCGCGGCAATTAAAGAATTTTTCGGTTCAAGCCAGCTTTCGCAGTTTATGGATCAGGTAAACCCGTTAGCTGAACTTACCCACAAAAGGCGCCTTAACGCCCTGGGTCCCGGCGGTCTTTCCCGCGAACGCGCCGGCTTTGATGTGCGCGAAATTCACTACACCCACTACGGCAGAATGTGCCCCATCGAAACTCCCGAAGGTCCGAATATCGGTCTTATAGTATCACTCGCGAATTATACGCGCGTTAATGAATACGGCTTTTTGGAGACGCCTTACCGCAAGGTAACAAAGGGAGTCGCCACAAAGGATATAGAATATCTTTCGGCGATGGATGAAGACCGCAACATCATCGCGCAGGCGTCAGCGAAAATTAACCCCAATGGATCGTTTGACGGCGATCAGGTTTCCTGCCGCAATAAAGGTGATTATATCACGCGCTCGCCTGATGAAATCCAGTACATGGACGTATCGCCCAAGCAGATAATTTCCGTTTCCGCGTCTTTAATACCGTTCCTTGAACACGACGACGCTAACCGCGCGCTTATGGGTTCAAACATGCAGCGTCAGGCGGTGCCTTTAGTCTTCCCCGAAGCTCCCCGCGTGGGAACCGGAATGGAAGCGAAATGCGCTTATGATTCAGGCGTTCTTGTAAAATCCAGGAGGGGCGGAACGGTTCTTCGCGTAACAGCGCAGGAAATTGTTATAAAGCCGGACAGGTCGAGCAATCCAAAACCGGCGGCACAGGTAACTATTGATGATAACGGAAACGATGTTTATGAGCTTATTAAATTCCAGAGAACCAATCAGGACACATGCTACAACCAGCGCCCGATTGTCAGGTTGGGCGAGAAAATCGCCTCGGGGCAGGTTATAGCGGACGGACCCGCGACCCAGAACGGCGAGCTTGCCCTCGGCAGAAATATCCTTGTAGGTTTTATGCCATGGAACGGCTACAACTACGAAGACTCGATTCTTATCTCACAGCGGGTTGTAAAAGAAGATATGTTCACATCGATTCATATTAAGGAATTTATTGTAGAGGTACGTGAGACGAAACTAGGCCCGGAAAAAATTACGCGCGATATTCCCAATACTTCCGAAAAAAGCCTTGACAACCTTGACGCCGAAGGCATTATCCGCATCGGCGCGAAAGTGCGCTCAGGCGATATATTGGTCGGCAAAGTCACACCAAAAAGCGAAACTGAAACAACGCCTGAGTTCAAGCTTTTAAATTCGATCTTCGGCGAGAAAGCGAAGGAAGTGCGCGACAATTCATTAAAAGTTCCGCACGGCATCGACGGGACAATTATCGATATTCAGCGCTTAAAAAGGACGGAGCACGACAGCTTAAGCCCTGGCGTTGACGAGGTTGTAAAAGTTTTAATCGCGACAAAACGCAAACTGCGCGAAGGCGATAAAATGGCGGGCCGCCACGGAAATAAAGGCGTTGTCGCGAGGATCCTCCCCGAGGAAGATATGCCGTTCATGGAAGACGGAACTCCTTTGGATATCTGTCTCACGCCGCTTGGGGTTCCCTCCCGTATGAATATCGGGCAGCTTCTGGAAACGGAACTTGGCTGGGCGGGCTCGACATTAAACGAATGGTATTCATCGCCTGTTTTCCAGTCGCCGACTACAGCGCAGATAGAGGAAAAATTAAAAGAATCGGGGCTTCCGGTTACAAGCAAGGCGATATTAAGAGACGGCAGAACAGGCGAGGAATTTGTTAACCCGATTTTCTGCGGAGTCATCTACTTCCTTAAACTTCATCACCTTGTTGATGATAAGATGCACGCGCGCTCAACAGGTCCGTACTCGCTTGTTACCCAGCAGCCGCTGGGCGGAAAAGCGCAGTTCGGCGGACAGAGGTTAGGCGAAATGGAAGTCTGGGCGCTTGAGGCTTACGGAGCCGCGAACACGCTGCAGGAACTTTTAACGATAAAGTCTGACGACATGACAGGGCGCTCAAAAATCTACGAAGCGATTGTCAAAGGCGAGCCTTCGACAACAGCGGGCATCCCCGAGTCGTTTAACGTACTTGTTCAGGAACTGCGGGGGCTTGCCCTGGATCTCTCGATATTTGATGTTAAAGGAAAACCGATACCTCTCACCGAAAAAGACGAGGAATTAATTGCGAAGACAGGAAGTAATTTTTAATAGAGGAATAATTCAATGACAGCCTGATCGCTTTTCCGCGATCGGGCAAGAGGGAGAAACATGCGCGACATTCAGGATTTTGATTCAATTATGATAAGGCTGGCCTCGCCGGACATGATCCGGTCGTGGTCTTACGGAGAGGTAAAAAAACCGGAAACAATTAACTACCGCACATTAAGGCCGGAAAAAGAAGGATTATTCTGCGAAAGAATTTTCGGCACGACAAAAGAATGGGAATGTTACTGCGGAAAATTTAAATCGATCCGCTATAAGGGAGTTATCTGCGACCGCTGCGGCGTTGAGGTAACTCACTTTAAAGTCCGCCGCGAAAGAATGGGTCATATCGAGCTTGCCGCTCCTGTTTCGCACATCTGGTATTACCGTTCTGTTCCAAGCAGAATGGGTCTTTTGCTCGATCTTCCGACAAGCCAGCTTCGTTCCGTTTTGTATTATGAAAAATATATCGTAATTGATTCAGGTGACACAAATCTTAAAAGAGGCCAGCTTCTTTCCGAAGAAGAATTCGCGGAAGCGCAGGAAAGATTCGGCGGCGGCTTTACCGCCGGCATGGGCGCGGAAGCTGTCAGCATACTTTTAGAAAATCTCAATCTTGATCAAATGGCGGCTGACTTGCGCGCCAAGATGATCGAAAAAGGCACAAAGAGCGACAAGCGCCTTTTAAAAAGAATCGACATTGTGGAGAATTTCAGAAAGTCAAAAAACAAACCGCAGTGGATGATCTTAAATGTTATTCCCGTTATACCGCCTGAGCTTCGCCCGATGGTGCAGCTTGACGGCGGGCGTTTCGCGACAAGCGATCTTAACGATTTATACAGAAGGGTGATAAACCGCAATAACCGCCTTAAAAGGCTTCAGGCGCTTAACGCTCCTGACATCATTATACGCAACGAAAAGCGCATGCTGCAGGAAGCGGTTGACGCGTTATTCGACAATTCAAAGAAAAAGAAAGTTGTAAAAGGATCGTCCAACAGGCCATTAAAATCTATAAGCGACATGCTCAAAGGAAAACAGGGACGTTTCCGCCAGAACCTTCTGGGAAAGCGCGTAGATTATTCGGGGCGCTCTGTTATCACTGTAGGACCTGATTTAAGAATGTGGCAGTGCGGTATTCCGACAAAAATGGCTCTTGAGCTTTTCAAGCCGTTTATAATGAAAAAGCTTGTAGACAAAGACGTTGTCTTTAATATCAAAAAAGCGAAGATGCTTGTCGAACAGGAAACCCCCGAAGTATTCGCGATTTTGGACGATGTTGTAAAAGAGCATCCTGTTCTTTTAAACCGCGCGCCGACTCTGCACAGGCTTGGCATACAGGCGTTTGAACCGGTGCTTGTCGAAGGCAAAGCGATAAAACTTCATCCGCTTGTCTGCCACGCTTTTAACGCCGACTTTGACGGCGACCAGATGGCGGTTCACGTACCTTTGACGCAGGCGGCGCAGATGGAATGCTGGACGCTTATGTTGTCCGCGAGAAATCTTTTAAATCCCGCGAACGGAAAAACAATTGTGTTCCCGTCTCAGGACATGGTTTTGGGTATCAACTTTTTAACCCGCGTCAAATCAAACGCGAAGCGCCCGGGCTCGAATAAACCGGATACTAAAGACAAGATTCCGTGTTATTCGTCATCAGAAGAAGTCCTGATGGCAGTCGAAAGAAAGGCGCTTGATTGGGGAGCAGCGATCCGCATTAAACCGCCTAAGCTCCCGATTTGGGATAAAGCCGGACACATTGTTGAGCACAAATCCGATTCAATGATCGTGACAACTGCCGGAAGGCTTGTGTTCAATGAAGAGCTTCCGAAGGATCTTCCGTTTATAAATTATGAACTAAAAGATAAAGAACTCCGCGCGTTAGTTGAACATGTGTTCAAGGAAAAAGGCTCGTGGACTTCCGTTAATATGCTGGACGCGATTAAATCGCTCGGCTACCGTTACTCGACATTGTTCGGGGCGACAATCGGCATGGAAGACATTGTTGTGCCAAGGGAAAAAGCCGACATGATCGACAAGGCTAACAAAAAGGTCGAGACGATTCAGCAGGAATGGCGCCTCGGACGCATCACCAATGAGGAAAGATACAATCAGGTTGTCGACGTCTGGACAAAAACAAACGAAGAGCTGACAGGCATTACAATGGAAACCCTTAAATCTGACAAAGACGGGTTTAACTCAATTTATATGATGGCAAACTCAGGCGCGAGGGGAAGCCGCAACCAGATACGCCAGCTCGCGGGTATGCGCGGCCTTATGCAAAAACCCTCCGGGGCGATTATTGAGCTTCCGATCCGATCGAACTTTAAGGAAGGTCTTTCAGTTATCGAGTTCTTTATTTCAACTAACGGCGCGCGCAAAGGTCTTGCCGATACCGCGCTGAAAACGGCGGAAGCCGGTTATCTTACGCGCCGTCTTGTCGA
>JGI24695J34938_10002416_pt1 | contig 14326 bp, 12 predicted proteins | sample TergutCo191P3_FD_34938 | JGI IMG/M metagenome (IMG submission 34938) | reverse complement strand
ATTCAACAACTCCAGCGCAGGAAGCAAAACAATCGAACTGGTTTGCATCAACGACAACAACACTTGGGACGTATTCATTGATTACATCGAAATAAAATAACCGCTAATTTCTGGTTAAATTTTAAAGGCTGTCCACCTAGGACAGCCTTTTTTTATCTTTAATTTTATGATCTTTCTATTAAAACTAGCGATTAAAAATCGATTTTCTTTTCTTTTGAAATGTGCTAAACTTGATACATGTACGCAGGTTTTTATTCCCTCGGCGCAGCCGAAGAGGTAACAGGTTCCAAGCATGTGCTTGAAATTGACGGGCAAAGCTATCTGATCGATTGCGGCGCGTTTCAGGGCTCCAGAGCTGAAGCAGACCGAAAGAACAGAGACTTTGGCATTGCGGAAGATCGTATCGACAGTGTAATTTTAACGCATGGTCATCTTGATCACTGCGGTCTTTTACCGCTTCTGGCAAAACGCGGCTACGGCGGAAATATTTACGCAACACCCGCGACAAGGGATATTGCAAGCCTTATAATGATGGATTCCGCAAACATTCAAGCCCGTGACGCGAAATATTTAAAAAGCCAGGCGCAAAAAAAGGGGCAAAAATTCGATTGGACTCCGCTTTACACTGAACAGGATGCGATAAAAGCTGTCAGCCAGACGATCGGAGTTTCGTATAACAGACCGATGTTCATAGGGGACGGCGTAAGCCTTGAATTTTACGATGCCGGTCACATTTTGGGTTCTGCAATCGCTGCGATAAAAATAAAAAAAGGCGGCGATGAATTAAATATTCTTGCAACAGGCGATCTTGGCAGAAAGGGTAAACCGATTATAAGAAACCCTGCGATCCCGGAAATGGCACCCGATTATGTCATTCTGGAAAGCACATACGGCGATCGCCTGCATGATTCTACAGATGACGCAATAAAGAAACTCGCAGATATTGCAAAGCGGACTGTAGAAAAAAAGGGAAAGATATTAATCCCCTCCTTTGCAATTGAGCGCACTCAGGAACTTGTTTATTATTTCCATTTATTGGTAGACGACGGCATAATTCCCGAAATCCCGATTTATGTCGATTCGCCGATGGCAACTAACGCAACGACAATCTTTCAGGTGCATCCTGAATGTTACGGCGAAGAAATCAAGGAAGCGTTTATCAAACATCATAAAAATCCGTTTGGTTTTAACAGTCTTCATTTTACAACCAGCGTGCAGGAATCTAAAGCATTAAACGACCATCGCGGTCCACTTATAATAATTTCTGCGGACGGTATGTGCGAAGCGGGGCGAATTCAGCACCATTTGATGCACAACATACAAGACCCCAACACGACAATCATGACGGTCGGCTACATGGCGGAAAATACTTTAGGAAGGCGCATTCGCAACCGCGAGAGCGAAGTAAAAATCCACGGCGACTGGTATAAATTAAAAGCGCAGGTTGAAGAAATAAACGCGTTCAGCGCCCACGCCGATTACAAAGAAACCCTTGAATGGCTTAAAGCGGTGGACACATCAAAATTAAAGGGTGTTTTCCTTGTACATGGCGAGAAAAAATCGCAAGCCTTCCTTAAAAAATATTTGGAAGAAAACGGCTACCCGAATGTTGAGATAATCAAATACGGAAAAACATATGAATTAAATTAAAAGTAAATTTCTCGCAAAGACGCAAAGAGCGCAAAGAACGCCAAGTTGACGTTCAGGGTCTTTTCCTGCCTAAGATATATTTGATTATTATCTTAGATTCTTTTTAATGAAAAGGAGAATGAACAATAGCTTCGCGTGCCTTGCGTACTTGGCGCCTTGGCGAGAGGTTTTTGGAGAAATATCTGAATAAAAATAAATTTTCAAAATCAAGCGAAGTTTTCGAATGGGTGTCCGGTTTTATAAATCTTGAGCGCGGGCAAAAACCAAAAAGTTTCCGTCTGGAAAGGATGAGCTTTTTGGCAGAGCTTGCAGGGCATCCCGAAAAATGCGCGCCTTCCATACATATCGCAGGTTCCAAAGGCAAGGGTTCGGTTACAAGCATGTTAACTGCAATGCTAAACGCCGCAGGTTTTCGCGCAGCGCGTTACATGTCGCCGCATGTAACTGATATACGGGAACGTATCTGCCTTGGCGATTCGTTTTTTGATGAAGAAATTTACTGCGCCGCAGGAGACGAACTGCGCGATATTACAGAAACGCGTCTTCCTTTGTCACATGCCGTGCTTTTTGATACCTCAACTGCAGACGGCTGTGAACCGACATTTTGGGAACTTCTTACGCTTTTGTTTTTTCTTTGTGCGCGGCAGGCAAAGTGCGATGTAATGGTAGTGGAAACCGGCATGGGCGGCAGACTTGATTCTACAAATATACTTGATCCCCTTGTCAGCGTAATTACATTAATTGAACTTGAACATACTGCTTTTCTTGGCAGTACAATCGCAGAAGTGGCAGGCGAAAAAGCGGGAATTATAAAAAAAGACAAACCTCTTGTCTTGGCGGCTCAATGCGAAGAAGCCCTGCAAGTGTTTAAAAAGAAAGCGCAGGAAACAAACAGCGATTTTTATTATTTACCGCAAATCGCAGAACTTTCTAATATAAAAATATTAAAGCAAGGCACAGAATTTAATCTTTCGCTTAAATTATCTGGCGAATCACAAAACAATACGTTATCAATTCCTGTTCCGGGTAAAGTGCAGGCATACAATGCAGGACTCGCTATAGCCGCTTTAAAAATTGCTTTTCCTTGCCTGACTGGCACACAAATCAGCGAAGACGCTATTTGCCGCGGACTTAAAAATTTAAGAATACCGGGGCGTTTTGAAAACATAGGGAAACAATTGCCGTTTATTATTGACGGCGCACATACGCAAGAGAGTCTTCATCTTTGCATCGAGACATTTTGTTCGCTTTACGGTGAGGGTAACATTTTAATTTTTGGATGTGCCGCAGACAAAGACGATTCGGCGATGGCTAATATTGCGCATTCTCATTTTTTAAAAATATTTATAACTACGCCTGGAACATTTAAGATAAGCGATCCTGCAAAAGTTTATAATGCGTTCTGCGGCGTTACATCATCAGAAAAGGCAGCGCTTGTAATGGATACGCAGGAAGCAATTAAACAAGCGCAGGAATTTGCGAAAGAAAAAGCGCTTCCCATTCTGGCAACAGGGTCTTTTTATCTGGTTTCTGAAATAAGAAAAATTTTAATGGATAAAGAAAGGAGTTAATATGTTTTTACAGATTTCCACATTAATTTTCGCCCTTCAATGGCTTGGTTCGCCTTTACAGCTTGGCATATGGAAGGCATTTTTATCATGTATCTTTTTTCTTGCTATGATTATTTTATCGATAGTTCCGGCAATGAGCAGAGAATGGAGAATGTATATAAGGTCATTTATTGTCTGCGCGATGCTTCAGGTTTTATTTCTTTTTTTAAACTTTATACTGCCAGGCGTTGGGTTAATGATGACGATTATATATAATATAGTTTTATTTTTTATATCAAAGAGGCTTCCAGTTTCGTTTACAAGTCATATTAAATCGGGATTAATATTTTTTGTTTTATGGTTTATAGGACTTAATCATATACTCGGTAATTTTCTGCTTTCAGATCCCCGGGGAGTATGGTCGGGCGATATTTATTTTTCGGTTACAGATTGGGTAATTCTCGCGATTTTTATCTGCGCTTTAGCAAGAACAATTTATCATATAATATCGAATAACAAATTATTGGAAACTGCGGAAATTCAGGAAAACGAAAAAGAGCAATATACGCAGGATCTTAAATTTAACACTGATCTTCAAAAACGCGAAAAGAAAACGCTTTTACCGATTTTGGCAGTATCGGCAGTATTATTAATTATTTCGTCATTTATAAAACTTCCATGGGAAGCGCAGGCAGTAAATGATATAAAAACGGGTTTTGCCGCAATAAACGAAAACAACATTAAAGAAGCGGAAAAAATCGCGGCAAAGTATTATAACGAAAAAACATATTTATATAACGGCGATGTTTTTTATCTTAACGCCAGGTTAAAGGAAATGGAAATGCCGCGTGATGAAAAATCGACAAAAGCTGCTATTTCTTTTTATATCAGAGCGGTTAATTGGTACAAGAGTCATAAATCATGGGTATCGCAAGATTACCGCGAAGAAGCTCAGCAAAGGTTATCGCAAATTTACACAGAGGAGAAAATCGGCTTTTTTGGACGATTATGGCGAAACATCAGCTCACGGTTTTAATCCCTGAAAAACTTGACGAGCAGACAACAAAAGATTGATTCGATAAAAATATTACTTTTCATGCCGGACATTCTGCAGTTCGATAAGCTCGTCTATTTGCCGCAGCAAAAGCTTAACGCGTAATAAAAAAACCGGGCGCAGCAGGGAAATCCCTAACCGCGCCCGGCGTAATCTGTGATTAAAAGCCGGATTTATTCTGCATCTATAAACAAATCTTCGCTGAGGTATTTTGCTCCCAACGTAAATCCCGGGTTAGTAAGCTCGAAATCGCTACTTGAATCTAATCCGTTGATAACTGCTATCTTGCCAGCTACCGGTGAAACGAAATTAAGTTTTATTTTTCCGGCTATACTAAAAGTACCATCAACTTTTACGTTTCCATCTCCATCCGTGTTTACGGAAGGTATAACAACACCGTTTATTACAAGAGTGCTTGACAGTCCTCCTGCAAAAGTAATCATGGAAGACGGTGCTCCCAGGTGATTAATTGCGGTTACAGGCGCTGTAATTATTCCACCTTTTAATGTTATGTTGCTATAAACAGAATTATTAGTATATCGAACGCTTATTGCATAACCGTTAGTGCTATGTGTATTACTCACAGTACCCCCATTAATTATAAGATTACTAGGATTAATAGAACCAGTAGCGCTTAATCTAATCGCGCCATAATTTTGTAGTGAACCACCAGTAGGTGTATATGTCGCCGGCGCCGCTGAAGTAACAGTACCGCCATTTATAGTTACAGTTCCAGAATCAATATTAATTGCCGACGCAGTGCCGGATGAAACAGTTGCGTTGTCATTAACATTTAAACTGCCGTAAGATGAGAATACCGCAATACCTGATTGTGATGTAACTTTTGAAGAGCCGCCTATCGTTAGCGTTGAAGTACTGCTGGAATCGCTATATATTGCATATCCTGCTGTTGCAGTAATAGTCGCGTTATTTATAACATAACTACCGGTATATAATTGAAGCGCAATTGCTGTTGACGAATTTGACGCTACCGAAATGGTGCCGCCGTTGATAGTCATTGTTGAATTGGCTGCTGATAATCTACAAAGAACAGCATATACCCGAGGGCCTGAAGTGTTTCTTATATCCGCGTAGCTGGTTACGGAACTAATACTGCTGGTACTATTCTCCATAGTATGATTACCAATTGTTACCGTGCCATATACATAGGCATCAGTAATAGTATAAGCTTTTGCTGAGGTTATTTTTCCATTAAGCGTAATAGCACCCCAGCCATCGTTAAACTGAACATATTCTTCACCAATATCTAACCAATTATCGCCGTCACCAAAGAATATGGTACAAGCGGCGTTGCTTGCGTCAGATTTTATCGCATCAATAACACTCGATATCGTACCTGTTGTACCTATCGTAGAACTGCCTTTAGTTGCGGTAAATGACGTTCCGCTTCCGGTAATTTGGTACCAACCGGGATCAAGAGCCAAAGTCCACTTCGCGTATAATGTGCTGTGAACGTTAAAAGTATCCGTTCCTGAATTCCATGCTTGAGTAAGTCCTGTATCCTTATACCACCCGCCGAACGTAAAGCCGATTTTTGTCGGATTATTAACAGAATTCGCTTTCGTACCGGAAGTTATTACTTGTTCTGATACATTGCTTCCGCCGTTACTGTTAAATGTTATTGTGACAGTCCATTTTGCGTATAAGGTTATATCTTGGCTGACTGTACCACTATCAAAATTCCAGGCTGTGGTTAAAGTTAAATCCGAGTACCATCCTGCGAAATCATTGCCTGCTTTGGTTGGATCTGCCGGCTTATTAATTTTTTTACCTTCAAATCCCGGCTGGTTTGCTACAACCGATCCGCCGTTAGAGTTAAAAGTAACCGTGAAACACGGAAGGAAATTTCCGTATAAGGTCATGCTTTCTGTTACAGGATCATCGAAATTCCATCTGTTTGTAAATGCTTGTTCTTTATACCAGCCTTCAAAAGCATAATTAAGAAATAAAGAGGCATTGAATAAAGTCGGCTCCGTCGTTTTTGTACCGGTTGCGATTTTATCAGAATCAGGAATTATGATTAAAGGAAATAATAATGATTCATTATTATCTACAACAAAGTTTACTGTAACAGCTGGAAGCCACCTTGCGTACAATGTCATATCCTCATCGGCTCTGTCGGTATTAAAATTCCACTTTGTTGTGAATTCTTTTTCTGTATACCAGCCATCAAAAACGAAATCGGCTCTGTTTGGTCTGGTCGCATATGTTGCCCACGGATTTGTCACCTCCCCATTAATTGCGGATTGTGACTCCGGCGTGTCGACATCGTCAGCCATCGGGTCAAAAGTTATCGTATAAGATATTTCATCTACTTCTTCTACGCACGATGCAAATGAAGCACACATTATCACAGCTATTGTGATAACTCCCGACATTTTTAAAAAGTTTTTCATAAAAACACACCTCTTTTTGCGATACTCGCTTCCCGGCGGGCAATCACTAATGTTTATTTTTCCTCAACGAGGACATACTATATTGTAAATATATCACTAAATCGTTAAAATATCAACTTTATTAAAACATTTATTATTGAAGAATTTAAATACTAACAATGTAGTGGTATAAATACTAGTCATATTCTTGATGATTATAATGTGGCAATTATTTTAAATAGATATTTTTCTTCACATTCTTCCTGTCAGCGCATAAAACAAAACGGCGAAATATTCTCTTTATAATACCGCAATTAAGACTTGACAATCATATACAAATCTTGTATGCTTAATACAATGTATATTGAACGAAAAAAGAAGTGGGAAAGCATATTCGCTTATGGAGAAAGTTTGGGAAAAAAATACAAATTTACAGAAGATGATGTTAATGAAGAAATTAAAGAATACAGAAAAGAAACAGTAAAAGAATATCTTGAGATGCTTACCGATACACACTAGCCAGAGCCCTTCACATTTTTCCTGTCAGTACATAAAACCGGTATTTTGTTTTTTATTTATTATTGGTATATACTTACTTTATAGAAGTTGAAATGAACGCAGTTATAGAGGCAAAAGAAACTATCCTTGATGTGGGAATAGATGAAGACTGTCCAATATGCTCAAAACTCCGAGACCCCAAAACAGGTGCGTTGCCTTATAACGCGAGAGGATTTGGATATTTAATCATTGCTTGATTTCGCATTTTCTAATCAACTCAAATTTTCATTCAAAAGCTATGGCAGAAGAGTTTTACCACGAACCACACCAAAAAACACAAACTTGTCGTTCGACTTCTTTTTTTTTAATTAAAGAAAACAGTCTTCAGCTAACATATATTTCTTAGGAAAATAGAGAAAATAGCGGACAATGTTCGTGACCGTTCGTGATGGTTAGTGGTAAAAAATCTTCTTAAATTCTCCCCGTCAGCGCATAAAACACAACGGCAAAATATTCCCTGAACAGGTAAATCGGCAGTACGGTAATTTGGCTTCTGCTTGCAAGACCTGATACATTTTGATAACCCTGCTTTCTTGCGACACCGAGCGAGCGGAACATGTGGTAATCTGTAGTTACTACCACGATATTTTTATTTTTTAGATCGTATAAGTCATCGGCATGGCGGAAATTTTGCACTGTGTTTCTCGATCTGTCTTCTATTAAAATTCTATCGGAAGCGATTCCTTTTTCCGCCAATAGCCTTCGCATTGCTTCGGCTTCGGTGATATCTTCGCCCGGTCCCTGTCCGCCTGATATCACGACCTTTACATCCGGGTGATTGTTTAAGTATTCGATGGCGGTATACACCCTGCGGATCAATGGAACTGAAGCCAAACTGCCGACAACCTGACACCCAAGCACAATTACGTATTCGGTTTCGTTCGAAGCAAGTGATGCTTTGCCGCGCATGTTACTAATAATAATGCCTTGAACAATTACAAAAGAAGATGCGCCGATGAATAAAAGCGCGATGCCAAAAACTTTTACAAACTTTGGGAGTTTGATTGCAATTTTTATAATTTTATCAAAAGTGATTGTTAGGATAATTATTAATAATCCTAAAACGCCGGAAAGAAAAACAAAGAAATCGAATCTGCCCCATAACTTAAAGACATTCAGAGAATATACAATCAGCACCATGCCCAAAATTACAAATGAGATTTTAATAATTATTTCAAAAAATAATTTTACAAACGGCAGCAACTTTCCGGCTGAGCTCACAGTTTTAATCCCGGCAGATCGTACTCAGGCGGAATTTTTACCGGTTTCCCTTTTGAATCCACAAATGCCCATGTCACTTTTGCTTCGATTAAAAGGTCGTCTCCGCGCCAGATTTGCTGAGCAAGAGTGCCGCTTGCCGCGCCTTTTTTTACCGGCTTGGTTTTAATCAGCACAATGTCATCGGTAGTGGCAGGTATCTTATAATCAATTTCGATACGGGCAATAAAAAGACCATAACCATCCCTGACCGATTTTAAATAATCAAAGCCGATATCCCTAAGGTACTCATAGCGGGCATATTCCAGATAGTTAAGATAGTTCGCGTTGTTTACGTGACCGTAAGCGTCACATTCATAGGTTCGAACCCTAAGTGTACATTCGGTTTCCATGCGGATTATTATATCAAAAATTGGTAATAATTAAAAGTAAGCAAAGGCAGAGGCGTTAAGCCCTATATACTAGAATGGCTTTGCCATTTTCCATGCAGCCGTTAATAATTAATCCGCCCAGGCGCACTGCTCAGGATAAATCCTTCGCGCATTAAAAATCTCATTGACTTTTATCTAGCGCCACGCCTTCCTAATTTCTCAAAATAACACGCTACGCGTGCAACATTGGGCGCCATAGACGCTGCTGAGTCTTTTGTGCTTCCCTGCGTCAACAGGAAATTATGAAGGCAGTCTCGCTGCACTCTAACTTCAGTTTACCCTTATTTGATTTAATATTAACTTTTACTCTAGTGGTAATTTTAGGTATGTTTTTACGGCTTTGACGGTTGATGGAAAGGCGAAATCGTTGAAGTTAATATCTTGCGGTTTTAGGAAGCGAACAGCGGAAACTTCGGCTTCTTCTAAATGAAAATCATCAGGTTTTAACCCTTCGGCTGAAACGGAAAAATACATATCACAGGTGTTGTAGTCGATATCTTTATATTTATATACATTAGAAAACGAGGCAAACAAAACTGGAACAGTCGGTGGTGTCCAGTCAATTTCTTCTTTTAACTCGCGGTAAAGACCGTCAATTACACCCTCGCCAATATCAACAAATCCGCCGGGAAGATCCAATTTACCGATAGCAGGTTCTTTTCCACGGACAAGAAAGACGAGCTTCTCTCCGTCAGGTTCAGGCACAGTTATAAGACAGCCTGTAGCAGCGGCTATATTATGATAATAAACAAACCTGCATTCAGGACAGCGAAAAACCTTTCCCTCCTCAAAAGCGATTTTCCGAGATGCACATTTAGGACAAAACTTAAACATAACCAATTGTATCAAAAATTTCATATTAATATAACGACCGTGGAAAATGACCAAGCCATCCCAGCCCTCTGCCTTACTTACTTTTATTTATTATCAATTTTTGATACAATTATCACCATGTATAAAGGCAGTCCCACTTCCAATTTCTCTATGCCCGTTGAGTATCGTAAGGCGGTCGAACGGCTGGTTCCAAAGGATGGTTTTTCCAATGGACAGAAGCCGGATTTAAAGGCGGCGGGCGAGTTTGCCAAGGCTCTCGGGATTGGCGTTGAATATCAGCGCCTCCTCGCGCTTGACAAAAGCTCAGGCGAACTTAGGACATTCCTTGACCATTTTCAAAATAACCTCGATTTATTAATAAAGAAAACATGGGTCGATAAATCCGACGAAACCCGCAAGGACACGCTTCAGGGTAATATTCCGCTTTTCATGGCATCTATCGAACAAGTGGATTATAAAAAGTCACTCGAGCAGTTCAGCGCGATCCTGGATGAACTTGCGTATTTGTTTTTTGGTTTTCAGTGCGACAGCGCGGACTTTGCCGAGTACACTTTCCGCATTGATGGGCAGATGGGTCTCTTTTGGTGGTACGGCGGTAAACTTGAAATATTAAACAGTACGGCAGTTGTCAACATGGATCGCAGCGATAAAGTTTTATGGGCAATTCTGCTGCTCGGTCTCTGTTACTTGACGAATTTTTAACAAAGGAATAGATATGTCTGATTCTGAAATCTCCAACACCGCAGGCGCGGACTTTATTAGCGAGTTTATAAAAGAAGATTTAGCAAACGGCAGATTCAACTATGTGCATACCCGTTTCCCGCCGGAGCCGAACGGCTGGCTTCATATCGGACATTGCAAAGCATTCTATATCGATTTTTCCATGGCAGAGCGTTTCGGCGGAAAATGCAATTTGCGCTTTGACGACACCAATCCCGAAAAAGAGGACCTCTCTTATGTCGAGGCGATTAAGCGGGACATTAAATGGATGGGCTACGATTGGGAAGATCGTGAATACTACGCATCTGATTATTACGAGTACCTTTATGAGCTTGCCGTAAAGATCATCAAAAAAGGAAACGCATACGTTGATGATCTAAGCGACGAAGAAATCAGGGAGTACCGGGGGACGGCAGCCGCAGATAAAAACATCACACCGCCCGGAAGAAACAGCCCGTACAGAGATCGATCTGTCGAGGAAAATCTTGATCTCTTCGCAAAAATGCGCGCGGGCGAATTTGCAGACGGCGCAAAAACATTACGCGCAAAAATTGATATGACGCATCCCAATTTGATCATGCGCGATCCTGTCATGTATCGTATCCGCCGCGAGCATCATTACCGTACGGGTGACTCATGGTGCATCTATCCCATGTACGATTTTCAGCATCCGCTTTCCGATGCAAAAGAGGGAATAACCCATTCCCTTTGTTCGCTTGAATACGAAATACATCGTCCTCTTTACGATTGGTTTATCCGCGAAGCCGAAGTTTTCCCGTCGCGTCAGATCGAGTTTGCGCGTTTGAACCTTAGCAACACTGTTATGAGCAAACGCTGGCTTTTAAAACTTGTACAGGAAAAATATGTGTCGGGCTGGGACGATCCGCGTATGCCTACAATCGCAGGGCTTCGCAGACGAGGCTACACGCCGGAAGCAATCCGCAGTTTTGTCGCGCAGATCGGCATTGCAAAAACAGACAGCATGGTAGACATTGCGTTCCTTGAATACTGCCTGCGCGAAGATTTAAACAAACGCGCGTTACGCGTAATGGCTGTCTTGCGTCCGCTAAAATTGATCATCGAAAATTGGGACAAGACCAAATGCGAGGAACTTGATGCTGTCAACAATCCTGAAGACGAAAGTGCGGGAACACGTAAGGTGCCGTTTTCGGGAGAGCTTTGGATTGAGCGCGATGATTTTGAAGAAACGCCGCCGCCAAAATATTTTCGTCTTTTCCCCGGGAATAGCGTACGCCTTCGATATGCGTATATAATTACATGCACCGGTTTTGATAAAGACGCAGACGGTAATATTACCGCCGTTCGCTGCACTTACGATCCAGAAACAAGAGGCGGAAATTCTCCCGACAACAAAAAAGTAAAAGGAACGATTCATTGGGTAAGCGCAGAACACGCAGTTCCCATAGAAGCGCGTCTTTATGATTATCTTTTTAATGTTGAACGCCCGATGGAAATTGCTCCAAGAGCAGATGGCTCCCCCGGCGAATTTACCGATAACTTAAATCCTGCCTCGCTGGAAATTGTTAATGCATGGGGAGAAAAATCGCTTGCCGAAGCAAAGTCGGGGCAGTCGTATCAATTTGAACGCCTTGGATATTTTACCCGTGATACGGAATCAAATGGAAAGCCTGTGTTTAACAGAACGGTAGGTCTTCGCGATACATGGGGAAAAATCGTAAAGAAAGCCTAATTGTATTATTCCGATAATAAAGCATCTGTTATTTCTAATAAGTAATAATATTTTTGCCCATTTATTGATAGTCTTTCTTTTCCAGTGAGTTTAAAAAAATTATTATTTTCTATTTCACTTATAATCGTAGAGTCACTCATTTTTGAAAATATTAATGTAACAAATTCTGAATTTGGATTACGTTCAGCACCCGACATAGAAATATTTAATTCAAATTTTACAGAAGAATCTTTTAATATATCAATATCATCACCTTTCCAAGTATCACTGGAATCAACCCAAGCGCCTTGACGCTGAATAATTGATAAACGTAAATCAAAAGATGATTTATTTTCTATTTTAACTTCTGTTATATAGTACGATTCTGCGCAAGCTGAAAAAGTAAGTCCAATAAACAGAAAAAATATTATGGTTAAAAATTTCCTCATACCCATAGTATACAGTATTTATTAAAAAAAACAATAAAATTAACGATTATTTTCTATAGAATTATATTTAATACCCTAAATATCCTCCAAAACTCCACCCTTCAGTAGCATTCTGTAACTTTATTTTGACCCATGCTGATGTCAGATCGTCTATGATTTCAATTTCGCCTTCTTCGATGATTTGCACCCATTCACCTCTGTTGATTATCAATATAGTATCAGCTTCAAGGTTTGGATGTACTCTAAGGCGTAAATTTTCCTGAGTCCTATAATAATCGCCAAGAACAAAATATTGTTCTGCAAATTCTCTCTGTATTATTTCCATCAGCCGTAATTCACGGAAGTTGAATTCCGACAATGCTTCCGGCACAGAACGGAAGCCGCGAATAAACGAGTGTTGATGACGTGCCAGTAAACGGCTTTTAAATAATTCGACTTCCGCTCTTGTTATCCGGTGTAAATTATTTCTGACATTTTCAATTATCACACTATCAGGTTGAGAGCGAGTTGTAATAGTCGTATCTATTGCACTCGCCAAATATGACATAAACATAGAATATAATTGTTCTTCCGGAATATTGTAAAATCGCATGATAATTCTATTGTTTATGTTCCTGTCATTTGTGGTAGCAGTAACCCCCGTATCAGTATATTCTATTCTGTCGAAAGTATAGCCACTCCATCTAATATAACTTAATCGACCGTTAATTAATCTGAATATTTGCTGCCTGCCGGACAAATCAATAAATCCTTCTTCGGCGTGAGGATAGAAAACATCTCCACTGCCCAGTAAAGAACCAACAATAACGACGTCTTTATTATCTATTCTTGCGCTCCTTTCTGTACGCAGCAGATGATAGGAATTATCATAGGCCAGCCTTGAAAACCTGGGATCACTTATAAAATAATGCCAAGAACTTATCATACTCCCGTACGCATTTGTGATTTCGACAGAATTATATCCTGCTGAAACATACTCAAAATACTGTGCAAATAAAGAATGTGACATGGTAAAAAAAATAATTATGGCTACAGCATATTTTTTCACAATTTTCCTCTGATATATATATTTTATATATAATTATAAAATTGTCAATGCTAATGACACCTAACACCATATAAACGATTTAATTATTTGTTAAGGCATGGTCGGAACTACAATGGCGGTTTACGATGCATATAAGGTTGAATAGTATTTACCGTTACTATAAAGGCATGGTCGGAAGCCTTGGCGGGAGCATTTGGTCTGCGTTATCAATGCCAGCTAGCGGCTGCGTCGATAAATGCCAGAGCCAACAGCTCCCGGTAAGGCTTTGCGTCCATGCCTTTCTATAATAGCAGTTAAAAACTATTCAACCTTGAACTTCGCTACTTCCGCAAGCAGCGTATTAATCTTATCCTTGTTCGATACAGTAAGCTCATTAACGCGGTGGACTGCGATGTTGATCTGATCTGCGCCGGTTGCCATTTCGTTCATGCCGCCTGTGATTTCCTGCGTGATAATCTCAAGGTTTTTGCCTTCCCTGATAACTTCGCCGGAACCTTCCTGCATTTCATGTGAGCCGCCCTTAACCTGCCTTGTAATTTCATTAAGGTTTCCAATGGCTTCAAGAATTTGCTTACTTCCCTGACCCTGTTCTTCCATCGCATTACGGATATTTTCTTCCTGATCGGCAACTGTCTTAATGTGACCGTCGATTGTTTCGAACTTCTGAAGAACATTATCTGTTGACAATGTAATTTTATCGATTGATTCTTTGATCTTTTTAAGTACAG
>JGI24695J34938_10002414_pt1 | contig 14332 bp, 14 predicted proteins | sample TergutCo191P3_FD_34938 | JGI IMG/M metagenome (IMG submission 34938) | reverse complement strand
CCGACAAATAATTGTTTTGAACTCCGTGTTTCAATCCTATGGCAATGCCGAAAAGAACAAGCACGCTAAGAAAACGCCCTACCTTCGCGTCAGGGCGGTAAATGTCATCAAGAAAAGCGGGACGTTTTAATTTTTTTGTTTTTTCTTCGCTCATAATTTTTTTTCGCTCTTCTGTTCGTGTGTTTAAGATAAAAACTTTATAAGTTTAACACCAATCTTTTTCGTAAGCAAACTTTTTGCTGTGCCATATCTTTCGCCCTTCATAAACGCCGATCGGCAGAAAACAATTTTCAAGCGGTTTTGGAATTGAACCGTCCGGGATATCGCTTGTAATTGTTAGTCTGCCGGGCTCGGCTTTTTTTGTTCCAAGATGAAAGATCGCGTTGACGGCATCGCTCACTACTGTGCCTGTTTTTCCCGGCGGTTTATAACTAATCTGTCCGTAGTGAATAGCAAAAATAAAATTAACAGGATATGTTATAGCTAAAGTTTCTAATGTAAAAACAGGAGCGGAAATAATCACTCTAAAACACGCTTCTATGATTGTTTCAATGTTTTTTGTTTTTGGCGGCAGAAGGAAAAGACAGTCTTTGCCGGAATCCATCCAGAGTAATCCGTCGCCTCCGCTGAAATTTTGCGTTAAATAATTAATAAAACGTTTGTGAATAAGAGTCGAACCTTTTTCGTCAAAACGCGATTCGGTAAATGTTTCTCCCTGAAGAGAACAATACAATAAATAGAAGGGCATTGTCTTTCCTTCTGTTAATTGTTTCCAGCCGGTAAATATATTTGACGGAGGAAATTTTATTCCTGTTTTTATTAAAGNATTTTCTTTTAATATTTTTTCNCTTTCTATTGAGAAATTTGTGATTGCCGCTTTNGCGATTAATTTATTCTGCCATTGAAGCGCGTCTTTTATTCGTTTAATATCAAAGTTTTTCGCTTCTTTTATCGCGGTATAACCGATGTAATCGCATGAGCCTTCAAAAAACAGAACGGCAGGATCTCTGATGGTTCCTTTTGGATCTAATATTCCCCATTGCGTTTCTCCGCATATTTTTTTTATCTGCGTCAGCGTTTTTTTTACGGCTGNTTCGGGGGTATTTGAAATATCATAATAGGTTATATCATCGCTTTCNGGAGAATGTTTTAAAAAATCAGCAAGNGAAAAGAAACAAGTATTTTTAGGAAAGATTTCTTTAAAAGTTTTTTCTTTATCGGTAAAAATATTNATATTCATATCAGNCTCATTTTTCCTCTGCTTCCCGCATATTAACCCGATAAATTCTGTATTTATTTGAATCAACGGTTTTTACATTACTAAAAATATTTAATAATGATTGATCCTGCGTGACAGCCAGGCTCTCTGAAATTACGAGTGAATTAGGAACGGCTGCTTTTGATTCAAGCGCGATCGCTTTTTTTACGACATCCGCTTTTAAACATTTCGCGTCGTCTTCCGTGTAAAAAAAATCGCCTGAATGAACGGAAATTCTCAGCATAATATCNGACTTTAAAGGATTNCTCATTTTGTTATAAAAAAACATTTCATTAATTATTTCTATTCCTGCCATGATTGCCATACGNCTGTAATTTCCGAGCATGAAAATACCAAGCGATCCGTCGCCTTCCCAAATCCACAAACGTCCGAGTCTTGAAATAACAGCTTTTGAAACAATCTCGCGTATTTCTTTATACGCTTTATCAATCAGCGATTTTTGATTTTCTTTTACAAGAAGAGAATTGCCGGCGATATCAAGCCGCATAACGGCTGTTTGCCGTTCATCGCCTTCAAGAAACCGCCCCCAGTTACGTGAAACTTGAATAGTTTGATCTTCGTAAAATTGTCCTGTGGCTGTATCATAACTGAAGCCCGCTTGAATAATATCGTTAATAACATCATCCAGTCCCCTGAACGCGTAACGGCGTCCCATGAAACCGTCCTTGTCTATGCCGATTAAAATTTCAACAAAATCAATATAAAATCCGCTGTGAATAATATCTTTAACAATTTGATTTGCGGCATCCTGACCGCCGATTGGATATCCTGCCGGAAACCCTGAGTTTTTATAAATATCGTAACCATGCAGCGCCTTTTTCGCGAAACGAATCATATCATCGACAGAAAGAGAGCTGATTAAACATTTGCGGCAATATCTTCCTGAGAATATTGTAGCCATGAATCGATTTTATTATTTTATTTGAAAAAAGTACAGTCATTTTTAAGAAAACTTGATGTTTTTATAAACCCCGTGTAAAATAATATACTGATACAGGAAGGGAAGGAAAATTAAATGAAAAATTTTGAGTATTGCAATAAAACAAAAATAATTTTCGGCAGGGGAACGGAAAATCAAGCCGGAGCGAAACCGCTAAATACGCTAAAAAGATTTTACTTCATCATTCGGGAGGTTCAACTGTCCGTTCGGGTCTTATCGGCAGAATAAAGGACAGTTTAAAAACTGCCGGAGTCGAATGGGTTGAGCTGACAGGCGTGCTTCCAAATCCGCGTCTTTCTCTTGTAAAAGAAGGAATCGAAATTGTAAAAAAAGAAAATCTCGAATTAATTCTCGCGGTCGGCGGAGGTTCCGCTATTGATTCCGCGAAAGCGATTGCCGTGGGCGCGCTTGACGACGGTAATTTATGGGATTTCTTCGAGAAAAAAAGATCGACGGATAAAGCTCTGCCTGTCGGAACGGTTCTTACAATTCCCGCGGCAGGAAGCGAGTCGAGTCCTAACAGCGTTATCACAAACGAAGAAGGTCCGTGGAAGAGGGGAATGAACTTTCAATGCTGCCGCCCTGTTTTTTCTATTTTGAATCCGGAATTAACATATTCGCTGCCGCCTTATCAGACAGCCTGCGGAATTACGGATATGATGGCGCACATTATGGAACGTTACTTTACAAAAGAGCCTCATGTTGAATTTACCGACGAATTATGCGAAGGAGCGTTAAGAACAATAATCCGCAACGCAAGAAAAATATTTTCGGGCGGGGAAAATAACTACGACGCAAGAGCCGAAATCATGTGGGCAGGCGCGGTTGCGCATAACGGTTTTCTGGATGTCGGGCGCACAGGCGACTGGGCAAGCCATGCTCTTGATCACGAATTATCGGCGTTATTCGACATCGCTCACGGCGCGGGGCTCGCGATTATTTTTCCCGCGTGGATGCGTTATACCATTAAAGAAGACACGGCGCGCTTTGCGCGTTTTGCCGCTAAAGTTTGGGGAGTAGACGGCGCTTTTTACGATTTGGAACAGGCGGCGCGCGAAGGAATACTGCGCATGGAAAACTTTTTCCGTTCAATCGGCATGCCGGTTCGTTTCGCTGACGCGAATCTTGACACCTCACGCATACCGGAAATGGCGAAAAGAGTAGTAATGTTAGGGCTGCAAGTCGGCAATTTCCGGGTATTGAATGAAAAAGACGCGGAGGCTGTTTACAGACTAGCGGCGGAGTAAATAGCCGCAAATTTAGGATTGCTTTTCGGAGCGTTATTTTGTAGTTTTAACCTTTCAAGTGTGCTAAACTGACTTATGGTACAAAAAGAAGACATTGAACGATGCGCCGCGATTATTGCCGAATGCAGAAAGGAAATGGCTTTAAAAATTGTCGGGCAAAAGGATATGGTTGACGGGCTTTTGACGGCTCTCATTGCGGGAGGACATATTCTGCTTGAGGGAGTTCCGGGATTGGCGAAAACGCTTGCGGTAAAAAGTCTTGCGGAAATTACGGGGCTTGATTTTAAAAGGATTCAGTTTACTCCGGATTTACTGCCCGCGGATTTGACGGGAACGATGATCTGGAATCAGGCGGCAAGCAGTTTTTCTGTCAGGCGCGGACCGATCTTCGCGAATGTGATTCTTGCGGATGAGATTAACCGCGCGCCCGCGAAAGTTCAATCCGCGCTTCTTGAAGCGATGGAAGAAAAGCAGGTGACGATCGGAGAGACAAGTTATCCTCTGCCTGATCCGTTTTTTGTTCTTGCGACAGAAAATCCGATTGAGCATGAAGGCACCTATTCTCTTCCCGAAGCCGAGCTTGATCGATTCATTATGAAATTGCTGATCGTGTATCCTCAGCCTGTTGAAGAACTTGATATCGTAAAAAACAGCCCGCCTCTTTCGGGATCTTCAAATAACGGAACGACTCTCTCTCCTGTTTTAACCGGAGAAAAACTTTCATTGCTGCGAAAAACCGCGGATGAAATTCATATTGACGAACAGATCAGCAAATACATTGTTTCCATTGTGACAGCAACTCGTCCGGCATCAACAAGAACGCACTTAACTTCATCCGCGGAAAACGCTAAAACCGCGTCTGACGGAGTTTATCGTTATGTGACATTCGGCGCTTCGGTGAGAGCTTCGATTGCCATGTACCGCCTTAGCCGAATTTTTACAATGTTTGAAGGGCGAAGTTTTGTAACCCCCGAAGATGTTAAAAACGCGGCTCTTCCCGTATTGCGTCACAGAATTGTTCTTTCCTATGAAGCCGAGGCTGAAGGATTGAATACAGATACAGTCATCGCGAGAATTCTTAAAAACGTTCCGGTTCCGTGATCATGGAAACCTCCGATTTACTTCGCAGAATTATCAGCCTTCCCGCTATTTCCACAGGTCTTGCCGAAGGAATGTTGTCAGGCAATTTCAGATCGATATTTAAAGGTCAGGGAATGGAATTCGACGAAGCGCGTCATTATCAGCCCGGAGACGATATAAGATCGATTGACTGGAACGCGAGCGCGCGTTTCGGTTATCCGTTCGTAAAGATGTACCGCGAAGAGAGAGAGTTAACAATTTTNCTTTTAATTGATATTTCGCCTTCCATGCACGGAGAAAAAAAAACAGTTCATACGTTAAACGCAAGCGGCGAAAGCCCCCGCGGTTTTAACCGNTCATCTGCCATGAGCCCTTACGAACAGGCGCTTATCGCAGCTTCATTAATCGCGTTTTCCGCGGAAGATACGGATCAGCAGGTAGGCGCGTTTTTCTTTGACACAGACATAATGAAAGTTTTTCCTCCGCGCAAAGGACGCAAACATATTATGTCGCTGATAATGTCGGCTTTGCAATTACAAAATAATTCCGTTACGCGAAGATCTCAAAAAGGCAGCAATATAGCTGCCGCTTTATCGGGAGCGCAGCGCCTTTTAAAAAAGAGATCGCTTGTTGTGGTAATTTCCGATTTTTTCAGCATAAACTGGGAACACGAAATGGGAATACTCTGCCGAAAACATGACTGCCTTGCGCTTAGAATTTGCGGTTCGCGCGAAGTGCCGTATCCGGGATTGATAACGCTTGAGGATCCCGAAACAGGAGTGCGTATGGAAGCTCCCGCGGGTCTCGATTCATTTAAAGAAAGCTGGGAAACATGGCACGATGAACGCATAATCAATTGGGAATCGAATTGCAAAAAATGCGGCGCTTCATTTTTAGATTTATCAACGGAAGCAGACGCGCCCGCCGCTTTAATCAAGTTTTTCGGCAGCAGAAATTTAAATCAATTCAAAAACCGGAATAAAAGATGAAAAAAATAATTTTATTATTTTTATTTGTATCCTCTTTTTGTTATGCGCAAAATACGGGCGCTTATCTAATTCCTCGTATTATATTTGTAGGCGACCGCGCNTCATTAATTTTACCTTTGCCCGCTGCTGCGGANAATAAAGCCGCCGTTACGCTTTCTTCCGGCGATGATTATCTGCCGCAGGATNCTAATATTGATTTTCATAATATTACTCTTGAACAGCGCGTAACCGGAAGCAGATTGATAATTGAATTTACCGCTTTTATTCCGGGAATTATTGAGCTGCCTGATATTGAAATAGACGGCGAATATTTTTCAGGACTTGCCGTAACTGTTAATTCAACTATTGAAGCGGAAACATCTCCCTCTCTTGCGGGACCTGCTGCCGCTCTTGCTGTGCCGGGAACCGCTTTTATGCTGTACGGGGCGTTAGCGGTAATTGTTGTAATTATATTAATAGCGATTATTTTTATCGCAAAAGGAAGAGTTATTTATAAATTTTTCTCTGAAAAATGGAAGAGGTACAGGCTTTTTGCTTTAATGCGGAAAACAGAAAGAGAACTGTTTAAATCGATAATAAAAAAAGATGACAGCAGAATAATTATTGATAAACTTTCCGATGAGTTCAGAAAATTTCTTTCCGTATTTATTAATATAAATTGCAGCTCGATGACTCCGGACGAATTTAAAAAATTGCCGGCGGAAATATTTTCCGCAAACGAAGATATTCCTTCTTTTCTTTACAGATTCTTTCATAAATGCGATGAAATCAGATTTTCAGGCGTTTCGATCGATTCGCAGGAAATAATTCATCTGTTAAATGAAATACGATGGTTTCTTGATTTAATGGAAAGCGCGGATAAAGATCAAAAGGAGGAAGAAACAGAGTGATTATTAATTTTGACAATCCATTTTTAGTGATCGCGTCTTTTGTAATTATTCCTGTCAGCGTTTACATTTATCATCGCATGAAAAATTCGTTTGTACTTTCTGTTCCGCTAGGCGCTCCCGGCGGTATTTCTTTTAAAACATCACAAGTGAATGTTATTGTTAGGCTCTTAAAAATATTAGAAGTAACAGGAATCTTTTTACTTTTATTAAGCGCAGCAGGTCCTTCTATCAGAATATCGGAAACAGTATGGTTAAACAGAGGCGCGGATATTATATTTATTATTGATGTAAGTCCGAGTATGGCTGCAATAGACATGGACGGAAAAAACCGATTCAACGCGGGAAAAGTTCTAATTGAAAATTTCGCGCAAAAAAGATCGTCTGACAGTATCGGTCTTGTCGCAGTCGGCGAAGACGCGGCTCTTATTCTTCCTCCCACAACAGACAGAGAGGTTTTATCATTAAGACTCGAACAAATGCAAATCGGCGAACTGGGAGACGGAACAGCACTGGGCATGGGACTTGCCGTTGCTTCGTATCATCTTGAAAAATCAAACGCAAAACGAAAAGTTGCGGTTTTAATTACGGACGGAGAAAACAACGCAGGAGCTTTGCATCCTGAAACAGCGGCAGGTTTTCTTGTTGACGCCGGAGCCGCTTTTTGGATAATCGCTGTCGGAACAGCCGGAGAAGTTCCGATTGATTATCTGGATCCATACACAAAAATCCGAAGAACAGGAATATTTGATTCGCGTTATGATGTTGAAAGTCTTCGCCGTTTAAGCGCCGCGGGAAACGGAACTTTTTTACTTGCGTCAAACTCGGAAAGATTTGCAGAAGCGTTTTCACTGCTCGATTCAAGCGAGATTACGATTCAAAGATCGCGCGTTATTAACAGAAATCTTTCTATTTTTTATCATTTCTTTATTCCGGCAATAATTATATTACTGTTAGTAAGATTTATCCGGCGCAATATTTTAAGGGCAATTATATGACATTTGACAATAAGTATGTATTATTTTTTCTTTTAATAATTATTCCAATGATAATTTTTGATATTATTAGAAGCAAAAAAGGAATGAAATTATCAAAAGAACTTGAGAAAAAATTATTTTTAGAAACGATTTTTTTCCGTTTGTTTTTTATTTTTGCCGTTATAGCGTTAGCGGGTCCAAGGTGGGGAACGGGATACATTCCTTCGGAATACAGAAGAGGTCTTGATGTTGTTTTCGCAATAGACATATCGCGCAGTATGGATATCGAAGACGCGCAAGTTTCGTCCGCTATATCGCGGTTAAAACGCGGACTTACAATTGCGAAGGAAACCGCCGAATCTGTTTCAGGCGCGCGCTTTGCGGCTGTAATCGGCAGAAGCAAAGGATATCTTGCGGTGCCATTAACTTATGACAACGAAGCGGCTTTGGTTTTTTTAGAATCAATCGAAACATTTTCTATGACAGGCAGAAGCACTAATCTTGAATCGCTTCTTGATACCGCGGCTGACGCTTTTCATGAAACGTCGGCTGCCCGGAAGATAATCGTTCTAATTTCTGACGGAGAAACTCACGCGGGTGTTATGCGCAACGCTGTCACACGCTGCATCAGGGAGGGCATTATCGTCGCTGCCGCCGCAGTCGGCACCGACGAAGGCAGGCAGATACGCGCAAACGCGAATGATCCCGCTTCGCATACTGTAACAAGCAAAAGAGATTCTGCTCTCATGCGCGCTGCTGCCGAAAGAACGGGAGGAATTTTCATTGACGGAAACCGCGAAGACGCGTCATCCGCTCTTTCTTCTTATATTCTTTCCATGTCGCAGGAAACAGGATTCGCAAACAGCAAAAAAGAACCAAAACAAAGACGCGCTTTATTTATAATTCTTGCGATTTTCTTCATTACAATGTCAAAATTTATAACGCGTAATTTTCGCGCTAACAGAGCGCAAGCGCAGCTTGTTTCAATGCTTTCGGTATTTTTTCTGTTTACTTCATGTTCCGACGGCAAAATGGTTCTTCTTGAAGCCAATTATTTATCATCACGCGGCAGATATGATGAGGCAATTGATCGCTATCAAAAAGCGTTAAATCATACAGACGCGGCTTCTTACGCTGAGTACGGCTTAGGTCTTTCCATGTATTTCTTAAATGATGAAAAAAACGCCCTGGAACGTTACAGAAATTCTCAAAATATTCTGAAAACGCTTTCGCAGGATGAACACCGCGAACTTCGCTATAGAAATTTTTACAATTCAGGTATTATACTGTTTGAAGACGGAAATTTTCATTCGGCTGCCGATGCGTTTAAAGAAGCGTTAAGATTGGATCCGGATAAAATTGAAGCGAAACGAAATTTGGAATTGAGCCTTATCTCGATATCGATGGAAGCAAATTCGCAGAACAGAACGCAGGAAAGGCAGGAGCAAAGAGAAATTCTCTTTGAATATATCAGAGAGGATGAAGAACAAAAATGGAGCAGTAGAGAATGGGTTCCTGAGGAAAATTATTCGGGATTGGATTATTAGGAAAATTATGAGGACGTTCAGCTTAACATTATTACTTTTATTTTTAATCTCACCGGTTGTTTTACCGCAGGACGCGGAAAAAGAAAAAGAAATAAAAGTAACCGTAACAATTACGCCTTACAATTTAACAATTGGAAATCCTTTTACTCTCTCTTTGCTTGTTGATTATCCTGTTCCCGAAGATATTTCCGTAGTTATGCCGCCGTTTGCGGGATCGTTTGTGCTGGATCGATATGTAAGAGCGCCGAAGGTTAGCGCATCAGGCGTAAAGCAATCTCTTTTTGAATTCAAGTTAATTCCTAATACAGCGGGTATCATCGAAATTGAATCAATATCCGTAATAACTCCGAACGGCGTAATTAAATTAGAACCGGTAATTTTAAATATTCGCGGCGGACAGGAAGGACGTTTCACTACTTTACGTTTTGTATGGGAAGCGCCGCAGCAGATTTCGGCAGGAGATCGCGTAACATTAATTTTACTCGCCGGTTCAGCAGAACAAGCGAATATTCCGCCTCCTTCTTTTTTTATGCCGGAAGTGCCGCGGAATGTAATTCTCTCTAATTCGGCAGTATCGCCGCAGGAAAGAGAAAGAGGCGTTGTTTTAAAATTAACGCTGATACCTCTTTCTCCCGGAAACTTTATTCTTCCGGCAAGAACGCTTCAGCAGGACAATCCGCAGAACAGACANCAAACAAGATTTGAAATTCCGGTTTTAAATATTCGAGTAACAGAAAAACTTAATTAAAATTATGTAAAGGAGGGTATATGGATTTTGGAGATATATTAAATAAATGGGAACAAAGACAGCCTCAATCAAATAAAAAATCAGACATGGAAACGTGGCTGAATAATAATGAAGTAACAGACAAAGACGCAGACGAAGAAAAGAGAAATAATCCCGGCGAAAAACGCCGTCATCTTTTAAACGCAAAACCCGATGACATTCTCGACATTCACGGATGTACAAGCGAGGAAGCTTTGGTTTCTCTGGAAGAGTTTTTTCAAAAAGCAAAAAATAACAATTATGAAAAATTGCGCATAATCCACGGAAAAGGAAATCATACTCAGGGAGAAGCCGTTTTAAAAAATATAGTCCGTAAATTTATTGAGCAATGCAGTTTCGCGGGCGAAAGCGGATACGAAAAATCTTCGGGCGGCGGCTCAGGCGCTACATGGGTGCTGCTGAAGAATTAGGAATTTTCTTTGCTCTTATTATCATCACATCGCCGCAGCCGAATATTTTAGCCGCGCGATCCGCGATTTTTTTTATCCAAAGCGGGGCGAAACCTGCCGCGAGTCCGCCCCATGTGCGGATGCTTTCAATTTGAAAACCGGCTTTCTTTAACATGGCGGACAAAGTACGCGCTGAAAACAAATACAGGTGATCGAAAATTGCGGAACGCCAGCGGTCAGAGAAAAGACGCGCCTGAAATCCGTCTATGTTTGGCGTTGTGATAAAACATCTGCCGTTGTCTTTTAAAATACGATGCGTTTCCGATAAAAAAGTTTTTGGATCGTTTAAATGTTCGATTAAATGAGACGCTAGAACAACATCAAATGTGTATTCTTTAAATTTAATTTTTTCAAGCGGGATATTGTACACATCGAGCTTTCGTTCGTTTTTCGCATAAGCAGCGCTTGGGGAAATCTCTGCGCCTGTTACGCGCCAAGCGCGGGAAATTTCGTTACAGGCGCTTTCACTGCCTGTTGATCGATCTCTAAGATTAGCGAGAAGAGCGCCTGTCGCGCAGCCGACATCAAGAATAGAGGGAGGCTCTTTATTGCGACGGGAAAAGATTTTTTTTTCAAGTTTGTCAAAACCCGCGTCTTTTAAGGCGAGAAGCTGTAATTTTAAAAAAGCTTCTTCGTTTTTTATTTCGTAAGAAAGATAGTCGTTTCCGTAAGTGTCGGAGTAACGTTTATTAATTTCTTCCTGCAGGCTTTGAGGATTTTGCTGAACAAGACCGCATGACGCGCAGCGGACAAAAGAAAAACCTTCGCAACAAAGGGAAGGTTTAAAAACGAGAGAATTACAGCAAGCGCACGGAACAATTTTGCTTTTGCTGTCAGAGACAGGCATCGACCATGTTTTCACTAATTTACAATTAAGCGGTTGACCACGCTGCGGGACGCGCCTGTTATATCGCGCACAATTACTTCAAGGGTAACCTGTCCTCTTGTTAAAAAAACTTCGGCGGCTTCGAACGCGGGAGGATTGGCGTAAACCTGCCGCGCCGAAGCAAGTCCGTTACGCGAAACCAGAAGAACGCCGTCTCTTGCCGAGACCGCTTCAAAATTGAGAGAGCCTACTTCCGCCCCGTTTACGGAACAGACAATTCTGTGCGGAGCGTGCTGCGCTGTTCCTTGTGAGCGTAACGGCAGACCCGCTGCGTTTACAAGAACGGTATAGCGCCCCTGAGTCAGGCTGCGCGATCCGACAATGTTTCCCTGATCGTTGCGCAAATCCACGGAGATTATCTGAGGAGGACGCGTTTCCTGAATCGGCGTTAAAATCATCGCGGGATTGATCCATCGTCTTTCTCTTCTGTCTAAAATCATAAAATAAAAACCATTACTGACAGACCAGCCTGAAACTCCGCTGGATGCTATAATTTGTTCTTTTTCTATTTGAGTATATTTTTCCGCCTGTATGCTCTCCGATTCTTTGGAATAACGGCTGTATATGCTTATTAAACCGTCTCTGTGATCAATTGCCGTCCAAGCGCCCAAAGGCGACGGAAGGCGCGACGCGTCAGACGATGTTTTTACATTTTTGTTACATGAAAAAATTACGACTCCGTTTTCGGCGGCGGTAACATCCGTTCCTCCCGTGAAAACCATTCCAAGAACGGGCTTTCCCCTGTTATTAGCGCCGAAATTATACGCAAGATTCGCGTTGCTTGTCGGCCAGCTCATCGCGTCAAGCGAATCAAAAACAAATACGGAAAGAATAAAAAGAACAAAAATAAAAACGATTTTTGCACATAACGATTTTTTTAACATTTTACTTCTCCTCCAGCGCGTAGGAAATTAATGTAGTGCCGCCTCCCGCTACAAGCATTGAATAGTTGCCGCCGTTAAGATGCATCCTGTTTAAATAAGCGTCTTCGCTTTTAAATTTAGCCTGCAAAAAAATAGGTTTTGTTTTTTCGTATCCTGATTGCGGCGCGAATGATAACCAATTATCCTGAGGGAATTTGATACCGACAAGTTTTTTTTCAAGTCCTTCGTGGGATGTTATGATAAAGAAATATCCGTTCTCGCCTGAATCTTCGACAGCGGCGATTTCTCCGTCAAGTGGAATAAAAATTCCTCTTCTTGCCCGTATGTTGTAACAACTGATGCCGCCTGCGCGTTCAAAAACAATTCTGCGATCCTCGTCGATAAATAAAATATGCACAGGACGCCTGAATCCGTCACCTAAATATTCGTGATATACAACTTTGTAATCACCGCCTGTGTCATTGTTAATATCAATTCTTCTGTCGGTTCTGCCGCTCCCGAAACGTTCCAGCAGAAGGAAACGCTGTTGTTCGATTCCGCTGATAATTCCGATGCGAGAGCCGTCACGGGAAATTGCGCAGCCGAGAATTACTTCGTACCGCGAACCGCCGGGAGGGAAATAAAAGATTCTTTCTCCCATCGAATTAAAAATTTCAATTAAGCCGTCAAGAGACCCTGTCATTACAAGACCTGCCGCGGCGTCAATACAAGTGAGGGGCGCTCCGAATTCATAAATCCACAGAATATTTCCGTTCCGGTCGATTTCAGTTAATGAATTCTGCTCGCTGCCCAAAATGAAGATTCTGTCATCCAGCAAAACAGGATAGCCGCCGGTATTATTTATTCTGATTACGGTTTCTTCGGAAATATTTTTTATTTCGATGCTTGAAGGCTCCGCCGCGTATTCTGTCCACAAATCTTTTCCCAAATAAATATTGTTTTGGATATTTCTATTAATCGCAAGCTGTCCCGACGAATCAACATAGCCGAAATACGTGCCTAACGTAAAAGGAAAAACTTTTACATCTTGTTTGTTATCGTCAATGTAAGGTGAGTTTTCATCGGAAGAAGATTCCGCTTCGCCTGTGAATTTTTCCGATATCGCGTTTGAAGCGACAAGCGCGTTATTTGTTAAAGAGCTGATCCATTTTGGAGAAAGAACGACTTCGCGCGGAACAGGTCTCGCCGCCAGTAAATAATAAGCTAAAAAAAGTAAAATAATTATTATAGTTTGGTATCTTCTTTTTTTATGCGCCATTCCTCCCCCTACTCCGTGCACCTGAGTTAGTATATAATAATGAACTAAGAGAGGCAAGTATGGTTGATAACCTGCAAATGGACGCGCTATTCGAGCAAGCGCAGAAAATCGCAAGTATGGCTTACGCTCCGTATTCAAAGTTCAGGGTAGGAGCCGCTCTGCTTTGCGAAGACGGAAAAATAATCACAGGCGTAAATGTGGAAAACAGATCGTTCGGGCTTACAGTCTGCGCGGAACGAAATGCCGCAGGAACAGCGATCGCGCTGGGTTATAAGCGCTTTCTCGCTCTTGCCGTCAGTACCCCGGACTCCGTTACTCCGGTAGGTCCGTGCGGTGCATGCCGTCAAGTGTTAAGTGAATTCATGCAATCAGACGCTCCTGTGCGTTTTGCCGGAAAGGGACAGAACATAATAAACACGACTATTGGAGCGTTATATCCTCTGGATTCCTTGCACGAATTAAGGGATTAACGGCAAGACTGCTGTCAAACCTTAATATTCTTGCTTTTTGATGAATTTTGTTGACATATATTACCGTGCAGGGTGATAATTAACCTATGACTGATGATGATATACTTACGCTTGAAGAGGTCGCAAAATATCTTCGGGTTTCTGAACGTACAGTTTATGATTGCGCTCAAAAAGGCGAAATTCCGGCAGGTAAGATCAGAACCGCCTGGCGTTTCAAAAAGTCAGAAATTGATAAGTGGGTCAATGAAAAATTAACATCAGGAAGTTTAAATCCTTCCATAAATAATATTCTNCCGGAAGCGATTCTTTCGCTGCATCGCATTATTTTTATAAATGAGCCGAATAAAAAAGACGCGCTTTTTGAGCTTGCGCAAAATCTTGCCGCCGCGCCTCAAATAAAAAACAGACAGGAATTTACGGCAGAAATACTAAAACGCGAAGAATTGATGAGTACCGCTCTCGGCAGAGGGATCGCGATTCCTCATGTGCGCCTGCCGTCAATAACCGATCTTGTCGTTTCAATCGGAATTAGCCGCACAGATATAATTGATTTTCATCCCATGGATGACGAGCCGGTGCGCTTGATTTTTATGATTGCCGCCGCCGCTAATCAACATGCCTACTATTTGCAAACGCTTTCATGGTTTAGCAC
>JGI24695J34938_10002413_pt1 | contig 14334 bp, 12 predicted proteins | sample TergutCo191P3_FD_34938 | JGI IMG/M metagenome (IMG submission 34938) | reverse complement strand
ATTATATCATGATTTCCTTCGGAAATCATGCCCTCCGGGGGATGCGCACTAAAACCGCGCCGATATAATGACTAACGTCATTATATCATATTGACGCGGAAGTAGCAATTTGCATTTGGGAATATATTTTAGTATACTGGTTACGCGGCATACGATGTTTTGGAAAGGTAGGTTTATTTATGGAGTATCGGGAAAGAAAACGGTTGTTATTTTTGGGATTGCCTTGGACGTTTACGGTTTATCGGTTGAGTGAGGATATGGTTTCGGTTAAGGCAGGTTTTTTCCGGACAGTGGAAGATGATTGTTATATGTATAAGATTCATGATGTGAAGCTGGTTCGGGGGTTGGTTGAGCGGATATTTGGGTTGGGGACGGTTATTTGTTATACGGGGGATAAGACGCACCCTGAGAAGCATTTATCTCATATTAAGAATGCGCGGGAGATTAAGGATTTTATCTTGGATGCTTCGGAAAAGGCGCGGGTTAAAAGGCGGACTTTACATACGCTTGATATTGGGGAGAGCGGGCTTGATGTATTGTAGCGGCTATGTTAGTCAGCATTCTCTTTAGAGTGATTTTCCTTACTAAGAAGATGTTCGAAAAATAGACCGGCGAAAATCCAGTTGGGTAGGTAATCAAGGCGGACGATATTCTTTATGTGCCATTTTGAACGGGTGTAATCCCAGGGGCAGATTTTTTTGTTGGAAAGGATGGCGCCTGTAATATATTCACCGAAGAGGATGAGGGCGGCATAAGTCACACCTCTGAGTAGCAATGGTTTGCCGCGGAGCAGACGAAATAGCGGTTTTAAGAAGGCGATACAGGCATAAATGGGGAACATCCATAGTGAGGTGTGTCCCATTAGTTTCATATTTCGGCGTCTTAAAGAGTTGGCGGCGGTAAAAATTATTTCGAGGCACCATCCCGCGACACCGCATTTGATTAGGTCTTTGATAAAGTTTTTCATATGTAGTAGTATTATACACATCACGGGTTTGTATACAATGTATTAAGAATATTTCCGCTTGGAGCAGTAAGGATGACATATAAAGAAGCAATAGAATATACAGGGCGGATTACTAAATTGGGGATTGTTCCCGGCCTTACATCAATTTCTGAACTTTTGCAGCGGTTAGGCAATCCGCAGGAACGGCTCAGAATTATTCATATCGCGGGGACTAACGGTAAGGGTTCGGTGTTATGCTTTATTTCGTCTGTTCTGAAAACGGCGGGATATCGGACAGGGCGCTTTTTTTCGCCGTCTATTTCTAAGTATCATGAAAGATTTCAGATTAACAACCGCATGATATCGAAAGATGATTTTGCTTTTTATCTGGCGGTTATCAAGGAAGCCGCAGACGGAATGGTAGCTCAGGGGCTTATGCATCCGACGGCTTTTGAGATCGATACGGCGCTGGCATTTTATTATTTTGCGGACAAAAAATGCGATTTGGTGGTTCTTGAAACAGGACTTGGCGGAACTTCTGATGCGACTAATGTGATAAAAAAGCCGCTTTTATCGGTGATTACCCCGATTAGTTTAGACCATGCCGACATACTGGGAAAGACGTACCAAGAGATTGCCGGGCATAAAGCGGGGATTATCAAAGCGGGGGTTAATGCGATATCCGCCGCCCAGCGTGATGATGTAATGGCGGTAATTAAGAGGAGATGCAGTGAATGCGAAAGTAGGTTAATGGTTTCGCCGCTTTATGAAATTAAACTTAATAAACAGAAGAAACCTGATTATCAGGCGAAAGTTTTTCCGCAGATATTTTCTTATGGTAATGGGGGCGGGTTTCGGATCAATATGGCGGGGGATCATCAAGTAGATAATGCGGTTTTGGCGCTTGACGCGGTTACGGTTTTAAAAGAGCAAGGGTTAAAAATTAGTGAAGCGGCTGTTAAAAAGGGGCTTCGCGATGCGTTCTGGCAAGGTCGGTTTGAAATGATTCATGACAAGCCGCCATTTATAATAGATGGCGCCCATAATGTCGATGCCGCCGTAAAACTTGCTAAAACTTTAAAAAATTATTTTACAAATAAGCGAATCATTTATATAATGGGGGTATTGTCGGATAAAGATTATGTGAGTATTATTGCCGAAACTTATGCGATGGCGGAGCATATTATTACGGTTACGCCCCCGAATCCGCGCGCGCTTAACGGTTATGATTTGGCGATGGCGGTTAATAAATTCCATCCGCAGGCGACGTGTGCCGACAGCATTAGGGAGGCTTGCGAGCTGGCGTTTTTATTAGCGGGAAAAGATGGGGTGATAGTCGCTTTCGGCTCACTTTCGATTCTTGACGAAATTAAGAAAGGGTTACTTTTAACGGCGGAGCGTAAATAGTATCGGAAAGGCATCTTAAAATGATCGACAATAACAAGATTGAAGCGGCGGTTAGACTTTTATTAGAAGGAATCGGTGAAGATCCGACCCGTGAAGGGTTGATTGAGACGCCTGCGCGGATTGCGCGGATGTATCAGGAAATTTTCGCAGGGATGGGTGAAGATGCCGAAACTTATTTGCGCAAGACTTTTGTTGCTCCTAATAATGAAATGATTGTTGAGAAGGATATTATTTTTTATTCGACTTGTGAGCATCATATGATGCCGTTTTTTGGGAAAGCACATGTTGCTTATATTCCGGACGGGCGTGTTGTGGGATTGTCGAAACTGGCGCGAACAGTAGAAACCTTTGCTTGCCGTTTGCAATTACAGGAACAATTAACGGCGGAGATCGCTGAGGCTCTGATGGTGCATTTGAAGCCCACGGGGGTAATGGTGATGGTTGAAGCCGAGCATTTGTGCCTGACGATGCGGGGGGTAAAAAAGCCGGGGAGCAAAACGATAACAACTGTTACGAAAGGTGTTTTCGTTGCTGAACAACGGTTGCGGGATGGGTTTTATCAAATGATTAAAGGATAAGAGCATGATTATTGGGAATAAAGAATTTCATATTGGTAAAAAAACATATATAATGGGAATCCTGAATATTACTCCGGATTCTTTTTCTGATGGCGGGTTATATAACAAAGACGCATATTTAAAGCGGGCGGATATAATGTTGAAGGAAGGTTGTGATATAATCGATGTCGGCGGCGAATCGACCAGGCCGGGTTATGAAATGATTAGTACCGATGAGGAGATTGAAAGAGTAGCGCCTGTTATTGAATGTCTGTTGAATCACTTTGATGTGCCGGTTTCTCTTGATACATATAAATATGAGGTTGCGAAGGTCGGTATTGAAGCAGGGATTTCTTTGATTAATGATATCCGGGGCTTGAAGTATGACTCTAAGATGGCGAAGCAGATTGCGGAGCATAATGTTGCGTGTTGCCTGATGCATAATAGAAACATATCGATAGGATTAAATCATGATTTAATAGATGACGTAAAGGACGAATTGGCAGAGTCCGTAAATTTGGCGAAGTTATCGGGCATCGGACTAGATAAAATTATCTTGGATCCGGGGATTGGTTTTGGTAAGAGCTATGAAGATAATCTGCTGGTGCTTAATAATTTGGCGGCGTTTTCGGAACTTGGGTTTCCGTTACTTTTGGGCGCCAGCCGTAAGTCGGTGATTGGCTTAACGCTTGATTTGCCTGTGGATGAGCGGATTGAAGGGACAATAGTAACAACTGTTATGGCAGTTATGGCTGGGTATACGTTTGTCCGTGTTCATGATATTCAGGGTAATAAAAGGGCAGTAAAAATGGCTGAGGCGATAAAAGATTCGGCAATGGAGCGGCTTGGGTAATATAATGGAGTGTTAGTTAAATGATGATTTATCAAGATGAAATTCGTATAAATGAACTTGAATGTTTTGCATATCATGGGGTTCACTCTTATGAAAATGAGAAGGGGCAGAATTTTTATGTTAATGCTTCTTTATATACGGAAACACGTTCGGCGGGGATTGGTGATGATCTTTCATTGACGGTTAATTATGGGGAAGTAATGAGATTTATTACGGAGTTTATGATACAGGATACGTTTAAATTGATTGAGACGGTTGCGGAGAAACTGGCGGTAGGGATATTACTTAAGTTTCCGCTTGTTAATAAGCTGGATTTAGAAGTTCGCAAACCAAATGCTCCGATTGAACTTAAGTTTGAATCTGTTTCTGTAAAAATAACACGTGGTTGGAATATGACGTATGTGGCTGTCGGTTCGAACTTAGGTGATAGTGAAAAGTTGATTGCGGATGCCGTTGATAAAATTACGGCACATCCGTACATTCGTGAATTTAGATCCTCCGCGCTTTTTAAATCATCCCCGTATGGGGTTGCGAATCAGCCTGATTTTTTGAACGGTGTTTTTTCATTTCGGACATTGTTAATGCCGGGAGAGTTACTTTCGTTCTTAAAAGGTTTGGAGCAGGAAGCAGGAAGAGTAAAAAGCGTCCATTGGGGGCAACGGACGCTTGATCTTGATATTCTTTTCTGGAATGAGTTGGTTATGAATGATGAAAAGCTTACAATCCCTCATCCCGATATGCAAAACCGCGATTTCGTGCTGAAACCATTAGCCGAGTTATGCCCGTATTTAAAACATCCTATTCTCAATCTAACGATTAGGCAATTGCTTGATGAGTTGAGTGATAAATATATATCCTCTTAATCCTCACTTGCGGTCATTAGTTGACCGCGACAAAACGTTCGGCGAATTTGTCCCCGCCGCAGACGTGACGGTCGTCATCGCCTTCAACGATGATATAATCGCCTTCATTTATAAATATCAGACCGCGTTTAGTCGAAAGGAAGGGGCATACGATATGACCTTCACCTTCACTTTTATCAATTTTGACCAGACTATCAGTATTAATCCATCCATGTGTCACAATTTTTGACAATGATTGAAAGCCGTCTTCCAAACCTTTATCAACTTCGTATTTTTCTGCGACCACTTCAAACGATGCACGTAGATATTTCTTCATTTAATTAACCTAACCTTTCTCCAAAAGCTTCCCTTATATATACGAGTTTGGTATATATCGCTATATGGTTATATTATATTTCATATTGTTAATATTTGCAAATAATTATTAAAACATTTATAATAAACGAGGTAAATAGTGAATGATATTGGGTTCACGGAATGCTGAGGAGATAATTATGTCAACCAATCATTACGATTATTTAATCGTTGGCTCTGGGTTGTTTGGGGCTGTGTTTGCTTATGAAATGAAAGAAAAGGGGAAAAAGTGCCTTGTTATTGAGAAGCGCGGCCATATTGGCGGGAATATCTATACCGAAGATGTTCGCGGCATTCATGTGCATCAATACGGCGCCCATATTTTTCATACAGCTAATCGGGACGTTTGGAATTATGTCAACCAATTTGCGGTTTTTAACCACTATATTAACTCACCGGTCGCGGTTTATGAAGATAAGCTTTATAATCTGCCTTTTAATATGAATACATTCTATCAGTTGTGGGGAGTGAAGAAGCCTGAAGAAGCGAAAGCGGTAATTGCGGCACAAATCGCGGATTTAGACATCGGTGAGCCGGCGAATTTGGAAGAGCAGGCCCTAAAGCTGGTTGGGCGGGATGTTTATGAAAAGTTGATTAAGGGTTATACGGAAAAGCAATGGGGGCGCTCTTGTCAGGAACTTCCCGCGTTTATTATCAGGCGCTTACCCCTACGTTTTACTTATGATAATAATTATTTTAACGACCCTTATCAGGGGATTCCGAATGGCGGATATACGCAGATGATTGAAAAAATGCTGGCGGGGACGAAGGTTTTAACAGGTATTTCATATAAAGATTTTACGGCAAGCGGCGGCGCGGTTTTTGATAAGATTCTTTATACAGGGATGATTGATGAGTTTTTTGATTTTTCGTTGGGGCATTTGGAGTATCGCTCGCTTAGGTTCGCGACGGAGGTTATACCTGAGACAGATAACCTACAGGGGAATGCGGTGGTTAATTATACTGAGCGGGATATTCCCTATACGCGGATAATCGAGCATCGTCATTTCGATATCGCATCCGCGCTGAAGCCCGGAACAGGGACGGTGATAACGAAGGAGTACCCCGCCGATTGGAAAGCGGGAGAGGAGCCGTATTATCCGATCAATGATGAGAGGAACGGCGCGTTATTTGTAAAGTATCAGGAGCTGGCGAAGAGCCGAAAGGACGTAATTTTTGGCGGGCGGTTAGGTCAATATCAGTATTTTAATATGGATCAGGTTATTGAAGCGGCTCTCAAAACGGCGAAAGAGCAAATTTGAGATTTTTTTCCATAAAAGAAGCGGTTGGTGTTCGTAAGTTGAGTAAAGCTGTTGACATTTGCATAGGAATGAAGTAGCATTTATTTAGTGGTTAAACGCATTAATGCGTTAAAGTGTAAAGACACTGCTTTGTTCGCAAAAGGAGGACAATATGGCAAATATTAAATACTATACGGGAGAAAGCATTCCCTTAGAAATGCATAAAGTCAGGATTATTCAAAAGCTTCACCTGTTACCGATTGAAGAGCGTTTGGAATCATTGAAAGGCGCCGGGTTTAATACCTTTTTACTTAAAAACCGCGATGTTTTTCTCGATATGCTGACGGACAGCGGTGTCAACGCGATGAGCGACCGCCAGCAAGCGGCGATGCTGATGGCTGACGACAGTTATGCGGGTTCGGAGACATTCTACCGGCTGGAAGAAAAATTAGAAGAAATTTTTCGGACGAAATATTTTTTGCCTGTCCATCAGGGCCGTGCGGCGGAGAATATTATTAACCGCTCACTGATTAAGCCGGGTGATACGGTGCTGATGAATTATCATTTTACGACTTCGAAATCGCATGTTGTCGTAAACGGCGGGCGGGTTGAGGAGTTGATTTCCGACGCGGGGATTCAGGAAGAAAGCGACCTTCTCTTTAAAGGAAATATGGATATCGGGAAGCTTAATGAAGCAATTTCAAGGCTCGGTGCGGAGAATATTCCGTATGTGCGGATGGAAGCGGGGACGAACTTAATCNGCGGTCAGCCGATCTCGATTGCGAATATGCGCGAGGTTACGGAAATTTGTCAGAAGCATAATATTATTTCACTGCTTGACGCTTCCCTTTTAGCTGATAATCTCCATTTTATCAAGGTAAGGGAAGATGAGTTCAAAGAAAAATCAATCCTCGAAATCACACAAGCGATTTCAGAGCTTTTCGATTTGATTTATTTCTCGGCGCGTAAGTTAGGTTATGGGCGCGGCGGCGGAATAATTACCAATAACCAAAAGCTTTTTGACCAGATGAAAGAGCTGATTCCGCTTTATGAAGGGTTTATGACTTATGGCGGGATGTCTGTTCGCGAGATGGAAGCTTTGACGATCGGTTTAGATGAGACGATGGATGAGGATATGATTAATCAGGGTCCGCAGTTCATCGCGTTTATGGCGGATGAGCTTACAAAACGCGGGATTCCGATCATCACACCGCCGGGTGGTTTGGGCTGTCATTTGAATGCGATGAAATTTTTGGAGCATGTTCCGCGTCCTGAGTACCGCGGCGGCGCATTGGCGGCCTCTGTATATCTTTGCAGCGGTGTTCGCGGAATGGAGCGCGGGACAGTTTCGGAAGACCGAAATCCTGACGGTACCGATCACTTGGCCAATATGGAACTTTTGCGCCTAGCTTTACCGCGCCGTGTGTTTACCATGTCACAGGTTAAGTATGCGGTTGACCGGATTGCCTGGCTTTATGACAACCGTCACTTGGTCGGCGGGCTTCGTTTCGTCGAGGAACCCAAGGTTCTTCGTTTCTTCTTGGGACGTTTGGAAGCAATTGGGACTTGGCCGAATGAATTGATGAAAAAGTTCCGCGATGATTTCGGGTCAAGTCTTTGACAATATAATGCTATAATTTGGCAATATAGTGCAAAAAATACGTTCGAAGAGGCTGTAATAAAGCGTTTTTCACTTTACAATTTTTCGTAATGATGCTATAATAGTTAAGATATTGTAATTTTATGTCACGAGATTAAATCAGGAAAATACTATGGCTGATACGAAAAATTTAGAAAAGTATTTACAGCATTCAATAACTGTAGAGATACTGACGGATTGCAATAAAACTTTTGTAACCGCCAGTAAAGCTTTTTATGATATTTTTAAATATACCGAAGAAGAGTGCCGTAATTCGAACACTATTCATTTCCGGATTTTTTCGGAATGGACCTTTCCGTCATTGGAAGGGCTTATGCAAGATGCGATGTCTCAGGGCGTCTCGGAAACGATAATTATTCCGCTCAATACGAAGAGCGGCGACAGTATCGATACATATCTGCGTTGCCGAATGGTTGAGGACGGCGAGTACTTGATTTGGTCAGCGCAGGAAGTGCGCATTTCCAATCTGACCGAACAAGAGATGGTTGAAAATATTACAGATTTACGTTTATCACAGTTTAAGATTAATTTTGCCCTTGAGTGTGCTAACGCAGTTAGATGGGAATACCAGAGAGAAACAGATTTTATATGGTTCGGCGAAGAATTTTATAAGATGACGGGATTAAGCGGAACCAATTGGGACTATAAGTTTTCGACTTTTGCCGAAACCGTTTTAGCGCCATATGTAGACGAAATTAAGGAACAAATTGCGGAGCTTGAGGCAGGTACCAGAGAGATGCTCTCCATTATCCTTAATTTCGACGGTGCTAACGGCGAGTCATTCTGGTATAATATCCGCGGTAAATTTTTTGATCGCGACCAAGGCATCGTATACGGTGTTTCGATTAACATCAATGAACAGAAGAAAATGGAAAAGCGCCTTTGGGATATGGCTTACCGCGATGATATGACGGGTCTTTACCGAATGGGTTATGTAAAAGATATCTTCGCGAAACGAATTGACGGAATCAGGCTCAGATATCCCGCCTTTATGGTTCTTGATATCGCAGGTTTCAGTAATGTCAATGAAGCTTTCGGGCATGATCGCGGCAACCGCGTTCTTTATCAGGCATCGCGGCGTTTGACGGAACTATGTAAAAGTGAGATTATTGCCCGCGTCAATGGTGATGAGTTCCTGATTGTTTTTGATAATGTTGACGATCAAGAACGCTTGCAAAAAGTTGCCGAGGACATTATCACCAGTTTCCGTAAACCTGTGGTTGAAGGCGGAAATGACTTTTTCCTAGCGTTTAAGATCGGCATTACGGTTCCCGGCGAGGAAAAAATTGATATTCACCGTCTGGGCATTCACTTACAGGATGCGGAAATTGCCCTTCAACGCGCTAAACAAGATGGGCGTAGCAGTATTTGTATCATTAACAATGATATCCGCAAAGATACCGATGAGTTATTAACTTTATCGTATGAATTACATAAAGCAGTTGAAAATAAAGAGTTTACCGTATATTTCCAACCCATAATTCTTAATAAGACCAAGAAACCGATTGGTTGTGAAGCGCTTGTTCGTTGGGTGCATCCTGAGAAAGGGATTATTTCTCCGATGCGCTTCATCCCTATTGCGGAAGAAATAGGTTTGATTATCGCGATTGGTGATTTTGTCATGGAAGAATCACTAAAGCATCTGCGTAAATGGATTTCATTTGACCCCAATTTCTATGTTTCAGTAAATGTTTCGTATATTCAGTTCGTTTCGCTCGGATTTGTTGAACGGGTGAAAGAACTTGTGACGATGTATAAGGTTCCTTATTCTGCGCTTGTTATTGAACTGACGGAGAGTATTTTTATTTCGGATATTGTGCAAATGACGGAATGTTTATCGGAACTTCGCGATTTAGGAATCAGGGTCTCACTTGATGATTTCGGCACAGGTTATTCTTCGCTTAGTTATTTGAAGCGGATTCCGCTTGACAATCTAAAAATTGACCGGGAATTTTTACTTGATGTTTCGGGAAACAATTCGTCAGCTTCGATTTTACGGACGATTATTTCTTTGGCACGTGACCTTAATCTTTCGATCACTGCCGAAGGGGTTGAAACCACGGAGCAGATTTCGTTATTAGAGGAGTATGGCTGTGACCTTTTGCAGGGTTACTATTTTTCGCGCCCGGTGCTTTCGGAACAGATAGATGAATTTTTGTCGGAAATAGAGGTGGCTCATGATTAAGAATATTATATTTGATATTGGGAATGTTTTGGCGGGGTTTGTGTGGAAGGATTTTTTTGCAAGTTTCGGATTCAGTGAGGAAATCAATGGGAAATTGGCGGCTTGTACGGTGCTTGGACCGTTATGGTCGGAGATGGACCATGGGATTATGAATGAGCAGGAGATTATTGCGGCGTTTAAACTGTATGATCCTTCTATCGCGGATGAAATTGATATCGTTTATAATAATCTTAACGGGATGATTGCCCGCTATGATTATACGATTCCTTGGATTAATGAACTTAAGGGGCAGGGATATAAGGTTTATATTATCTCGAATATTTTTGGGAAGATGATGCGGGATTGTAAAGAGGAACTTGATTTTGTTTCGCTTGTTGACGGAGCCGTTTTGTCTTATCAGGAGAAGATTATTAAACCTGATTCCAAGATTTATCGGCTGTTGCTTAATCGGTATGGGCTTAACCCGACGGAGTGTGTTTTTATTGATGATATGGAGAGGAATGTTTGGGCGGCACGGAATGTTGGTATTCCCGGGATTGTGTTTGAGTCTTATCAGCAGTGTTATTTTGACCTTAAGCGGATGTTGTGCAGTGATTTTGCCGGGAGGGATGTTGTGATTGAGGCGGTGAAGAGGCTTGCGTGAAGCTGTTATAAATAAAATTATGGCCTATATGTGAAATTAGAATCGTCGTTTTCCGCATATTAACGGAAAATGGCGATTTTTACGTAGACGCGGTTACCGGTTCATAAAATAGTCCGCTTTTTCTATAAAAATACTAAATTTTTCAATATATGCTTCCGATATATAATATATCATAATTATCCAAGCAGGCCAGGCTATGCTTGCGCAAGCAAATCAAAGTAATGAGGGTGTTTTGGCTTTATTAAGGTAATTAATGCTTAAATATAATATTAAAAAGAGCAGGAGTAAAATCCTGCTCTTTTGAGTCGTGTTATATGGGTAAATCTGATTAGACGGTGAATTTGTCTACCAAGTGAGCCAGTTGCTTGGTGGTATCGTCTGTTTTCTTCATGTTTTCGACGATGGTTTGGGTTTCGATGGAGATGTCGGTGGTTTGTTCGGCTACTACGCCTGTGGTTCTGGCGCCTTCTTGCGCGGCTCCCGCGACTTCGTTGATAGCGCGCATCAGGACTTGGACAGAAGCGAGCAGTTCTTCCGAAGTGGCACTTAAATCGCTGGTCATATCACTCATATAAACTGCATCGCTGTTATATGAATCAGCCGCTTTGAGCATGTCCTGATAATCTTTCATAACATCATCGGAAACGAAGTTCAGAAGATTGGTTGAACTTGACGCCAATGCACTGACAGCTGCCATAACAACCTTAGTGATTGCCTGAATTTGCGTAACCGTGTTTTTGGAGTTGTCAGCCAAAGCACTGATTTCATTAGCAACAACGGCAAATCCGCGTCCCGCTTCGCCTGCCCTAGCGGCTTCAATAGAAGCATTTAGCGCAAGGAGGGTCGTTTGACTGGTAATTCCCAAAATCGCGTCAGCAAGAGCATTGATTTCATCCACGGCTTTTGAGTCTTCCAAAGCTTTTTCCAGCGCTTTTTTGATTTCGTTAAAGATATTATTGGATTTATCGATAGAGTTGTTAACACTCTTGCCAAGTTCGGCGGCGCGATTATGGATTTCGGCGGATTTACTGGCGCCGTCTTCAGCTTTCTCGGCGACGGTTTCGACCGCGCGTTCAATTTCGGTAGCGGTTGCGTTCATTTCCTCAGCGCTTGAACCCGTCTCTTCCATATTCGCGCTAAGTTCCTGTGTCGCCGCTGATGTATCGGTGATACGGTCATTTAATACATTTAATGTTTTGTTGGTGCTGTCAACCGAATCTCCCAAAATATCGGTCGAACTCCTGATATTGGAAACGGTGAAAAATAAGCTGTCTAACATTGCTTGAATGTTTCTGGCTAAATTACCGAATTCTTCGTTCTGGGCTTTGATATCTTCGGGAATAGAGACGGTCAAATCACCTTTCGCGATCGCGTCCGTGACTTGACAAGCGTCCTTAAGCGTATTAGAAACCAATGCGGAGATGAATAATCCCAAACCGATAGCCACGATTGATAGGGCGACTATAATAGTGATAGTAGTAGTTCTGCTGTTATCATAAGCTTTATTGGAATCGACGACCATCCGGGAGGCGCCGGATACTTCGTGCTCAACCATTGTTTCGATTAAATTACGTATTTCATCAGTATTACGGACTAATGCATTGCGGTATAAATCAATTGCATCCTCATAATTACCTGCATTTACATAGCTGTAAATAGTGCTTCTGGTATTGCGGTAATTAGTGAGCAGTGAATTAAGTGAGTCATAATATCCCTGAACAACGGCGACACCCTCGATTAGTGCTTCATAATCTTTAAGGTATTGGGTCATATGTTGTGAGTTCGTATCAATAGCGGTATAATTGTTCTGTAAATTAGACGCCATGTTCGGGTCAATAACGTCAACCAGAAATGCGCTGGCATAGTTAATGGCGGCTTTCATTTCCAAAACAGCCATCGTCGCGTGATAATTATTCCGGTATATTTCTTTGCTATGTTCGTTTAGCGTTTTCATGCTGATTAAACTTAGAACACCAATGATAACCATTGCTGCAATAAGAATAAGGAAAGATCCCAATAGCTTTACTGACATCTTAAGATTCTTGATGAATTTCATATTAATTTACCCTCCAAATGAATAAGTTACACAAGACACACAATACTTCTGTAAAAATTATATAATAATCAACCTAAATAGTCAATAAATAGGTCTTGATAAATTCAAAAAAAATTCAAAAAAAAGTCAAAATACTCTAAAATTTGCAATATTTGTAAATATTTTATTGATATATTATTAAATCTAAGGTAATATGAAGTAGGAATATAATGTTATCGGCAATCTCACATTGATGAAGGGGAAAGTGTACCGGCATGAGTGAAAGCAATAGAAAGTTGCGTAACTATAATGAAGAATGGGTAAAGAGTTACTTGGAGCGTAATATATCTTCTTTTGATATATGCGAATGCAGTGATTGCCGTCTTGATATCATGGCGATCGCGCTTAATAAATTACCGCCTCAATATGTTGTAACCGATAAAGGGGCGATCTTCGCTTCCGTTAGCGAGATGTCTCATCAGCGGATGGTTGATTTGGCGGCGGCAGTCACGGAAGCAGTATTAGTCGTCAGCAGTAAGCCGCGGCATTAATATGATTAACATGCTATTTTTCGATTAAGCAAATAAAGCGCCGCGACACTTGGTAAAATCATCATGGCATTGATAAGATCGGTACATTGCCATACGACATTCAGCGGTATAACGGCACCGATATAGATCATTACGATATAAGTGACCTTGTATAGCGGTATTCCTTTTGTACCCGTCAAATATTCAGCGGCGCGTTCGCCCATATAAGACCAGCCAATCAGCGTCGCAATTCCGAATGCAATCAAACAAACCGTCAAGAAACTATTACCGAAAATCGGTAATGACATAAATGCGGCATCAGTAAGCCCGGCTTCATTCACCATGAGGATTGAAGCCGGATTTTTTATCATGTTGGCGACGATTACAAGCCCCGTGACGAGACACATGACGACCGTATCCCAAAAGACAGCCGACATGGAGACATAAGCTTGCCTGACAGGGTCAGGGGTATCGGAGGCGGCGGCGGCGATGGCGGAGGTTCCGATTCCGGCTTCATTGGTAAATAATCCCCTGGCAATTCCATAACGGGCGGCGGCCATAAATGAAGCGCCGATAGCGCCGCCGAAAATTGCTTTGGGCATGAAAGCATATTCTAAAATCATCAAAATAGCGGGGACTAAGGCATCTTTAAACAGCCACATTAAAACGAAGCATCCGCCCATGTATAAAATGCCTAGGGCGGGGACTAAGCGGACGCAGAATTTCCCGATTGATTTAACGCCGCCGATGATGACCAGTCCTGCGATGATCGCGGCGGCAAAGCCGACGATATGCGGTGAAATGCCGAAGCTCATTTTGGTGGTTTGCGCCATCGAGTTAGATTGGGTGGTACAGCCGACACCGAAGGCGGTTATTAGGGTGAGAAAGGCATATACTTTGCCCATTGATTTATTTTTCAGCCCATTTTCCCATACATACATCGGCCCGCCGCGATAAACGCCGTCTTTACTGCGATTACGGTATATCATGCTTAGGTAACACTCGCTGTAGGCGGTCGCCATTCCTAAGATTCCTGTCAGCCAGCACCAGAAAACGGCGC
>JGI24695J34938_10002412_pt1 | contig 14335 bp, 8 predicted proteins | sample TergutCo191P3_FD_34938 | JGI IMG/M metagenome (IMG submission 34938) | reverse complement strand
CCGGGACAGGTTCCTCGTCCTTGCTTATCTGATAACGGTCGCCCGCGCCGTCCGCGATCGCTCCCATGCTTCCCATACCGCGGTATTCTTTGTAGATTCTGCCGTCAAAGATAATCTCGCTTCCGGGCGATTCCTTTAATCCCGCGAACAGGTTTCCTATCATTACAACGCTGGCTCCGGCTCCTATCGCTTTTGTAATATCCCCTGAGAATTTTATGCCTCCGTCCGCGATAACCGGCGTTTTGGATTTAGCAGCTTCTTCGGCGCAGTCCAAAACAGCGGTGAACTGCGGGACTCCTATTCCGGCGATAACGCGCGTTGTGCAGATCGAGCCAGGCCCGATGCCGACCTTTACCGCGTCAGCCCCCGCTTCGATCAGTTTTCTTGTCCCGTCTTTTGTCGCGACATTCCCTCCGATAACAGGGATGTTATAATCTTTTTTAATCCGGGCGACAGCTTCTATCACGCTCTTTGAGTCGCCGTGCGCGGTGTCAAGGACGACAAAATCGACTTTCGCGTTTCTCAAAAGCGGCATGCGAACCATGTAATCCTGAGGGGAAACCGCCGCTCCAACTATAAGTCTCCCGTTTTTATCAACAGCGGCGTTGGGGAAATTTTGATTTTTTTCCATATCTGTCACAGTGATAAGGCCGGTAAGTTTCCTCCCGCTGTCTATGACCGGAAGTTTTTCGATGCGGTTTTTCTTGAAAATCTCGCTCGCTTTTTCTACTGTAATGTCGCTTGTCGCGGTAAAAAGCTCGCTTATCATAACAGCGGTTACGGGAAGGGAATCGTCTTTGCAAAAACGCAGATCGCGGTTTGTGATTATCCCTTGTAAAACGCCGTCCTCGTTGACAACGGGAAAGCCTGAAACGCCGTGTTTCTCGACCAGCAGGCGCACATCTCTTACACGCGCGTCCTGCGCAATTGTTACGGGAGACTCGATTATCCAGTTGAGAAAACGTTTTACGCCGGCGACCTGCCGGGCTTGTTCCTCGCTGCTAAGATTGCGGTGGATAACTCCGGCTCCGCCTTCCAGAGCGATAGCGATAGCCAGTTTTTCCTCTGTTACCGTATCCATCGCGGCGGATATTACCGGTACATTCAGGTTTATACCGCCGCACAGCGCTGTTTTTACGCAGCAGTCTCTTGGCAGTATTTCAGAATATCCGGGCAGAAGAAGAACATCGTCATAAGATAGTCCTTCGGTTAATTTAACAGCTTCCATAGTCGATCATGGCATTTTGCCGCGATGGTGTCAATAGCTAAAATTGACGAGTAAAAACGCGCCACGCCTTTTTTATTTGACTTATTCCCGGTTCAGCGGTATCCTATAAAAAACTGCAAAAATGGAAGGAGATTTAAATGAAAGTTGCGATTAATGGGTTTGGGCGCATCGGACGCCTCGTTTTTCAGGCTCTTGTCGGTCAGGGGCTGCTTGGAAAAGATAAAATTGACGTTGTAGCGGCTGTCGATATCGTCACAGACGCGAAGTATTTTGCTTATCAGTTAAAATACGATTCAACTCAAGGTCAGATGAAGGCTGATATTAAAACCAAAAAGTCCGCCGACGCCAAAGAAGATGATATTCTTGTTGTCAACGGGCATGAAATTCAATGCGTAATGGCGGAAAAAGAGCTTAAAAACCTCCCGTGGGCGAAATTGGGCGTTGAATATGTAATTGAGTGTACAGGTCTTTTTGTTGATGATAAGGCTTTCGGGCATCTCGAGGCCGGAGCGAAGAAAGTAATTATTTCCGCTCCCGCGAAAGGCAAGGAAAAGAAGATTCCCACCTTTGTAATGGGTGTTAACCATGAGAAATATAATTCCGCTGAAGATCATGTAATTTCAAACGCGAGCTGCACGACAAACTGTCTCGCTCCTTTAGTGCATGTAATTCTGAAAGAAGGTTTTGGCATCGAAGCCGGTCTTATGACCACAATCCATTCCTACACAGCGACCCAGAAAACCGTAGACGGCCCTTCCAAAAAGGACTGGAGAGGCGGGCGCGCTGCCGCTATCAATATTATTCCGTCAACCACAGGCGCGGCGAAGGCGGTAGGCGAGGTTCTTCCTGTCACAAAAGGCAAACTTACCGGAATGAGCTTCCGCGTCCCGACACCTACAGGTTCTGTTGTTGACCTTGTTTTCCGCGCGGAAAAAGACACAACAATCGAAGAAATTAACGCGGCGTTTAAAAAGGCTTCTGAGACATACCTTAAAGGAGTCTTGTTGTACTGCGATGAGGAAATTGTTTCCACAGACATCGTTCACAATATAAACACATCGATTTATGACAGCCTCGCTACATTACAGAACAATCTCCCCGGCGAAAAACGTTTCTTTAAAGTCGTGTCATGGTATGACAATGAATGGGGATACTCAAACAAAATCGTCGATTTACTCAAATATATCGACAGTAAAAAATAAAACTTCTCGCGGGATTTTTTACCGGGAAGGATCGGAAGCCGCGCGGGGGGGATAAATTTTTTTTTTCGCCTTCACGCGGCCGCGGGTCTTTTGCCTGAAAGGGCTTTTATTGTAAAATTTCATTTTATATCAGGAGAAAAATATGATAAAAACAGTAAAATCTGTTGATCTGAAGGGCAAGCGCGTCATTATGCGCGTTGACTTTAATGTGCCGATGAAAGACGGTGTGGTACAGGATGATACACGCATAGTAGCGGCTCTACCGACTATTCAATATATTCTTGAGCAGGGAGCCAAAACAATAACTCTGATGTCGCACCTTGGGGATCCGTCCAAGGATATGAAGAAGGCGAAAGAGAAAGCGGAAAGAGACGGAAAAACTTTTGATGAAGCCGCGTACATAAAAGGCAAGCACCGGATGGCTCCTGTCGCCGCGTATCTTGAGAAAAAACTTGGAAAGCCTGTAATCTTCGCCGGAGAGGACACACCCGGAAATGGCTGTTACGGAAAGAAAGCTTTTATTGAAAGTCAGGCGGACGGTTCTGTCATCATGCTGGAAAATACCCGGTTCCATAAAGAAGAGACCGCCAAGGACGCTTCTGATCTCGATAAACTGGCAAAAGAACTCGCGTCTTACGGTGATATTTTTGTTAATGACGCTTTCGGTACTGCTCACCGCGATCACGCTTCGACAGCTTCTATCGCCAAATTCGTGCCCGTGTCTGTCGCCGGTTTTTTAATGGAAAAAGAGTGCGATTATCTTGAGCCGATTGTTACCAGTCCGCGAAAACCGTTAGTCGCTATTATCGGCGGCGCGAAAGTCTCGTCTAAAATCGCTGTGCTTGAAAGTCTTTTAAAAAACGCCAGCGCCTTAGTTATCGGCGGAGGAATGGCGTATACTTTCCTTAAAGCGCAGGGTTATAAGATAGGTAAATCGCTTGTCGAAGATGATCAGATCGATACCGCGAATAAGATTCTGAACGCGGCGAAGAGCGAGGGCGTTCAGATAGTGCTTCCGCTCGATCATATAACGGCTACTTCATTTGACTCCGCCTCGTCTCCGATTCCTGTTGACGATATCGACCTCCCTGATAATCTGCTTGGTCTTGACATCGGGCAAAAGACGCTTGCCAAGTATAAGGAAGTTCTTGCCGGAGTAAAAACTATTGTGTGGAACGGTCCTGTCGGCGTTTTTGAGTTTGACGCTTTCGCGAAGGGAACCGGGGAAGTGGCGAAAATGGTCGCTGAGGCTACCTCGCGCGGCGTTATTACAGTCGTAGGCGGCGGCGATTCTGTCGCCGCGGTAAACAAGTTTAACCTCGCGGACAAGATGAGCCATGTATCAACAGGCGGCGGCGCTTCTTTGGAGCTGTTAGAAGGCAAAAAACTTCCCGGCATCGAAGTGTGCAGAGGCTGATTTTCTTTATCATGCCGCGCTGGCGCGTAATTATTTAAAGGATTATATATGAGTAGAAATTTTTATATGGCGGGAAACTGGAAAATGCACATGACCCGCGCTGAGGCGGCGCAGCTTGCGCAGGAGCTAGTAAGCAAGCTAAGAGACGGCAAACATGAATACCTTATCGCGCCTTCTTTTACGCTTATTGAGACAGTATCCGCGATTATCGAAGGAACCAATATCGGTCTTGGCGCGCAGAATTGCGCCGGCGAAGAGCAGGGCGCTCATACCGGCGAAGTCTCTGTACTCCAGCTAAAGGATCTCGGAGTTAAAACAATTATCTTGGGACACAGCGAAAGACGCCACATTTACAAAGAAGATGACGCGCTAATCAATAAGAAAGTAAAACTCGCCTTAAAGCACGGCTTTGAGGTGATTCTATGTATCGGCGAACTTTTAGAAGAGCGGGAAGCCGGAAAGGTGGAGGAAGTCTGCGAGAGGCAGATTGTTAAAGGGCTTGATGGTGTTACACTCTCTGACCTTGGTAATGTTGTTATCGCGTATGAGCCTGTATGGGCAATCGGAACGGGAAAAACCGCTACGCCGCAGGACGCGGAAGCTGTTCACGCGTTTACCCGCAAGGTAGTCGCGGGGCTTTACGGGAATGACGCGGCTTCCAAAATCATCATCCAGTACGGCGGCTCTGTAAAACCGGAAAACGCAGCTCAGCTTATGGCGATGGAAAATATTGACGGCGCGCTTGTCGGAGGCGCTTCGCTTAAAGCTGACAGCTTTGTGCCTATTGCGAAGTTTTCATGAAGTGCGGCTTTTTCAAAACATCAGCTTTTGAAAAAGCTACCTTAGATTTTACAGAAAAACCAGTCGCGAACCTTTGGTTCGATTAGACGGTTTTTCGATAGCCTTTTTCGAAACTAACCGAGTTTTGAAAAAGGCTCAAGTGATTAAATTATTTTTTTATTGAGGTTGTTTTGTCGTTTTTCTGTCTGTTGTGGGTTCCCCTGTTTTATTTTTTACGCCGTTCAATTATTGGCAGTAACAGTTCATCGAGCGGTATCTGGGCTTTATTTTTAGGCAGCCTTACAGCGATGATTCAATTCTTCCTGGGCGATTTTATCAGCCCGGGAGGATTTGGGTTAGACAGATGGCTTTTCGGGTTTGTCGATCTTGTCAGTGTTCAGGCGCTCCTGCCTTTACTGGTATATGTAATTTTTTTTATTATGAATCGTTTTTCAGGAGATTTCGCCAGTTTTTCCCTTTTCTGGCTGATCCCGGCGGGCGGCATCCGCGCCTTGAACTGGGGCGTTTTAAATGATCCTGTTTTACTGGTGCTTGTTCCGCTTTTATGGACAGCCCTTGCCGCCGGCATTCCTTTTTTTATTAACTGGATGGCAGCCGGTAAAAAATGGTACGCGTTTGCTGTTTCAATTCCCTGTATTTTATGCCTGCCTGTAACCGCGGCGGCGGCGTATTGGGCGTTCTTCTCTCAGCGGATGTTTACCGGATTCGCGCTGTTATTCGCTGTTTATATCCCTGTTGTTTTGTCTTTTATTTTTGAGCGGCGCCGCGGTTAAAGTAATTCAGCTAACGGTCTACCATAACCATGTTAATCCTATTCCTATGCTAATCGAGTGTGTGATTAAAGTATCATTCAGGATGACATTGTTTTCGGGGTACGCGGGCGCGTATGAATTGTTTATATCCTGAGTTTTTGCTGTTATTGAATGGTTGTACCATGCCATTCTGTATCTTACAAGGAAACGGAATATGCTGATATCGAACATGGCGCCGGCGTTTACCGCCGGAGTTAACCAGTCCAATATAATTCCCTTTTTATTGTCAGAGAACATTCCCATTTCCAGTGAACCGTCAACGAAAATTCTAAAGCTATTCCCGGCCGGAAATACCAGCCCGATATTTGGCGCGAATATTAAATCCATTCCGTTATCATTTGACGCCGCGGAATCACCCGATGGCAGCCCCAGCCTTAAATCCGCTCCGTATGTGATGAACGGGATTATCTTCCCGTAATACGTAGCTTCCACGCCAAAAGCGCTTGTATCCGCGCTGGAAAACTGGAAGTAACCGGACAAGCCCAGAAAATTCCTTTCAGCGTTATCAAAGAACGCCGCCGTGTTATTCGCTCTTTCAGCGGTTCTTGCCTGCTGCGCCTGCGCTACAGCAGCCCGCTCCTGAAACTGCTGCTCCTGAGCTAACCGCTCTCTTGTGTCTAAATCGCCGGTTTCAATTCTCATGTAGCCGGACGCGTTAAGCTCGCGCGATGAGATTCCGTTTACCGATGTGATGGCAATTGTTAAAGTCGGAGTTAAATCCTCAGCCCTGATATTATTAAACCTTATAACTTCGTTTACGCTGGCAGGGGGCGTTATTAATGTGTCCCCGGACGAGAAATTTATTCTTCGCGAATTTAAAGTGATGCTGCTGCTGCCAATGGCTCTGTTATATTCATTAATCAGCAGCACTTCTACTCTAAATGCGAATGTTCTTTTGCCGTCAAAAACAACAGTCCCCGCGGTACGGGGAGCGATATCCATTAACGGCCAGCCGGAAAACCCCCACGCGCTCCGCCTGCCCGTTTTTTCAAGGCCTTCCAGTAACGCGTTTAACGCGGAAAAACCGGCGTCTGATGAATCAAGCGCTATTCTCATCCCTAAGTTCACAGTCCGTTTCACGTAATCAGTTTCGCCTATTTGTATCAGATTCGGATCAAAAATTATATCAAAAGGCGGATGCCCGTCAAAAAATCGGGTTGTTTCCTTAAACGCCTCGATCCATTGATCCCGTATCTGTATGTCGTTTAAAATTCTCTGGCTTATTGTTCCGCCGCTGATTGTTGAGGAGAGCATATTTAAGCGCGACATCGCTTCAATCTGGGAAGGATCGAATGTGACAGCCTGCGCGAAATTAAACAGAGCTTCAACCTCATCGCCTCCTGCCTGCGCTGTAATGCCTCTCGCGAGAACAGCTTCCGCCTGCACTGTAGATGTGTTTCCCGCGAGCAGGGATTGAAGCCCCGAAACTGTCAGATTAACCCCAATCCGCTCAAGCAGCTCCGCTGTCGCTTCATTTAAAAGAGTTCCCCTCCCTTCAAGCTGCGCGAGAGTTCCGTCTTTCATGGCGGTAGCTCTTCGTATTCCTGAGCTGGCTTCTGTTATGGAGAGCTGCAGGGAATATCTGTTTCCCGAAAGTCTTTGAATCGTCCCAAAAAGAAAATACTGCGCGTTAGTTATATTCCCGATTCTGATGAAATCGGTATCGGAAAAACTCCCGCTTATCGCGAGGTTTTGCTCGGTGATTATTCTGTCGAGATGCTGGCGGTCAACAAGGTTTACCGCGGAAAACCTGTTGAAATTATTATTTAAAAGGCCCTGAATATATAAAGGCAGATAACCGGGTACATCACCCTCGACCTCCGGGGCAAGGATCGCGAGACGGATGCTGCTTCCTCCGTCGCCTGAATACATAGGAGCGGATATAGCTGCTTCAAGCCCTCCAATCGCCCCGAGCGCGCTTATGCCATGTCCGTCAATATCCGCGGCAGAATCCGCCGCGGCGCCCGGAGACACGCATGAATTCATAGCGAATATAAAATTTATGAGTATAGCGAAGATACTTGCGGTTTTCATTCTTGCCTTTTTTATGAGCCGGATTTTATTAAACAACCTATAATATTACTATTATACAATAATAACACGCTGATTACCGGTTTTCAAGATAACGAAAAATTAAAAATCAAATAAGCGCTATATATCTGGCTATGGAAAAATTCCTTGATTCCCGGTCTATAAAGCGATATTATTATCATAATGCTGCCAAACAAAAAATTTTCCTGTTTTTTATTCGCGTTACTCCTGATTTCCGCTTTTACTGCCATTGACGCGTACGCGCAAGGCGCGATTCTGGATGACCAATATTATAACCTCCCGCGGCGAGTTGACTCGGCTTTGTCATATGAGGGGCTGCCATCATCTTTTTCGCTGAAGCAGTACGCGCCGCTCGCGGGAGATCAGGGCGACTACGGCACCTGCGTAGGCTGGGCCGCGGCGTACGCGGCAAGGACGATTTGCGAATCTATAATGTTAAACCGCCTGAATCAGACAGAGACAACCCAAAACGCGTTCTCAGTAGCGCAGGTTTACAGGAACATAAGGCCGGATGATCCTGACGGCATGTACGGAGCGCAGATATACACTGCCCTGGATTTTATGCGCGATACCGGGCCTGTAAGAATGTTGAACATCGAGCGTGATGTGTCATTTCCGCTGGTCGATCCCGCGTATTACAGAACGTCAAGGCAATACCCGATAGGAGGGTACTATACTCTTTTTTCAAGAGATGAAAGGCAGAAGCTGCCTCTTATCGCGCGGATTGTAAAAAAGAGCCTTGCGGAATGGAAACCGGTAATTATCGCCATGAACACCCCCGATTCATTTACAGACGCGAAGAATGTATGGGAACCGCGGGAAGACCCGCGGCGTTTTTATTACGCTCACGCGATGTGTGTTGTAGGCTATGACGATAATAAATTCGGCGGCGCTTTTGAAGTGCTTAACAGCTGGGGCAGAAAATGGGGAAACGGCGGGTATATCTGGATTCCGTATCAGACCTTTATTGATTTTGTTTATGAAGGATATGAGATAATTGATAATATCGCGAGTTACAGCGACAGAATAAGATTCAGCGGTTTCGCGCGGATGTATGTATCAGGCCCCGCCGAAAAGTCAAGGGCGGTGGCGCTTAACGTTTCCCCTGATAATTTTTATAGAGCCGCGGAGATTTTTCCTGATGAAACAAATGTGACTTTCTCAATCGGTTCGGGAGAAAGCGCGTATGTTTATTCCTTTATGGTTTCACAGCCCGCGGGGCATGACAATTTCTACTCGCCGGTTTTATTGTTTCCCAGAACAGGAATCTCTCCGCTGTTAAACAGCGAAAATATCTCGATTACGCTGCCGGGCAATGATAAAACGGTTACGCTGACATCCGGCGCTGAATATCTTATAACGCTTTATTCGAAACAGGCGCTTGATATACAGCATATAATAAGCGTTTTTATTTCCGCACAGGGAACAATAAATAAACGGCTCGCCGCGTCTTTAGGAGACGGTTACACTACCGCTCTTTTTTATAGCGGGAATGAAGCGGCTTTTACCGCCGCGCCTGTTGATCCGCGCTCTATAGCCGCTTTAATTATCGCGGTTGAATGCGGAAATTAATTCCCCGCCGTAATATTGATTGTGTAAGCCTGATCCGGCTCTTCATCAAGACACCATACTTTTAAAAAGTAACTGCCGATCGTAAGATTTACGGAAAGCTGTGAGCTCAGCGAATCGCCGCCGTCATCATCTTCGGCAATCGGGTTCATGTTGCTGTCAAATAACTCGATATATGTATCAAGGCGGCTGCTGTTAACGCCTCTTGTGTTTATTATATAACGGCCCGCGAGCGTTATCTGAAACTGCGCCCAGTCTACATCATTCGCTGAATGAAAAGTACGCGTCTGCGTTGTGTTTATCACATATAAACCTGCGCTGGAAGGCTCATTATCAGGTTCATATTCATCGGGAGGCAGCAGAACGGAACCGGGGAAATAAGCCCTAAAGGCGTAACTGCCTGTTGTGTACTGGCTGTAACCGCGCACCGCGACTACATATCTGTTTCCGGCGCGCACATTGTAGCGAAGGCGCGCGTTATTATTTGTTCCGCCGTCGTCATTGCGATCCAGTAATTCTTTATCACTGTCGAATAACTCCATAAAAGTGTCAGTTCTTCCGGTGGTTTCTATAGTCAGCCGCCCGTCTCTGCCCGGCAGCAGAAGAAAAAAATCCTCGTCGCCCTGCTGCAGCGTGCGGGTTACTGACGCCGCTTCTTCTTCGCCTTCCCCAATCTCGTAGGAGATGGGATTAATAAAACTGGTAGCGCCTTCTCTCGCCGAGATATACGCGCGAAAACCGTAAGCCCCTGCCGTTGACTGATCGTAGCCGCATACAATTATAAGATAGGATGTCCCTGCCTGAACGTTATATGTAATACGCGCGTTCGTGTTCGCTCCGCCGTCATCGTTAGCCGCGAGTTCATCGCCCGACGCATAATCGTAGAGCGTTATATATGTGTCGATGTTTCCGGTTGTTTCCGCGGTAAGCCGTCCGCTGACAGACGGAGTTATCAGAAAAAAGTCTTCATCTTCTTCTGTCAGCGCGCGGTTCATAACAGTTACATTAGCGTCGGTTCCAATCTCATAAAAAACCGGCGAATCCCAGTCATCCCACTCCCACGGATCGGTTCCTGAGACGGCTGAGCCCGCTGCCGCGATGTCATTACCGCTGTAAAGCATCGAGCTGATGTTCGCGTCACGATGGAAACTGGAAGTGAAACTACCTTCTATCGCGCGATCGCTTACGCGGGTTAACCGCGTATAAACCCTGATAATATCGGCTATCTGAACAATTTCGCCTGATATTGACCACTCAACGCCCTGCGCGCTTCCGGAAAGGAGCCTGTAGTTCCTGCCGCGCGTATTAACAAGCTCGTCCGTTAATTGATTTATCCAGTAAGAAATAAATGTCGGAACATTTGACTGAAATGTGAATTGCCCGATAAAAATACTGTTCGCTCTCTCAGAAATCAATTTTGAGTGTATTTCTCCGGCGAGATAACTGACTGCTTCGTCAAAACGCATAACGCCGCTGTCAGCGTCCTGCGAATATGCCGCGCCAATAATAACCAGTAAAATAAAAATCAGAAAAGACAGTCTTTTCATAAATCCTCCATAAGACAGATCTATGATATCACGGTTATAGCTTGTTGTAAATCTTGCTGTTCGGGGAAACGGATTGTGTGATCCAAACATTGCCGCCGATAACGCTGTCATGACCGATAACAGTCTCTCCTCCCAGAATTGTCGCGTTAGCGTAAATTGTCACATTGTCTTCGATGGTAGGATGCCGTTTTTTCCCGCTCTCGCCTTTTTTTACCGAGAGCGCTCCAAGCGTAACCCCCTGATATATTTTAACGTTCTTCCCGATTATTGTGGTTTCTCCGAAGACAATGCCTGTGCCGTGATCAATAAAAAACGACTCGCCTATTTCAGCGCCCGGGTGAATGTCGATGCCGGTTCTTCTGTGAATAAGCTCGCTCATCATTCTCGGAATGAGAGGCACCTGCCGCGTGTAAAAAAAATGAGCCATGCGGTGAACGACAATCGCCTGAAAACCAGGATAGGAGAGGATCACTTCGTCGGCGCTCATCGCTGCGGGATCGCCTCGGACCGCGGCTTCTAAATCCTTGCTCAGGATGACTCTGATTCTTGACAGTTCCTCGAAGAACTCTTCTATTACCATAGCCGCGGCCGCTCTGCATCCTTCATGGCCGCAGTTTAGCGATCCAAGACGGACTGAGAATGCAAGGCTTTTTTCCACTTCGGATTTTAACGCTGAAGATAACAGCTTTATTTTTTGAACCGTAATATCTTTTAGCGCTTCTTTATCAGTGTTTACATTTTCCAGAAAACCGGGGAAAAGAAGCTCTTCAAGGCCGCGCACGATTTTATCAACGCTTTCTCTTCCGGGCAGATTAACAGCGCCGGAATGATTCACCATGCCGTGCGAGCTATAATTATCCGCCAGAGTATCAATGCTTTTTTCCAGTCTTCCCATAAAAATTCGTTTTCCTTATTTTCCAGCCGCGGTCATACATTATTTTTCCCTGCTTTGTCAACTAACGTTGATAGATCACCCGCGCCTTTGAAACGCAGCACGTTTACCATAAAGATGTTCAATTTATTTATGATGTTGGGCGGCAGAAGATTGCCGTCAACTTCGACAGAGAGAACAGGGTAATTGCGCTCCCGCGCCCACGGAGTAAAGAGGCCTTCTATTACGCGCCCGATTAAACAGGCGAACGGGCTGATGTTCACAATGCCGGAGTAACCTGAATCCATCGCCGCGGCGGCGGAGCCGGATGATACCGCGATTTCCGAGTTAAGCTCAAGATTAACAAAATGCTCTACAGTGTATTTCATTATATGGCGCATATCGTGGGGCGTTTCAGGAATGAGACCAGTCGGCTCAAGAATTGATATGACCTTTTTTTCTATATGATGTTTCCACATCTTTTCAATCTGAAGTTTTTTTAAATCCTTCCACGGTTTTGAAAACATTCTTTTTCCGGGCTTTAAAAGTTTCAGAAGTTTGTTATATGAATACTCGCGCACAAAATCCAGATAGTGTATCCATTCAGAGATGCCGGCGACTTTTACAACAATGCCGCGCTCGCTCATGAGCGAGATTAACTCGCCTACAGCGAAGTCATCGCGGCGCACATAAATTTCTCCGACAATAAGAACCCGCGGGCAGTGAGCGGCTTTTTGCTTTAGCTGAATTTTTTTTACGCTTGAGGCTACGGCTTTAAGTTCTTTCCATACTCTTTTTGGATCGCGCTCAACAGCGTCCATGATCCCGCGCCACGATTTCTCAAAATCTTTTTCCGCTTTAACAGGATCAGCGGCCGCGGCAAGCAGCGAGCATTGAATATCCTTTAAATAGTCAGATAACACAAGCCCAATCCACATCTGCCTCGCGAAACTCGGTCCAAGTTCGGTGTATGAATTATCAGCGGATAAAATAAAGACAACGACATTTTCTAGGCGAAGATCGCGGAAAAGATTTTCGTAGTAGATATAATACTGCCCTGTACGGCAGGGCCCTGTTGTTATCGGGACAAAGAGAAGGTATATTTCATCTTTACGGTATTTATCGCTGAAGAAAAACTCAAGCGCGCTTCCCAGCACCAGATGGCTTGGAACACATTCTTTTCCTGACGCGTGGGCGCGCGCCATTTGAATTGTTTTGCTGGTCGCGACAGGAAGCGCTTGCGCGTTAATGCCAAGCCTGCGGACAGCCGCGCCCATGTACTCAGTGGAAATGTTTCCCATGTTGGAAAGAAGCACCCTGACCTTTTTATTTCCCGTAACAGGAATCTTAGCTCCTGTTTTTACATTGTCTATGCGCAAATCAAAATCACCTGACGGCAGTTTTTCCGCGGTAAAGCGGAGCCCGTTATCATATCTTTCAGCCTCAACCTCGTTTTTCTTTGCCCGGTAGCCGTCTATAATGTCGAGGAACGCCTCGACGCGGGTATCAACGCCGGCGTCCGCCGAGTGGGAATCCAGTTCCAGCACAAGGAACGGTTTTTGCCCCATCATCCATTTCACGTAATGGAGAATGAACGAATCGGGAGCGCATGAAAAATTGGAAATAAAAGTAATAAAGATATTGTCTTCGTCTTTTAACAGACTGGCGGACTTTAAATCCTGCTGGCCGTAAAACCAGTACATGTTCGGGAAAATTTCCCTGCCGCTGAAAGGCAGTATATCAAACGGAATTATTGAGTAACCGCGCGTGGTAAACTTGCGCGGTATTCCCATATTAGCCTCCGGTGTAAACGCGTTATACGGGCGGCCAAGCAGCGCGATAACAGGGCGGTCAGCTTTTCTCGCTTCCTCCAAAGCCTCAACGCCCATTTTCGAGGCGGCTTCAAAGTACGCCTTTTGTTTCGCGAGCGCGGCGTCAAACGCTCTCTTTGTTTCAGCTTCGCCGATACCAAGCAGTTTTGTCATCTCGCGGAAAAGCTCAAGCGCTTTTTCCTCGCCGTACTTAAAGCTGACAACCAAAGGCAGCCATTTTTTTCTGTCAATATCGGGAAACGCTTTTTCCATATAGTACGGAAGCGCCTGCGTTATCGGACAGAAGTTCGCGTGAACTTTTTCCTCGTAACTTGGCATGTCACGAAAATGCGGCAGCAGAACGTAGTCCGCTCCCTTATCAAGGCAGTCCTGAATCGCGCCGTGCGCGATCTCGGCGGGAAAGCAGTACTGCGCCTCAGCCCGCGCGACGCCGGCGTGAGCGACCTCTGTAGAAAGAAATGTTTTAATTCCAAGCTCATGGAAGAACCAGCTGTAAAGCGGGTATAAAGTATGCGCTGAAAAAGCCCGCGGTATTCCAATAATAAAATCTCTGGAATATTTTTCCGGCGGACCGGGCGGCGCGGCTTGTTCAAACATCAGCTTCTGCCGTTTTTCGACATAATCAAAAACAGGAACGTCCTTAACATGTTTTCGCATGTTCGTGTATTTGTTGCAGCGTCCGCCGAACATGTACTTGTGATTGTCCGCGCTTCCTTTGGATGAAAGCGATAAAACCTGTACCGGGCAGAGGTTTTCGCATGCCTGACAGGTGAAGATTCTTTCGTAGCCGATCTCGCGGTTAATGATGTCGTCTAACGTAATATCCTGCTCAGCGGACAGCTCTCCTTCAGCGTGTTTGCGTTTCGCGAGCAGCGCGACTCCGAAGCAGCCCATAAGCTCAGGAGACGGGGGAACCAGTATTTCCTTGTTTAAAAAAGCCGCGAAAGCCAGAGGGACAGCGGGGTTTTTCGCGACGCCTCCCTGAAGAAAGATTTTCTCTCCGA
>JGI24695J34938_10002411_pt1 | contig 14338 bp, 13 predicted proteins | sample TergutCo191P3_FD_34938 | JGI IMG/M metagenome (IMG submission 34938) | reverse complement strand
CCCCCTGGTTACAAGGAACGGCGCCGGGGCCCGCCCCCCCCCCGGGGGGGTACGGCGAGCGGGGCGATTTTCCGCGCGGGGAATCGCGCCGACTAGTTCCCTGGTGTAGGGGTGGGCCGGCGCGGAGAACAGGGTCTCGCTTGGCCCCTCGTCTATGATTTTCCCGTGGCGCATTACCAGGGCGCGGGTGCAGAAACGCCGCGCCAGGGAAAGGTCGTGCGACACGAAAAGAACCGCCGTGCCGAATTCCCTGTTGATCCGCCCCAGTAGATCGATTATGTTGTCCCGGTTTTCCGTGTCCAGGGAGCTGGTGGGCTCGTCGGCGATTAGCAGCCTGGGGCGGCAGATCGCGGCGATGGCGATCATCACCCGCTGGCACATCCCGCCGGAAAGCTGGTGCGGGTACGCGGCGAGTATTCTTTCAGGGTCGGGGAAGTTAAGCCTTTGCAGAAGCCCGGCCTCCGTTTCCGCCCCCCCCCCTGGCCCGCCGCAAGGCTTGCCGAAGTGCAGCCTTGGGCCCTCGGCAATCTGCGCCCCGATCCGCATAAGCGGGTTCAGCGACTGCCTTGGCTCCTGGAAGATCATCGCGATTTCCCTGCCCCTAATCTTGCACAGTTCCCTTTCGCCAAGGGAGAGCAGGTTTACCGGCCCGCCCTCGTCGCGGCTCAGCAAGATCTCGCCCCCGGTGATCTCCGCTACCGGGGGAAGCAGGCGCGAAACCGAAAGCGAGGTGAGTGTTTTGCCGCAGCCGGATTCGCCCACGAGCGCGACGATTTCCCCGGCGTTAACCGTGAAGGTGGCCCCGTCAATAATCGGAAGACGCCCCGCCTTCCGCCTGATCCCCAGGGAAAGGTTCCGCACCTCCAGCAACGGCCGCAGCGTTTCCCGCACCGCCATGCTATTCCCCAAACTTACGGCGAAGGCCGTTGCCAAGGCAGTGGAACCCGATAACCGTCAGCATGATGCACAGGCCGGGCGCGACGGCGCACCACGGCGCGTTGAACAGGAAAATCTGCGACTCGGAAAGCATTCTTCCCCAGCTTGGGTCCGGGGGCTGGATGCCCAGGCCAAGGTAGCTCATCGCGGATTCGGCGAGGATGGCGTTGGAAAGCCCAAGGGCCGAGGCGGAAAGCAGGGAGTGCGCCAGGTTAGGCAGGATGTGCACGAAGACAATCCTGGCGTGGCCGGCCCCCAGGAGGCGCTCGGCCAGAACGAAGTCGGCGTTCTTGTACTGCAACGCCCCGCTTCGCATGATGCGGGTAAAGCTGGGGACAAAGAGAACCAGCAGCGCGACGAAAAGGGTGAACTGGCTGTTCCCCATAAGCGCGACCATGACCAGCGCGAACAGAATCCCCGGAAAGGAACTAATCGCGTCCATCAACCGCATGACAATCTCGTCGCGGATTCCCCCGGAGTACCCCGCGAAAAGCCCCAACGCGCTCCCCAGCGCCACGGCCCCGGCGACGGTGAACACGGCAAGGGTTATCGTGTGCCTGCTTCCAGCGATTACCCGGCGCAGAATATCCCTGCCGAAATTGTCCGTCCCCAGCGGGTGCGCCAGGCCGGGGGGCAGGAAGAGCCTTTCCGGGTGCATCTCGTTGTAGTTACCAGGAATGCCCAGAAAGCCCGCGATAACCAGCAGGAGAACCGGCACCGTCAGCGCTAGGCCTATCTTTAGTTCGCCGTTCATTTGGCCTCCATAGTACCCGTTTTGGCGGGGGTCTGAAAAGCCGGATGAACCGGCGGTAACGTTCAGAAAAAAACCACGAGTATACGAAACCCCGCGGATATCGCTTGACGACAATTTTTTTTTCGTGATATAATCTGAGCAGCCGTAAAAAAATGTCATTTGGCAGTGCAGGCCGAAACAGAATACATGGCTATGGAACCATACTGTCGCTAAAGGCAGTTGCTAGTGTTGCTTTCAGGGAGGGGATTTTTCGTGATTGCCACATAGAATGGGGAATCACGAGCAAGGAGGACTCTTGAGAACTGCGCTACTAGTCTTTACCGGAACCGCTCTGTTTTTTGCTTTTCTGTCCGTCGCTTGTAGCAATCCCGCCGACAGCGGGTCTAGGTTGCCATCGTTGGAGGGAACGGTATTCATAACCGGAATCCCCAGGTATGGAGAAACGCTGACGGCGGTTCCAAACAACGTAAGCAATCCGGGGGATCTTACTTTCCAATGGAGGCGCACCTACGCGGATGGGAGCACGGCCAACGTTGGCACTGGCCCCAGGTATACCCTGCGCTTCGCCGACAGGGGGAACCGCATTACCGTGGTCGCGTTCCACCCAGGTTATTCCAGCGCCATAAGAAGCGCGCCCCTCATAATCGATGCCTACCAGCAAGACCCCGATGATGTCATTTTAATCAGCTTCACCGACATCCAGAACGGGGCAATCCCCTACATATATATTTACTTTGGCGGCCCCAAAAAGATAATCACCTTGCTCGAACCCGAACAATACGTTGGCAATATCGAATGGTGGTTTTGGGGAATTATCGAAAGGAGCCTGGGGGTGGATGATGGTGTTTTCGGATACCATAACGAAAGCCTTGTCGCAGGTGTGCAACTCATTGGCGAATACTGGGTTGGGACACATTTCTTAACGATAAAGGTGCAAAGGGACGGCGTGTCGTACAGTAAGCTTATTGAGCTTAGGTTTAGGCTGTAAACATTAGGCGCTTTTGCCAGGCCAAATGGCCAAACCAAATTGAGTACAGGCAGGAGGTTCCTGCTTTTACTTCCCCCGCCCGTTGGGCGGATAAAAAACCGTGATTGCCGTCACGCAAAAGGCGCGGGCAGGCCATCACAAACGTAAGGAGGTTTTCTATGAAGAAAACCATGTTTTTAGCGGGAACCGCCCTGTTGGCAGTCGCCAGCTTGCTGTTCCTAACCGGATGTCGCAACTCGGTTTCACCACCAGTGGACCAGACTGGAATCCTGCAACTGACGATTAGCGAGGGCAATGCGCGCGCGATTTTGCCAGACGTTGGAATGAGCAATTTTGCCCAGTTCAGACTTGACTTTACCCCTGTAAGCCAGGGGCCAGCCATGCGCCCCTTTCATCTTGTCTGGGCCGGAAGCACAACCACCTACACAATTCCCCTTGACGTGGGAACTTGGAATCTGCGTGTAACCGCGTTCCTGGATGGTGTAACAGGTCTGGCTACAATGACTCCAGACCAGGCTCTTGGGGCGGCGGTGGCGGTGGCATTTCCCTCAAATATCGCTGTGGCTCCAGGGGTACCCGTTTCGGTTACCGTCAATCTTGATCCGATTGTTGCTGGTTCTGGAAGGTTTAGCTGGGATATAACCTTCGTGGACAACGCCGATATCTACTCTGCCTCAATGAATATTTCGGGGCCAGGGTTAAATACCACTATCGACATTTTTGACCGTAACAGTGGCTACCAAGTACTGCCAGCCGGATTGTACACCGTGGTTATCACACTGGAGAACAACGCGCATCCAACCCGGGAAAGGGTGAGTATACCCCAGTATCTGCGTGTCTACCAAAACCTGGTAAGCCATTTTGAAGAAGAGTTCGATATAGGTGCTTTCCCCCAAACGCTGCTGCATTTTATTTTGAATTCATGGACTGGTACATACTGGGACTTTATGGGAAGGGGAATTAGGTATTGGCATTTTGCCCGTGCGGGTGCACCTCCTCATATAAGAGGCATTAACAGCACCAACTTTGCCGTCGTCAACGCCTCGATGGACACCCTCACTCTGGACACTCTGGAAAGAGGCCCTCTGGTTCTCCCGATCAATCAGGCAACCTTAGGGCATTTGGTCGATGTTGCGCTGATTGCGACTGCCAAAGTAAATGCTGCGGTAATAGGAAGCGGGGTAATTGAGCCTTCCAACTTTAATACGGAAACCGAATGGGCATACGCGCTTTTCTCTTTTGCGGAAAATACCGTTATCGGCACCCCGACAACAGGTTATTATTACGTGACATACTATTCCCCTCATGCCAGCGATTCTGCCTTCCCCCATTTGCATCTGACCAACAGAATAGGCGTTTATCAGACAACAGCGATTGCCCCAAGGCTAATTGGATCATCTGTTGCAATAACTGCTCCTCCCCCACTAGTAACTCACCCAATAGCCCCAGAGAGTTTACACCGTGTGGGAGATTCGCTGATGGCAGACATCGATGCTCTTCGCGGTATCGGTACTCCCAGGTACCGGTGGTACCGAAGCGCAGTTTCTTATCCAGCCACCCCGGCCAACACCGGAATCCTGGTCAGACCCAGCGGGATCAGAATCGACGGTGCGACAGAAGCCACATATGAACTTGCCCCCGCCGACGTAAACCACCACATTGCCCTAGAGGCACGTCGCTTGGGTTACTTTGGTTACATTATCAGCACCAACATGATCGGCCACGTCGTGCATCGCCCAGTGGACACAACCATTGCCATCCAGTTTACGGGCTTCAACGGTATAGGCCTTGCGGTGCCGCCAGGTAGTATCAGACTTTATTACCACCCAACGGATCCGACTGTTACGCTTAACGTGGCACCTGTGGCAGGCGCTTCCGGTGCAATGACGAATGTCAGGTGGTATATCGGCTGGAATACGGATACGGTTCCAGTTCCGATAGCAACCGGAACAAGTCTTGTTATAAACGACGCTATCCATAACAGGCGGATAGGAACACACCAGCTAACGGTGAGAGCGTACATAAACAACGTACCATACAGCAGGGTCATTACCTTTGAGGTAACCCTGTAAACGAAACGCAAAAGATGGGGAACAAGTGGCCGCAAAAATGCGGTCGTCCCCATCGGCTTCACCAAACGTCGCCCCCGCAGGGCTTGGGCTTTGCGGGGGTCGCGTTCAATAAAAAATCGGGGGCAACATTGACCATTGCAAGACACAACAAACCACTTCTGTGCATCCTGCTTCTGCTTCTGCCCCTGCATGTTTTTGCCGAGGACGGGGCTGGCATCGCGGTAATGGACACGCGAATCGTGCTTGTCCCCTTCCACGGCGAGGACGCCAATGTCGTCAGATGGGTCCAGGACGCGCTTTACGCCACCCTGCGCGAAATGGGGCACCAGCCAGAATTGGCCAACATGAACAACCTGCCCCCTGGCGCTCCGCCGGGAGGTTTTCCACCTTTCGTAAATCCAGGCCCCTCGCTTATGGGGGACGCGCATCTTGCCATTACCGGCAACATTTCTTTTAATTCGCCCTTGCAGCAGTGGCACCTGCGACTTTTCCTGTGGCGAACGACCGACACGGGTCCCGTTCTTAGCGAGGACCTTACCATAACGGACCTGGCATCCCTGGATCTAATTCTGCCGTACATGCTTAGGTGGTTCTTTTCGCGGGCCGAGGGACTGCCAGTGTTTCCAGCACAGCACCATTTGCTTTACGCTGGCTTACGCCTAGGCTGGACGCCGGTGATTTTCGCTCCCAATTGGGGCGGGGCCGTATATGCCGACGGATCCCCTGTAGGCTTCAGCGTGGCCGCCTCCGCCAATTTGCGGTTTCTGGATTTCCAGTTTTCCAATTTCCGATTTTTTGATTTTGGGCCGCAAACTTTTTTCCCCAACTTTTTCCTGGGCCTGCAACTTGAGGGCATTGGCGCGTGGGCTGCCAGCTCGGGGGGGTCCTTCACGCTTCCGGCCCTGCTAAGACTTACGGCCACCGATGAAGACATACCCTGGACATTTTCGCTGCTGTGGGGTTGCTACCTGGTTTTTGGCGGGGCGCACACGCGCCACCAAAGCGAGAGGGTTCCGTGGGGCGTTACCGTCGGCGCAAGCGCGGGGATGCGGAGGGGCCCAGGCTACATTACCATGGGCCTGCGTTGGTCCGGCGATATGTTCAGCAGTTTTAGGGCCGTTACCGGTGGCTATTACCGGCGCCACACGATAACCGTTTTCGCCGGTTACGAGATGGGTTTTTTGGGAGATCGAACCGTCAGGGAGAGGCGCCCACCCCAACGCCAACGCACACAGCCCGCGGAAGAGGCGCCAATTGAGGAAATGCCGATTCTTGAGGAAGAATGGGAATATGCCGAGGAAGGGCCGTACTAGTGAAACAGGCAGCAGCGAAAAGGCGCGCCGCGCTCGGTTTGTCCGTCGCGCTGGCCCTGGGTTTAGTTTCCGCGTGTTATTACCCAAGGTTCATGCCGTATCAACCCTTCATATCCGGAGTAAGCCTTGGCATTACCGAGCTTACCTTGGAATACAGACCCGACCGTCTGGGGATGGCCACCCTTACCGCCACCTTGCTTCCAAGCCTGCCCCTTGATGAAACGCTGCCTATCATTTGGATGACTACCAACAGAAGCGTGGTTGACTTTGCCCTGCCCCCCCCCACCGAAATATCCTATGGAAACCTAACATCCACGGTGACGATAATAGCCTGGGGCCACGGCACGGCGGCCGTAAGGGTATTCGTCGGGGGCCGTTCCGCAGAAGTTACCGTAACCGTGGATTAGAGAGTAACGGGGAAATCTTCTGCGTGGGAAACTTAGTTTAACAAGGGGATAACCGTTATGCTGCAAGTCAACATTCACGAGGCCAAAACGCAATTGTCCATGCTTGTGGAAAAAGCCACAAAAACCATGGCAAAGGTCATCCCTTTTGTGTCGCCTGGCAAACAACAGCGACGCGTCGGTTTTTTATCGGAACAGGCCAGCGTACCGGACGACTTCGACCGCATGGGCGGGAATGAAATCGCCGAGCTTTTTGAAGGCCCTTAGATGTGTGCAGGAGCCCAGGTATTCCCCTATAATATACCCAACCCGTCGCCTTGCCTTCCTGGCATAAAAGCCGTATTATGGGAAAGAAAATGCTTGGAGGACAGACGATGCGTTCATCGATAATGGATTGTGCGGCAAGCCGCTTGGTGACGGGCCGTATTGCGACGCGGATAGAGGACGACGACGAGGAAGGCGAGGGTGGCAAGGAAAAAGCCGAAAAGTGGCAGGACATCCTTACCGGAAAAATGCTGAAGACCAGGACAATCCTGATCTCCGGGGGAATTCGCAAGGGCCTTGCCGAAAAAACGATTCGCCAGCTTTTATTAATGGAGGCTATGGGCGACGAACCGGTGCGGATTTTCATCGACTCGCCCGGCGGCGACGCGGATGCCGGTTACGCGATTTTCGACATGATCCGCTTTATCAAGCCCCCGGTATGGACCATAGGCATGGGGCTGGTGGCAAGCGCGGCGGCCCTTATCCAGCTTGCCGCGCCCAAGGAAAGGCGCCTGGGATTGCCCAACAGCCATTACCTTATCCACCAACCCCTTTCCGGGATACGCGGAGTCGCCACCGACATAGAGATTCACGCCAAGGAGCTGGAAAAACTGCGGGGGAAAATCAACCGGCTTATCGCCGACGAAACCGGAGTCCCCTTCGAACAGGTTGAAAAGGACACCGACCGCGATTACTGGATGGACGCGCAGGAAGCGACCGACTACGGCCTTATCAGCAAGGTTGTGACCAGAAGAAGCGAGATTTCCGGCGGGGTTTAGTTCGCGCCGTAACTGTGGCGGATGTGCTTGGTTTATCGAAAGAAGGGCTTGTCAAGCACGGGCCCTTCGGATACCATACACATGGAGATATAGGTAAAGCCAATGAAATCATGTCTTTTTGCGCTGTCGCTGTCGGTCCTGCTGGTTATTCCGGTGCATTCCCAGGGAATTGTAACCGCGGATCGGTTTCTGCAAATGGTCTCGGAGCATTACGCCACGATTAGGGATTACGAGGCCAGCATAGTCGTTCGATCCGGCAATTCGGTTATGCCAGGGACCATTAGTTACCTTGCGCCCAATTCCCTAAGAATCGACTTTACGCAGCCGGCGAACCAGGTAATACTGTTCAACGGGGACATGCTTACGGTGTTTATTCCCGGGCTTCAGGTCGTGCTGAACCAGAACGTCGCCCAGAACCGCGCCTTTGCCGGGGCCAATCTGGCNAGCGCCGAGGGGCTTAACCTGCTTAGGCGCAACTACATCCCCACGTTCGTCACCGGCCCGGAACCGGTAAGNCTTGACCCGGACTCCCACGAGCAGGTCGTAAANCTCCGCCTTACCAGGAGGCATGTCCAGGAGGGCTTTCGGGAGATTATCCTAAGCNTCAACCCCACTACCAATCTTATCCGCCGTATCGCGGGAACGACCATTGCGGGCGTTAATGTCCAGTTTGACTTTACCAATATCAGGGTCAACCAGGGAATCCCGGAAATGCGCTTCGTGTACACCCCGCCGGCAGGCGCCAACACGATCCACAACTTTATGTTCAGGGACGCGAACTAGAGGGGACGGGAGGAAAAAGTGGAATCTCTGGGTGAAAAGCTACGGACAACTCGTGAAGGCAAGGGGATTAGCCTTGACCAGGCGGGCCTGGACACCAAACTTGCAATTCGGTACCTTGAGGCGCTGGAAAGCGAGAATTTTTCCAAATTTCCCGGCGAGGCGTACATTACCGGTTTTATAAGGAACTATGGCGCTTATCTCGACCTGGATGCGGACGAGCTGCTTTCCCTTTACCGGGCAATCAAGATTCAGGAACAGCCCATTCCGGTGGAGGAGCTTTTAAGAAAGCCTTCCGTGCTGCCCAAGATTGCGATAGGCGTGGCCTTGGCCCTGCTGATTTTCGGCGTGGCGGGGGCCGTGTTTTTGCTTATCGCGAGCCGCACGGTGGATGCTGGCGTCGCCGTTTCCCCAGCCAGGATACCCATCGAATACATCTTTAGCGGGGACAGTTTCGAGCATCGTTTCTTTCGGGGCGATTCCCTTCTTGTTTCCGTGGATCACGGTTTCCTGGAAAATGCGGAACAGCANAGGATCGAGCTTCTGGACGTGGTGGGCAACGACGTGGTNATCCAGACCCCCAACGGCCCCGTCCTTATCGACTTTCTCCANCACGCGAGCATAGACCTGGACAACAACGGCATATTCGACCTTCGGGTAAGCGCCATAGATTACGTCAGGAACAACGTCAGCATGGGTGCCCTTCTGCGTTTTGANCGGTACACCGCGCTGTCCTTTGTGCCGGAAATGGAGGTCGTGCCCACCGGGGCCGCAACCGTTACCGGGCAGGCCCATTCCTCGGTGATATTCACGTCGCCCAACCCGTATCCGTTTACCCTTCAGGCCAACTTTCAGGGCGGAAACATGTTCCGCTGGGAGGTCCTGTTCGAGCCGGCCCGGCGCGAAAGAAACGAGCGTTTCTTCCAGCGGCTGGACGAGCTGACCGTTCCCCANGTGCATAACGGTGTCCGCATCTGGACCTCCAACGCACAGGCTGCAAGGTTTCAGGTTATCGGCGGGGGAAGAACCGTGCCGGTCGAGATTGGCAGTCCGGGCGAGGTGGTCGTGGCGGACATTCGCTGGGTTAGGGGCGAGGATAACATTTTCCGTTTGATTGTCGCCCGTCTGGAGGCCTAACCGGCATACCCGTGCAACCAAGTTACTACCTTGACCCTTTCGGCTGCGTCAAGAACCAGGTCGATGCGGAAAACATGATGGCCCATCTTGACGCGTCGGGCTGGCTTTCCGCGGCGGACGCGGCGACTGCCGATCTTATCATCGTTAACTCGTGCGGGTTTATCGAGGACGCGAAGCGGGAATCGATAGACGCGGTTATGGAATGGCGNAGGCTGTACCCGGACAAGAAAATCCTGCTTGCCGGCTGTCTTGCCCAGCGCTACTCGAAGGATCTGGCGGAATCCCTGCCGGAGGTGGACGGGTTTTTCGGCACCGACGACATCACAGGGATTACCGGCGCGGTTAAATCCATGGGCCTGGGCGGGTCTTTGCGGGTCGGCGGGTCGGGGGGGCTTTCGACCGGGGATCGCCCGCTTCTGTCCCTGCCCGGTTCCGCCTACGTCAAGATAAGCGAAGGCTGCGACAACAACTGTAGCTACTGCGCCATTCCCCTTATACGCGGGCCCCTGCGCTGCCGTTCCGTCCGGGACATTGCCGACGAATGCAGGGGGCTTCTGGCGAGGGGGGTGCGGGAACTCTGCATCATAGGGCAGGACATAGGGGCGTACCGATCCGGCGACGCGGGCCTGCCGGAACTGCTTGCCGCAATCGCGGAACTTCCCGGGGATTTCTGGGTACGGCTTCTGTACATACACCCAGACCATTTCCCCCTGCCGATCCTGGACCTTATGGAACGCGACGGCCGCTTTCTTCCCTACTTTGACATCCCCTTCCAGCACGCGTCCGGGGCCGTCCTTTCGGCCATGAACCGAAACGGTTCCGCCGAAACGTATCTGGCCTTGGTCCGGACCATCCGGGACAGACTCCCGGCCGCAGTCATCCGCACGACCTTTCTTGTCGGCTTTCCCGGCGAGACCGGCGGGGACTTTGCCGCCCTGTTGGACTTTCAGGAGAAGCTGCGCCCAGACTGGCTCGGATGCTTTTCCTATTCCCGCGAGGAGGACACCGCCGCCTACGACATGCCCGGGCAGGTCGCCAAAAAGACGGCCCTTGCCCGCAAGCTGAAAGTCGAGGAAACGCAGGTTAGGATTACCGAGGAAAACATGGAACGCTTCGTGGGCCAAACCTTTGACGTTATGCTGGAGGAAAAACTCGACGATGAAACCGGCGGTGCCGGGGAAGAAGATCTCTGGCTGGGCCGGCTTTACTGCCANGCGCCGGAGGTTGATGGCGCGGCGATAGTTACGGGCGCGGCGNCAGTCGGCACGGAAAAGCCACAGGCTGGAAATGTTCTCCCCTGCAAGGTCGTCGCCNGCAGGGGCTTTGTTCTGGAGGTCAGTCTATCCCGGCCGCTTTCCTAAAGCGTCTTACNGTGGCGGCGGCGATGGGCCGGGCCTTTTCCGCCCCCTGTTCAAGAATCCTGTCCAGCGCGGGAATGTCCGCCATAATCGCGTCGTAGCGTTCGCGCATGGGGGTTAGCGTTCGGTTTACCACCCGGAACAGNTCCTCCTTGGCCTCGCCCCAGCCCATGCCCCCGGCGCGGTAGCGGGAGGCAAGCGCGGCCTGTTCCCCGTCGTCGGCGAACAGCTTGTACAGNAGAAAGACGTGGCTCTCGTCGGGATCCTTGGGTTCCTCCACCGTCTGGGAATTCGTGGCGATTCGCATGATGGTNTTTCNNAGGGCCTTTTCCGGAACGAAAAGCGGGATCGTGTTGCCGTAGCTCTTGCTCATCTTCCTGCCGTCAAAGCCAGGAACCACTGCGTTGTCCTTNTGAACCCCCGGCCGGGGAACCTTTAGCACCGGCTTGCCGTAATTGGCGTTTACCGACTGGGCAATGTCCTGCGCCATCTCTATGTGCTGCACCTGATCCCTGCCGACCGGCACCACGTCCGAATCGAAGGCGATAATGTCGGCGGCCATAAGCACGGGGTAGGTAAACAGCCCCATGTTGATCCCGGCGTCGGTGTCGTCGCCCCTTTCGCTGTTTTTCTGCACCGCGTCCTTGTATGCGTGGGCGCGGTTCATAAGCCCCTTGGACGTAAAGGCCGTAAGCATGACGGTAAGCTCGAAAATTTCGGGTATGGAACTCTGCCGGTAAAANATCACTTTTTCGGGATCCAGCCCNGCCGCCAGCCAACCGGCGGCAACGTGCCTGGTGGTGGAACCCAGTTCCNCGGGATCCTTCATGGTGTTAAGGCCGTGGTAGTCGGCGATAAAATAACGCGCGTCGTAGGTTTCCGCGAGTTCCAGCGCGGGNTTTATCGCGCCAAAGTAGTTGCCCACGTGCAGATCGCCGGTGGGTTTGATGCCAGTAAGTGATATTTCTTTCATGCTAGTTCACTATAGCAATCTGCGGACAATTTGTAAAGCTATGCGTGACAAGAACTTAAACCAGATCGACAAGGGCCACAAGGCTTCCTTTTTTCCAATATCGTATGGGCGGCCGCAAGCAGCCTGTTGTCCAGATTGCTTCTCATTGTATGCGAAAAAACACTCTCCCCCAGATTGTGTCTTACATGAACCCTTATTTTCTCGCCGTAATTTGCCTCGGAATAAAATTTCGCGTTTACCTTTTTCAAGACATATTCGTTCGTTATGTCATCTGGCAACGATTCTACCAGCCAGTGGTAATATCTAATATTGTTCACATGNTTGTTGCTGTCAACATCCAACTTGCGAACATCGTATTCCAGCTGATGNCCCTCATCGTCGTTTATGATCTTTATTGTATCCTCGTCAACATCCATGGATACTTCCCGATTGCTACCCCATCTCGATTTTATTTCGTCGAAGATCGGTATCGGTTTTTTCTTTTCTATGTCGTAAAACACCCAAATACCTTTTGCCCTTCCAATTACGGCCCCAGAACCGTCAAAAACAAGGTTTTCCCGATACCCCCTCAACAATGTNTATTTTGAAATCCATGTTCGAATCGCAATGCTCTCCTTGTATCCTGGATACCTGATCATGTCGATTGCGCCAGAAATCAACACCCAGCCTATGTTCTGCCTTTCCAGGTTATATAAACTGTAATCGATATTGTAACAATGTTCCGCCGCGGTTTCTTCCAGCAGCGTCAGAATTGTCGTTGGCGAAACCACCCCNTGCCTGTCCATTTCGAAATACCTAAGTTCGTATTGTTTGTCAAGGTAANTTTCCATATCTTCCCGCACCCTTTCCTTATTGCGTCTACATTATGTAGATGCGAATTATGAAGAAAGGTTGCNCCGAACACCAATTTTTTTCAGCCACAGAACATCCACGTAAGTTCATGTTTGTTGTGGTACAGGTGAACAAGCTTACTCCCAGGAATTTTCGCAAAACGTTTCGGTGTTTCAAAATCCACGTTTCCGATGTCGACGGTCCCCTGCATCTTAATCGTACAGACAAACTTTTGGCACAAACCCGAGGAAAGCCATTTTTCGATCCAGCCGTAGAGCCTAGGCGGATAGCAGGCAGCATCGCAAAACAGCCAGTCCACAGGGCCGATGTCCCCTGGTTTTAGGGTAAAGGCATCGTGCCGCAGATATTCGACACCAGGCAGGGCGACGATGCTATCCTCCAGGGGGGCTTGATCAACGGCAAGCACGTTTGCCCCCAACCGCGCAAGCGCCCAAGTCCAGCCACCCGGGCTCGCCCCAACGTCAAGACACCGCTGGCCATCGCCAGGCCACTGGCGAAGCCGCACCAGCGCCTCCCATAGTTTCAGATAGGCACGGCTGGGGGGCCCCTCTTTATCCTGCTCGAATTCAATCACGCCATTGGGAAAAGGGCTGGAACAGCGGGCGCTTGCGATAAGGGTATGTTGGTCAAGCAGTGCCCACGCGCCGATCGGGGACTCGCCAAGGAGCCAGGGGAACGGTCGGGGTTTTGCGCTGATTGGTGGTAACTTGGAAGTGATAAGGGCACCGCGTCGGAAACAAGTGTGCAGACAAGCGGCCCAGTTTCGCTGAATATCTCGCAGANAAGTGGCGGCTTCTTTTATCGAGGAAAATTCCAGTCGNAAAGGTTCCAGCCAGCAATTTTGGTGCCAAAAAACATCGGTTTTAACGACGCCCTCGACCGGATCGTGAAGCAGTTGGCCGATACGAACGAGTTCGGTCGTAGGCTTTTGCAGTTCGGCCATAAGATGTTTTTCAAAATTAGGAACAGGCTGGTATAACCGCCCCGGAAGGGGAACGCAACTCATACNGGGATTATACACCGCCCTGGTGAAAATGTCAGGCAAACCAGCTATACTACACTCAAGGAATTTTAAATGACAAACCTNTTTGCCCCCTTGCCACGAGAAACCCGCCGACTGCTTGATGGGGTTCCAGCGATCATCGACAAAACTTTCCCCTTGCCTGGGCGCTTCCGATCCAAATTGCCGTCGGATATAGCGGAACTTTCGCACCTGCTTACGTCTGGCAGGGGGCAGAGGGGCCTTTCCTACCTAGGGCGGCCAAACCTGCTTTCCGCGTACCTTCGCTTTTTTTTGCCGTGGAACCTGTACCGCCTTTGCCGTCTGCTGCCTGGCCTTGATATAACACTTCGTGCAAATGACATTATAACGGATTTAGGTTGTGGCCCTTTCACCTTCGCCGCCGCCCTGTGGATTTGCCGGCCAGACCTACGCACCGTTCCCCTTGAATTTCAGTGNATTGATCGCAACGGCCCCGCCCTGGAAGCGGGCAAAAAATTATTTGCCGCACTTACCAGTGCGACACTTACTAGTACGACACTTACCNGCGAAAATGGCCCGTGGAAAATACGTAGTTCCAAGGCCGAACTTGGCATTGGCAAGGCAAAACCTGCGGCACTTGTATGCGCGACAAACGTATTCAACGAAATGTACGGCGACATATCCCGTTGCAGCGCGGAAACCCTAAAACACAACGCCGAAAAATCCGCCCGCCTACTTGAAGGTTA
>JGI24695J34938_10002410_pt1 | contig 14346 bp, 12 predicted proteins | sample TergutCo191P3_FD_34938 | JGI IMG/M metagenome (IMG submission 34938) | reverse complement strand
AAAACGTGACAGCGGTATGGCATTGGGTACGATAATAGGGACAAACATATATAATCTTTTATTTATATTAGGTGTTGCAGGCGCAATTGACCCACTTTTGACAACTAAAAGTCAAATATTAGACTTAGGTGCGCTTACGCTTGGCAATGTTATGGTTATGATTTTTATGCTGACACGGAAAAGAATTACTCGGATTGAGGGCTGTGCAATGCTTGCTTTATACTTGGGGTATTTGCTTTATGCGTGTCTTTCGTAAGTAGGCTTTTCACGAAACAATATGGAAAGGAAAAAGTTGTGTATAAAAGGATAATCGCGTTATTCCTTTCGTGCGCTATCACGTGTAACGCTACAGCCTGTACTTTTCTTTACGAAACGCAGGAATCGAAAGAGGTACAGGAAGAGAAGAAGAATGAGACTTTAGTCTCTTTACTAATTCCCGAAAGCGCTGAAATCATTACAAATCTTGATGATTTGCTCGTTCTTGAAAGCACATTACCGCTGCAAGAATTGATTGATTTTTATAGAACGGTGCTTTTCGAACTTCAAGTTAGCGAAACAGGGTTAAACGATAATCACGAGGGTATTTGGATATATAGCGGCATTTATGATTTGTCGAGCGATCTTCACCGCTTGCCCCGACATGATGGAAGAAAACCTATTACAATTGAACTGCGTGAAGATGAGCAAGTAAAAATATATATAATCTATTGACATATAACAATCAAAATGCCGCCTTTCACAGGCGGCATTTTGGGGAGATAAACTATTTAAGCATCCGTTAATGCGTTTTGAACTTGTGAACAACCTTTGTTAATGAGTGCGAAATTCCTTCGGTTTTTTCCATGCTTGCAAGGATTGTATGGGTATCCATCGAAATTTCATTCGTTTGTTCAGCAACGGAACTTGTCGTTCTGGCACCTTCCTGGGCGGCGGCTGATACCTCGTTTATTGCTCTCATAAGTACTTGGACAGATGAGTGCAGTTCTTCGGAAGTACTGCTTAAGTCACTGGTCATATCACTCATATATATTGCGTCACTATTATATGACTCAGCGGCTGTTAACATATCTTTGTAATCTTTCATAACATCGTCGGAAACGAAGTTAAGCAGATTCGTCGAACTGGATGAAAGGGCGCTGACTGCCGCCATAACTACTTTCGTAATCGCTTGAATTTGTGTAACAGTATTCTTTGAATTATCAGCAAGGGCACTGATTTCATTAGCAACTACAGCGAATCCGCGTCCTGCCTCACCGGCTCTGGCCGCCTCAATCGAAGCGTTCAAAGCTAACAAGGTGGTCTGACTGGTAATACCGAGTATAGCATCGGCAAGGACATTGATTTCATCAACTGCTTTCGAATCTTCAAGTGCTTTTTCCAAAGCCACTTTGATTTCGTTGAAGATATGGTTTGATTTATCAATCGAATTACTAACGTTTTTGCCAAGTTCGGAAGCACGTTGGTGAATTTCGCCTGATTTCGTGGCGCCATCTCCTGCTTTTTCGGCAACAACTTCAACGGCTCTTTCGATTTCAGCTGCCGTAGCATTCATTTCTTCGGCGCTGGCACCGGTTTCTTCCATACTGGCACTAAGTTCTTCAGTCGCGGCTGATGTATCAGTAATACGGTCATTCATACTGTTAAGTGTATCGGTAGTATGCGTAACCGACTCATCCAGTGCATCTGCTGAAATACTTATACTATCAATGGTATTATATAAATTGTCACGCATAGCTTGAATATGCCGCGCTAAGTTACCGAATTCTTCTTTTTGCTGTTTATACGACTCGGGAACTACTACCGTTAAATCGCCTTCTGCTATCAACTCGGCGGCACCGCAAGCCTCATTAAGTGATGTGGTAATGATTCTGGAGATAATGACAGCCCAAATAAGTGCGACAACTGCTATAATAGCGACGATAATGATAGTGGAATTCCGACTGTCAATATATGTTTCATCTGCTAACTTAATTCTTTTAGCGGCACGTTCCTGTTCATATAAGTTCATCTTTTCGATTTGCTTCTCTAATGTTTCGAATGAAGGTACTAAACCATATTCATAAACATCGGAAGCTTCTTTATATTTTCCTTCTTGCGCCAAACCCATAACTTCGACACGGTATTTGCGGTAAGTCCCAACCAAGTCATTAAATACGTTATAATTAGCCTGAGCTTCCGGATCCTCAGCAATAAGCGGTTCATATTGGGCAATTAACCCAACAACCTTCGCGCCTGATTCATTGATTATGGCAACATTATGTTCCATTGCATCGGCATATTCGGGGTTGGTCAATGAGTCAACGTATGTATTGATATGGTTAAGCTGCGCCTTCATTTCCAATATACTGACCGAGGACATGTAATTCCGATTGTAAATTATATCAGCACTTTCACTTAATTTCGCCATACTTTGCAAGCAGAGAAAACCGATGACCACCATGGCCGCGATCATTATTATAAATGATCCCAGCAGTTTTACAGATGTTTTCATATTCCTTATGAATTTCATAGTCCTACCTCCTAGGTTTAGATGCTTATAGTTTATTCTTTATTTTGCTTATCTTATTATCTTGAATTTTATAACAGGTACACCTATTAGTCAAGCAATTTGGGCAAACTGCAACTGTAAAAAGCTGGATGAGGTAGGTAATGTTGTGCATTTTGTATAGTTTTGGTTGGTTAATCAAATGACTAAATATTGTTGTTAATTACTATCTTCGGAAAATCTCCGCTGTCGCGTTCTAAATTTATTGCTTCCGCCATTTTTAGGCCTGATGGCTTACAATCATTGATAATAATGCGTTCTCCATATGGTGCGTTATAAATTATGTGGTCAAAGCGGATATTATTATTTTTTAGAAAACCTTCTGTAATTTCACTATACTCCTCTGTTCTTGATGTCAAAAAAATTATCATATCATCATTCGGAATATCGCATAAAAAGGATTCCGCATTAGGTAAAAATGTATCATGCCCATCAAGCTTATAACCATTATGCTTTAGAATGGTTCCGTCAAGATCCAATATCCAAGTGTGTCTAAGAGCAGATAGTTCCAAAGATTCTAATTTTTTCACACTGATACCCCCTCAAGCTTTTCGCCAATCGCACCGCCCGGATGATTATATTTAAAATCATTCAGCTTCACCTCTAACCTCTCCGCCAGATGAAGGGCTAAACCCTGCAATAAGATCAGATAACATGAAGATGAATTATTCGGCACAATATCCCACCCATCGCCTTCGTGCGAAAGCGGCAACAACAAACAATTATCAATTATTTTTGCTAATGCTCCGCCTTCATTAAATGATAGTAACCATTTTTTTGCTTTATGCTCTTTTATATAACCGGCAAATAAAATACTCTCCGCCGTGCTTCCGCTTTTCGATAAAATCAAAACCAAATCATTATCCTTTATCATTCCCAAATCGCCATGCATAGCTGTATTGGTATGTAAAAATGCACTTTCAAGCCCCAATGAATTCATCATCCCCACGAATTTCTCACAAACCGGAACATTCTTCCCCAGCCCCGAAGCAACAATTTTACCCCCGCCGCGGATAATATGCTCGCAATCATCAAGCAAGGCTAAAAACTTCCTTTCGTCCAATCCCGAAAAACTTTCCGAGATAGTATTGATAGTGTTAGAATAGTATTCCCGCCCCATTATAATAGTTCCTCCAAATAACTAAGACCATTGTAAAATGCTCCGCAAATAGAATCATAATCCTGCCACGCGTAAGTAGTAAGCGATAGCCAAATTACTGCATGTATTGTTTTAATCGTTTGCTCATCCGCTCCCGAAAGCCTGAAAAAATCTGCTTCTAATGCTTCCCAAAGATTAGAATTTATAACCAAGTCAACGGAAGCTTCATTAATAACCAGCCGAAAATCTTTCAAGTTAAAGCGGTCATAATTTCCGACAATAGAATAGTACAATTTCGCCCAATCGTAATTGGTATCTCCAAAAAGTTCCGTATAGCCAAAATATCCGCGCGGATCAATAAAAATAGGGTCACTGTCATGCCGGAGCATCAGATTGGAAAAAGTGCAGTCGCCATGGATAAATGAAAAACTTTCGCACATAAGATTTTCTAACAATTTTTCAAATTCGCGCTTATAAAAAAAGATGTTCCGGCACTCACGGCCGTTTATTTTAATAGTTCGGTTTTGTGAAAAGGGAATTAAATCGCGCACTTTTAAAAGCCTATCCATAGTCTTTTTATAATACGCTTCCCGAATACTAAAAGAATCGCATGGTGTATATCCATGACTATGCAGCTGTTTTAACTGTTCAACAATTTTTTGTAATATTATAACTTTTTGCTCTCTACTAAAGTCTGAATATTCATATATATTCTTTCCGCTGATACGCTCCATCTTTAGAGGCTCTGTTTCATAAATTGCCGGAATCGCAGTTACGCCTTTTTGCACTGCATATTCATACCAATTACGTTCAAATACCGATAATTTGTTTCCTTGTGCGTCTATTGCTTCTTTTGTGATAACGTTTTCGTCACAAGTCATTTTGTTGAATGGTCGTGTTTTTTCAATATTTAGTTTTGCATATTCATCCAAAGTACCGAATTCCCGCGTTCCCCTAAGTCCTACCGGAATAAATTTACGACCGCTTTCTTTGAACCACCTTACCAATTCACCGCTTTCCGGCACATCGGAAATAACAGATTTTTCAATAAAAGTAAATAACCCTGCGACACCATATTGCTCAGAGTTTTCTTCAATGAATTCATCATTCTTAAAACTCCAGCGACAAGGAAATGTTTCGGAAATTCCAACACAATTTTCATTTATATCGGGAAGTTTAAAGCTATCCGGCAGGATCAAGTCTGACCAAATTAACATAAAAGGAACATTATCCGGCAGTAGATTAATAGCTTGTCTGACCCCTGAGCAAGTCCCGGTACCTACTGCATCAACAATTTGGTATTTTACCTCAGCAAAAGCCTCAAGATACTCACGCAGAACTTCTCGGTGATAATCAGCAATAACGATAAAGCGCTTGTCGGGGAAATTGCGGAATAAGTGAAAAATCATCGGCAGGTTTTCTACGGGTACAAGTGCTTTTGGTTTATTAGCTGTTAAATGCTTAAGGCGGGTACCTTTACCGCCTGCTTGGATGACGATGTGATTGATCATGCGTTTGAAACCTTTCGATTAAAATGGGGGTAATTAAACTTTTCTAAAAAATATTTTAAGACGCTTGTCGAATGTATGTTTGCTGTGATTGATTACATAAGCCTGTTTTTAAGTTTCTGTAGTGTCATCATCGGTATTATCGCCCTGGTAAAACAGGAAAATAAAAAGAAATAACCGCCCAATCTGCCCAGATAGCGGTTATTTCTTTACAATAACTAAGTCATTGGGCTAACCGTTTACCGGCAACGCCCTTATTTATGTATATTATAACCGCTTGGTATTTAATTGTCAAATAGTTTAAGCAATGTCAAAAAATCAACTTGTAATCAACTACCTGTTATATGCCTATTTCTTATTACTCCGGTATCAATTGAATAATATCATTAATTGACATACATAAATTGTCCGCTTCATGCGCTCGATGATGTTCTAAAATTAATTGCGCCGTCTTTTGCATGGCCGGAAATGCACTACGAGTAAGCTGGTTAGCATAAATAACAATATTAACGCCGTGCTGTGCAAACTCATCCTCCGTGACAGATGTAAAAGTAGAAGGTACTACTACCAAAGGTGTCACTTTATCGTTTGACCGAAATTTTTTGCAGAACTCAAATATCTCGTCGGGTTCTTTCTTGCGACTATGAATCATAATGCCGTCGGCTCCTGCTTTTGTAAAGGCTTTTGCACGCTTTATTGCATCATCCATACCTTGTTCTAAAATGAGACTTTCAATACGAGCAATTAACATCATATCACGCGTTTTCATAACACATTTTCCGGTGCTGATTTTTCTCGAAAAATTTTCTATACTATCTTGCTCCTGCTTTACAGATGTACCAAAAAGAGAATTCCTTTTAAGTCCTACCTTATCTTCAATTATTACAGCCGAAATGCCAATACGCTCCAGCGTTTTTATCAGATAAGAAAAATGTTCTATTTGACCGCCGGTATCACCGTCAAAAATGATTGGTTTCGTCGTGACTTCCATTATATCGTCTATTGTCCTTAATCTACTGGTCATATCTATCAATTCAATATCCGGTTTACCTTTAGCTGTTGAATCACAGAGACTGGATACCCACATTGCATCAAATTGTGTTATCTTATCATTTGTAATTACCTTTTCATTCTCAGCAATCAGACCGGTTAGACCACTATGAACTTCGATCGCTGTTATTAGAGGTTTTAATGATAATAATTTCTTTAGTCTACCGCGTCTGATATCTGGAATTGAAAGCTGGAGTCGGGCATGGGATTCAAGCGCATCGTATTCACTTGCTTTGCTGTAAGCAAATTCGCACAACTCGCCCCCCCATTCCTCTAAAATGCTAATAACTTTAGCTCGTACTATAGACTGTTCACCGGTTTTCCAATCGTCACCATGCACTATGTAATCAGGTTTTAGTTGTCTAATAACGTCTTCACCCACAATAGTATCTTGCATTACAACATGGCTTACTCCAACAATATTTCGCATGATATCCATTCGTTCCTTAGTGCTTAACAATGGAAATCTTTTATAAGTAGCAACCACTTTATCTGTTACAATACCTACAGTAAGCTCACCCATAGAAACTGCTTTCTGTATGATTTTTATGTGACCGCTATGTATAATATCTGTACTAAAGCTCATATAAACTGATTTCATTTTGCTTCCTCATATCCCTTTGCTGTTAAAAAATCCATAAAGCTATTCTTATTATCTGAGGTCGTAATCGAAGGACGACCTAAATTCGGACGTGAACCCAGCGCGACAAGTACTTCAATAAAGAAAAGTCCTTCCCTCATTTTTACCTGTTCCAAAATAGATTTTAACGATTCTATATCTTCGGCTTTATAAACATAAGTATATCCGCATGCTTCTGCGATTTTTTGAAAATCTATATTATCCGCTACTGTAGGCATTCCGCCTACTGTATCATGAGCTGCATTATTTAGCATAATATGAATAAATTTTTCCGGTTTTTGGTAACCTACAATACTCATGCTCCCCATATGCATTAATACCGATCCATCTCCGTCCAAGCACCATACTCTTCGCTTCGGAAGTTGCAAAGCTATACCAAGAGCAATCATAATACAATGCCCCATTGAACCTACTGTAAGAAAATCTTTTTCATGTTTTTCATTGCGCATCTTACGGACTTCAAACAATTCACGAGAAATTTTTCCAGTAGTAGCGACTATAACATCATTTCCTACGTTATTGACAATACTACTTATTGCCTGTTCTCTATTAAGGATATAATTATTGCAATATTTGTAATCATTTCCACAAAACGTATTTTGACGTACAACAAGTGCCAAACTTTTTCCCGCAATAAAATTTATCCTGTATTGTGACAATATATTATCTATTTCCTCCAAAGGTGTGGATTTGTCTATAATGAAATACTCTATCTCCATATCAGTCAGCAACTTTAAAGTGCTTGCGCCTTGAAATAGATGTTGTGGTTCGTCTTTTATACCCGGCTCTCCTCTCCATCCAATTACATATAATATCGGAATTCCATATACCTTTTGATGTGTAAGTGATGTGATAGGATTAAGTGCGTTTCCAATGCCACTGTTTTGCATATATACGCAAGGTATTTTATTTCTGGCAAGATAATATCCGCTTGCCAATGCTACGCTTCCGCCTTCATTATGGGCTACAATATGTTTTTTGCCGACAGTACCATAGCGTGCTACCAGTTCATCGCAAAATTCACATAGTAATGAATCGGGAATGCCTGTAAAAAAATCAATCCCATGTTTATTCAAAGTATCAACAAATGATTTACTATTCAAAATATTACTCCTCGAAATGAAGTTCTTCTTTTTTTAAAGTATCCGCAATCTGTTGCGCAATCATTTTTGCGGACAATCCATATCTTTCAATAATTACAGAATAACTATCCGCATTAAAAAACTCATCGGATATACCAATTCTTTTTAATTGCGGTGAACATTTTTTTTCTGCAAAATATTCTGCGACAGCACCACCAAGCCCGCCAATAATGTTATGCTCTTCAATAGTGAATATTGCTTTATAATCCATTAGTTTGTCCAAGGCACTCACATCAAGCGGCTTTATGGTGTGCATATTAATCACAGAGCAGGATATACCTATTTCGTCTAATATTTTAGCGGCTTCCAAACACTGATAAATAATTGTACCGGTAGCTATAATGGCAGTGTTGCTTCCTTCTTTAAGCTGAATCGCTTTTCCGATTACAAACTCATAATCATTAGGGTAGACGATTTGAGAATTGAGACTGGCGGTAATTCGTAAATAAGTTGGTTTATTATAATCGGCTAATGCTTGCATTGCTTTTATTGTTTCAAGGCTATCCGCCGGAGATATCACAGTAATATTAGGTATAGATCGGATGTGTGCAATATCTTCAAGTGCTGTCGATGAAGGTCCTAAATCTGACATTATTAATCCCGCTCCTAGTCCGATTAATATTACGGGAGATTCCATAATCCCAAGATTTACACGTATTTGATCTAGCACTCTTGCTGTTATAAAAGGACCGTATGCTACTGCAAAAACATGAAATCCTTCATTTGCCATCGCCGCCGCCACTCCAATCATATTTTGCTCGGCAATACCGCTTTGGATACACTTATTAGGATACTTTTCCAAAACAACATCAGCGGAAAATCTGCATCCAATATCAGCGTACATTAACATGAAATCAGCGTCTTTTTCCGCTAATAACATTGAGGCAATGCCAACAGCAGCACGGCATCCTTTTTCCGCAAAATAATCTATATCGTCTTTATTAATAATTGGCATTATTTATCTCCTTAAGAGCGGTTTCATATAAAGTATCATTTAAAAACCCATCGTGCCATTTAGGTGCATTCTCTGCAAATGACACACCCTTCCCTTTAATTGTATTAGCAATAATTGCCAAAGGTTTTCTATTATCATAGGAATGGGTTAATTCTCGTGACAACGCAGCAATATCATGACCATCTACAGAAACTGTATTAAAACCAAAAGCACCCCAACGTTCCTCAATATTATCCATTTCCATAATTTGATTAGTAAAACCATCGAGTTGTAAGCCATTTTTATCGACAATAACCGTAAGATTATCCAATTTCATATGACTTGCAAACGAAGCCGCTTCCCATATTGAGCCTTCATTGCATTCGCCATCACCTACAATCACAAAAGTCCTTCTTTCAGTAAATGATTTTTTTTTCATAGCTAACGCCAAACCAACGCCATATGAAAAGCCTAAACCTAAACTTCCCGAAGATACCTCAATATATTTATTAGGATTTCTCTTAGGATGGCGAAACAAGTCTGTATTTAGCCCGCGAAGCGGTTTGCAAATTTCTTCTTGCGTTACGATACCTATTTGTTTTAGAACGGCATATAATGCTATTCCGGCATGTCCTTTACTTAATACAAATCGATCTTTTGCTTCAGGTAATTTGACATTAGTAGTACTCATTACTTCAAGAAAAAGTACTGTAAGAATTTCAACCGCTGATAAGCAACCACCTAAATGGGCATTATTTTCGCCACACTTATGACACATGTTGAGAATATCTATTCTTATTTCTTTGGCTATATTTTCGAGTTCCTTGACTCTTTTTTCATACATATTTCAAAACCTTTCATGGCTCAGTTTGTTTCAAATTGCTGTTTTGCTTTTAAATAGTCATCATAAAAATCAACTTCTCTCCAGTTTAACCCGCTTATATCAATAGTACTTATTTTCAATTTTTCATCATCAATAAATGAAAAGAAAACTTGCTCAAAATATTGCTGATGCTTTTGACTCTTTATCATTTCATCCAGCCTTTGCGCAAAAATTTCAGCAACACTACGGCTAATTTTTGATAATCCGATATATTCGCAACTCCGCAAATGAGGCGGCATATCGGAGCCATAGCCTAAAACATATCCTGCGTCTGACAGCCTTAAAAAATAGTCTCCATCCATTATCCTTGACTTATCGACAATCATTGTCAGCGCGTTGTTTTGCCTTATGAGTTTCTCAATAATTTCTTTTTGAAAAATGAGGTCAGCACTAAGAATAATAATATCGTCATCAATATTTTCACGGGCAAACCAAAGGCTGGAGATATTATTTGTTATGTCATAAAATGGATTATGGCAATATTGTACATTTAAATCTGTTAAAGCTTCTTTAATTTTATTTGCTTGATAACCAGTGCATATAATTGGCTGGATATCAAACGATATCAGCATTTCGGTAATATTTCTAATTAAACATTTACCATTTATTTCTAATAATGATTTAGGCATAAAACCTATTTCATCAGAAATACGAGTACCCTTACCGGCCGCCAAAATTATTGCTTTCACTTATATTTCTCCTTAATACCATGACTAATTGTCTAATTAATTTCATTCCCGTAGCTTATTTTCAATATAATCTGCTATATACTGACCCGCGCACCCTAAGTTATGAATCACTTCATCTTTTTGGCGCTTTCGCTCCTCAAATTTAATATCCCGTCCATCTTTAATGACATCATTGACTAAATTTTTTAGATTTTCAACGCTATTACACTGATAATAAGATTTTAATACGCTCCCGACATGATCAGGATAGATTTTGTAAAATTCTTCATCTGAAAGCTGGGGATTCTTTAAATATATACAGGGCTTGTCTGTTGGCAACCATGTGAAAATAAATGAATTACAGTCCATTATTAGACAATCACTGTGTTTAAACCAATCAATATAACTATTGTCATTAACAATAATTCCATTTGGACTGTTCTCCCATGCCTTGCAATATTCCCAATATCCTTTATAATTTAAATCCGTATCTTTCCACTGTGCTCTTTCGTCGCTAAATATGTTTCCCAAACCGGGGTGCGGTTTATAGATAAATCCAAATTCGGGATATTCGTGTAAAAGCTCTAGAATACTCTTCCAAAAAATAGGGAACGTAACATATTTGCGACTTTCAAAAGCAAAATGCGGTGCATAGATAATTACTTTCTTTTTGCCTTGAAGCTTTTGTGGCAACGAAAAATCAGATATATCTGTATAAGCATCAAATATTGGAGTACCTGAAAGGACATTATGCTGTCCCTTTGTTAATGATTTTAAGGATAATGCGTATTCATAACGATTTGCAACAAAGTGTAACCATGCGGGAAGCACCTCTATATTCTCGTAAAAATATCCAAAAGAAAACCCGCCCGCCATATTTTTTAACGAATAAGGAATAAAACATGATAAATTGCTTAAAACAGCATTTTTCAAATTACTCATCCCCATATTTTGTAAATCCGCTGTTTTTCTACCATCTATTATTTCCATATAAGACGATTGATAAATAATAATATCCGGTTCTAAATCCTCTATCAAAATGGAACGGTTATTTTCATCATAACCCCAAATTACATTAAAACCATCATCACTTAAGCTATTAGCATACTCCTTTAATTGCAGTTCATTGACATTATATTCCATGAATAAAAATAGCACAACTTCAAAAAGTGACTTGTTTTTCATTGCATGGCAAACCGGAATGAAATTGCAAAAGGCTACATTAGTAATAGTAAATATCACTTTTATTTTTTCATTACGACGTACTTTATCCTGCATGCGATGTAAACGTGCTAAATTTAGTGTTTGATAATGTAAAAACTCATTTCTTAATGATGCCTGTTTATGATTTTTTTCCAACTTCTCTATATGCGGTTCGATTGCTTTCATTCGATCCCATGTCATAAATGTATTATATCGAATACTTATGTCACTCATTATACCTGTTGACAATTGAATAATATTTTTAAAGCCAAGTCTGCGCGAATTGATATCCATCTCATCAGCTTTTTGCTTATCTAATACTGTAATTAATACTATACCTGTAGAGTTAATGCAGTTATGGATATCACCAACAATCAATCCGTTACAAACTGTTTCGATTTCATTTTCTATGTCACTAACCACTTGAATTTCAGCTTGTATATGATGGAATCTTAAACGAGATATCACTATGTGTCCATTAGCTCCTGTTCCATATACGACAATATTTTGATAATCTCTAATAGCTTCAATCATTTCAATCTCTGTTGTTATATGCTTTAAATTAAGCATTTTATTTATTAAAGCAAAATCTTCTTTTAAGTCTTCCAACGCTTGCTTGTTATCAATTGAGTTTTTGTGCATGGTATCTTTGATCAACTCTATTGATTGTGCAGTACCGGATAAATTTATTTTTTCATAAATATCACTATGAAGCCATGCCCTGATTCGTTTAAGTAACTTTTTCATTTTTCGTCTCCAAATTGCGCCAAAAATTGCATTTTAATTATTTACCCCATGCAGTAAATTTAGTCATCATTCAATATATATTCATCAATTAACCTTGTACTTGTTTTCCAATCATGCGGTGTTCTTTTAAAAACAGCACAATTTTTGCAAAACGGTATACGCTTCGCACAAAATTCTGATAACTCAAAATAAGATTTTGCTTTAAATATATCCAAATAATCGTTTTCTGTTAATTCAAAATCAGCCCCGAACTTTTCATTAAAAATATCTATATATGCCGTTTGTGGGCAAGTAAATAGCTTTCCATCCCTAAGCACAATTGATTCATTTAACTGATAACAGTTTATCCATTCAAAGTTATTGGAACCGCCATTTGAGTAAAATGGGTGCTTTACCATTTCTTTAATTTCTAGTTTACTTAAACTATTTTCATCTGCCTCTACTGCTGTATCCTTGTAATTTGTTATTTCTTCAACATAAATACCATACTCATGTGCTTTTTTAACTGCTTTGGCAATATCAAATGTTAATGGATAAAAAGTCATACGTAATGCTACATCATTATCTTTCATAGCTTGTAAGACATTACCACCTTTAAATGATTCGGATTTTTCAAGCAATAATCCATTTGAAAAAAGTATTATTTTTGCATTACGAAAATGCTTTCGTGCTATTTCTATATGTTTAGCAATGTCAATATTTAATAATGGTTCGCCACCTTGTAGTTTAATAATATCAATATGACCATTAGTAAGCTCAGCTAATCGTTTGATATCACGCTCAAAGGTTTCTATATCAAGACAAAATGGCTTTGATAATTGAGAAAAATGGTCGCAAAATCGGCAATTTAAATTGCAATGGTCGGCAATGTTTATTTCTATCCACATTCTTTCTCTTGGACGCGGTTTTAACTTATTAGCTGTAGCCCAAAGAGTTAAATCGGTTGGGCAATAAATATTTTTACAGTTCATATTCGCGAGAAAAGAAAGAGCATCTTTTCTGATATGTTCACGGTACGCTACGATAACACCGATATTATCATCTGCTAAATTCTCTCCATTAGCATTATAAATATCGATTAATGCATCAATTTTCACCCCTGAATCATGAAAAAGTTTCTGTAAATATTGTGCCTCATCGTTAGTGCCTAATATATACAACTTTTCAAATTTCTTGCAAAATTCATAAAGCCTTGCTGTATCATGTATATCGCCTGTTACAATATAAGGAACAAGTTTTTCAACAGGCGATGAAATTGATAAATTTGAAACTTTTTGATTTTCATTGATAATTTTATTGATGCAAATAATATCATTTCTCAACCCCTCTATTGCTTTATTATTATCCATCAAATTCTCATATATCGCATTATTCATTAGCTCTAACGATTGCTTGATTTCAAAAGAAGTAGCATTAATATTTTCTTCCGCAATATTGAATTTTGTGTAAATGTCATTATGAAATCGCGCACGTATGCTTTTAAATAATCCCTTCATTTTATGCACCCTGCCCTTCTGAATAACTAATAACCATTTTTACCAATTTGTCAATTAACGCAACCTCACCCCTTCGTGTATATTCAAATTCATATTGATCCTGCTCGTTGTAAACAGTCAGCGTGAAAAAATCTTTAATATTTGAAGTTAAGCTTGGTTTAAAATTTTCTACAAAATCGTAATATATTGCTATTTTTAAGCATTTAGCTGATTCTGTTACATCTTGAAACGCATTTCTGTTACCAATTGTAGTTCCGGCCATTTCTACAAACGGGACTGCTTTTTTTAATGAAAATGTTACTGCTTTAGTACCGTCAATGGGTTTATCATTTGATTCACAATATGTACAAACTATAAATCCCTTTTCTTCAAGAGCTTCTGCCAAAAAAAACCAAAACCAATTCGGTACCGGAATGACTTCTTTTATTTGT
>JGI24695J34938_10002408_pt1 | contig 14365 bp, 15 predicted proteins | sample TergutCo191P3_FD_34938 | JGI IMG/M metagenome (IMG submission 34938) | reverse complement strand
AAAGGCAGTAAAAATCCTGCAAAGGGGGACACGAAGATGGCAGTAACATCTGCGAAGAAACCTGCGGCAAAGAAAGCCGCAAAGAAAACCGGTGCGAAGAAAACCACCGCGAAGAAGCCGGCGGCAAAGAAGAAAACCGCTGCGAAGAAACCTGCGGCAAAGAAAACCGCTGCGAAGAAACCTGCGGCAAAAAAAGCCGCAAAAAAACCAGCTGCGAAGAAAACAGCCGCCAAGAAACCGGCCGCTAAGAAAGCAGCCGCCAAGAAACCCGCTCTTTAATCAAGAGGTTTTTTGGACATAGAAAAATAGCTTTTTATGAAAGACCTGGTTCGGGAGGCATACCTCTCTGGATCGGGTCTTTTTTTTGTTAATTTCCCATAGTTATAACGGTCAGAATGGTTGATTTATTGTAGAATATTTGGTATATTTGATTTGAATGGGAGCTAGGATGTCTATCCAAACGAAAATTTTAGTCATAATTATTACCACAATGGTTATAATTAGCGGTTCAAGTCTTGTTGTAGGCGCTTTATTTCTGCATAGCGGCGTTACAATCCTGTTAATTGTTATAAGCGCGGTAACTTTAATCATGAGCGCGGCAGCCGCAGTGCTGATTTCCGCGGTAGTCAAACGTTTTTACGAAAGAATTGATCGTCTGCGCGAATCCGCAGAGACGATGTCTGAGTTAAAATCAAAATTTATAGCTACAATCAGCCACGAAATACGCACGCCGATGAGCAATATTGTCGGATTCTCGGAACTTGCCATCACTGAAGAGAATAATTATAAAGTTAAAGATTATTTAAACAAAATAAAGAATAACGCTGAATGGCTCATGCAGATTATCAACGATATTCTTGATATTTCACAGGCTGAATACGGCAATTTAGCGCTGGAAAATATTCCGTTCGATATGCACGATTTATTATCAAGCTGCCGCGCATTGCTTATGCCGAAAGCCGAAGAAAAAGGTCTTACCCTTTATTTCTATGTCGAACCCAGCATAGGAAAGAAACCGCTTGGCGATCCCGCAAGGCTGCGTCAGGTTTTAGTAAATCTTTTATCTAACGCCGTTAAATTTACCAACACAGGCATGATTAAGCTTCATGCCATCGTCAGGGAAATGAACGATAAAACCATCACAATGCGTTTTGAGGTAAAAGATTCAGGCATTGGAATGTCTCCTGAACAGGTTACTAAGATTTTCGATCCTTATGCTCCTGACGAAATAGGAAAAACTCATAGATTCGGCGGTACGGGGCTTGGGCTTGCCATTACAAAGAATTTAGTCGAAATGATGGGCGGAACTCTTCATGTGGACAGCGCGCTCGGTATCGGCAGCAAATTCAGCTTCGAGATTACTTTTGATACGATCGATGTGCAGGATGACGATCTCATGCGCGAGAAAATCATATTTAACGAGCTTGAAAAGCCTGAATTTGACGCTGAAGTCCTTTTATGCGAAGACAATTATATGAACCAGCAGGTTATAAGCGAACATTTAAAGAGGGTTGGCGTTACGACAGTTGTCGCCGAAAACGGCAAAATCGGACTTGAATTTATTAAAAAGCGCATTGAAAAGAACGAAAAGATGTTTGATCTAATTTTTATGGATATGCATATGCCGGTAATGGACGGTCTTGAAGCATCGATGCATATTACAAACCTTAATATTGGCGTTCCTATTGTCGCCATGACAGCGAACGTTATTTATAATGATAAAGATATTTACAAGAAAAACGGAATGAATGACTGCGTCGGTAAGCCTTTTACATCGCAGGAATTGTGGCGCTGTTTAATGAAGTATTTAACCCCGAAATTATAGTAAAAAGCCGTATTAAACCGCTCAATTTATATGCCGATAATTGACATATGATCAGAGGATGGTATACCGGCGCCAGCGGCATGAGGGCGCAGCAGTGGCGGCTTGATGCTGTGTCGAACAATTTGGCGAACGTCAGCACAAGCGGTTATAAAAAAGATGTAACATCGTTTAAAGCGTTCCCGGAATTGCTGCTCAGGCGGCAGGATGATGACGGCGTTTACAAGCACCCGTTTGGATCTGCGGACGCGGCTCCTATCGTCGGAAAACTCGGCACAGGCGTGGAATTAAACGAATTATTTACCCAGTTTACCCAGGGCGCGCCTTTGGAAACCTCCAGCGACTTCGACATGATGCTTGAAGGCAAGGGTTTCTTCTCTGTCGCGACTCCCTACGGCGAGCGGTATACGCGAAACGGCTCATTTATTCTTGGCAAGGAAGGATACCTTGTTACAAACGAAGGTTTTCCTGTGCTTGGCGAAAATGGTCCAATCAGGGTTAAGGCGAATAATTTTCAGGTTGATAATGAAGGCAGAATTTGGGTCAATGCGGCTTATTCTGACGATCCCGAAGTGATGGTGGGAAGGGAAGCTAATCAATGGGAAGATACTGTCCTGCTTGATACCCTCAAAATAGTAGAATTCGATCTTGATCGCTATCTGGAAAAACAAGGCACCAGTCTCTACCGTGAAAGTGAAACGTCAGGTCCCGCAATGACAATGGATCTGCTGAGGCGTCCCAAGGTGATACAGGGTTTTGTTGAAGCTTCAAATGTCGATCCTGTGATAGAAATGGTTCAAATGATCGAGGTAAACCGCGCTTATGAGGCGAATCAGAAAGTTATCCAGACCGAAGAATCGATTTTAGGCACATTAATCAATCAAGTTGCCAAATTTGGCTAATTTAATAAGAGGTAAATTATGGTAAGAAGTTTATGGACAGGCGCAGCCGGCATGATTGGACAGCAATCCAATATCGATACAATTTCCAACAATCTCGCAAACGTAAATACGCACGGATTTAAAAAGCAGCGCGTCGATTTTGAAGACCTTATATATCAAACTGTTAAAACCGCGGGAACTCCCGCGACCGAAGACACTGTGGTTCCTGTTGGCATTCAGCTCGGTCACGGCGTAAAAGTCGCCGATACCCAGCGGGTTTTTTCCCAGGGCTCGCTGCAGCAGACAAGCGTTCCTACCGATGTTGCGATCACGGGCGAGGGTTTTTTCAGAATACAGAGGTATGACGGCACCATGGCTTATACGCGTAACGGCAACTTTAAAGTTGATTCAACCGGACGCATGGTTACCAGCAATGGTTACTGGCTTGTTCCCGATATTGTAATGCCTGAAAATTTTCTGCCGGAAGAAATAAATATTACCAAAGACGGCAGAGTAAGCGTAAAAGTTCCCAGAGACGGCGAAATCGCGGAAGTTGACGTCGGCAGAATCGAGCTGTACCGCTTTCCGAATCCTGTCGGTCTTACCGCGATAGGTGAAAATCTTTTTAGAACCAGTCAGGCTTCCGGCGACGCAATTCCCGGTATTCCCGGTTATGAAGGCATGGGCACTCTTGAACACAGATTCCTTGAAATGTCCAATGTCGCGGTTGTTCAGGAAATGGTTAACCTGATTATCGCGCAGCGCGCTTACGAATTTAATTCGCGTACTATTCAGACAAGTGACAACATGCTTGGTACTGCTACAACATTGAAGAGATAGTTTGGGACACAGGGAACACGAATTAGCGCGGATTAGCGCGGATTAAGAGGGGAGAGATAGGTTATGGAAGTATCCGGATTTGGTTTAATCAACATGGACGATTATCGTCTTTCTTCTCAATCATCAGCTAATAACCCGGAAAAGTTTGCGGACGCTTTGAAAAGAGCGTCTGAGGCTAACGCTCCTGTTCAGACAAAACCGGGACAAGAGCCGATTGATAAAGAAGATAAACTTTATCAGTTGTGTTTGGAGCTGGAAACTTTTTTGGTTAAAAATCTTTTAACAAGCATGAGAAATACCGTGCAGAAGTCGGGGCTTGTAGATGAAGGCTTTGCGGGTAAGATGTACGAAGATATGTTATATGATGAATATGCCAAGGATTATACTAAAAACGCAAATTTCGGTCTCGCTAAACAGGCTTACAGACAGTTGAAAAGTATATCATAATCTTGATAAATACGCGCAATTAATGTTGAACGCGGGCAGACGGCACTGAAGGCTTTTACATCACGGCATACATTGAACAAAGAGCGGTTTTAATCTGTCCTAATCTTCCGTTAAATTAGTTTTAAAACCTACTATAGTATGCCTAATAAAGCCACGATAATAATAGTATGAGCGCAAAACGAAGACGGCGCGCTTTGGACAGGAAACGTTTTTCTATCGGCGCCAGTTTAGTAACAATCATTTCTCTTATTTTGATTATCTCCCTTGGCTCCATTACTGCTTTAGTTTTATGGCAGATGCGGTCGGGTTTAAAGGTCACAGCCGAAGAGAACAATTTCGAGATAAACCGCAGTACGGCGATGACGGCGGAAACCGCCCTTTTAAACGCGCGTTCTGTTTCAAGGACATTTATTCAAACCATTACCGCCCCTGGAGCGCAAAATAACCTTACCCGGGGAGCGACTGAGTTTTTCTTTTCGGAAAATCAGGATATTGCCGCCGTTCTTTTCATTGTCCCCGGCAGACAGGAACAATTGCTGGTTAACAGCCGTTTCTTCAGTGAGCGCAATTTAAAAGAAGATTTGGCTGAGGCATTTATCAATAATCAGAGGGAAGCGTTTGAGCGCGCGTTACGCGGTGAAACCGTAATTCGCAATGCCGCGCCTTATTTTTCCAGCCCCGTTTTGGCTTTATTTTTCCCGTGGCAGACGGGCGGAGCGGGAGGAGTAATTTTTTCTTCTAAGGAGCTTAGCGGCAGTTTTGGCTCTGGGATAAATCAATCCTATTTGCTGAACCGCGAGGGTGATATTCTTGTTCATTCAGATTTTAATTATGTCAGAAGAGGGACAAATATTTCGAATCAGAATTTTGCCCGTTCCATACTTGGAAGCGCGCAGCGCAGCGGGCAGCAGGTTCTGGAAACTGATTTTAGCATTACGCGATCTGCGCAGGGGTATGCGAATTCAGGTTTTTTATCGCCGGTTTGGAATAAAGTCAACGCTGTAATAACGTCTTTCTCTAATGTGTCCAAAGCTATATTGAAGGATGCAGGCTTTATTGCCAATAACGCCGGGACAGAAGAGAAAAAACCGCGTCAGTTAATAGCGTATACAAAAATTAATTCCGTAGGCGCGGTTGTTGTAACAAGCGCCGAATACGGCAAAGTTTTTGAAACCGCTTCGGCAACTATTCGGATAAATATATGCCTTGCGGTTTTTGCGATATTAATTTCGATTATTTTAATAAAAGCTTTTTCAAGGACAATTTCGATCCCGCTAAAGTCGCTTGCGAATGCCGCAAAAAAAGTTCAGAGCGGAGATTTCAATCAAAATATAAGATCCAACAGACGTGATGAAGTCGGGAATTTGGCAAACAGCTTCGGTAAAATGTGCGACGGCTTGCAGACTTTCGGACAATATACAAACAGGGAAATCGCGCTAAGAGCGATGCACGGCGAAATTAAGCCGGGCGGTTCTCTGAAGCAGGGGACGATTTTCTTTTCTGACATTCGCGGGTTAGCGGCGAAGATGGAAAATTTCAACAAGTTTTACGGTTATGAAGCGCCCGAAAAAATTGTGTTATGGCTTAATGAATATTTTTCTCAAGCGGCAGAATGCGTGGAAAAAACAGACGGCATTGTGGATAAATTTATCGGCGGAACTGTGATGGCGCATTGGGGCGCGGCTTTTTCGTCGGGCAGTCCGCGAAAAGACGCTTTTAACTGCGTTAAATCATCTCTTATGATGCGCAAAGTTCTCTATTTTATGAATAGAGGAAGAAAGACGGCTAATCCCGCAAATCCGCCGGTTCATATTGGATGCGGAATCAGTTCCGGTATTGTCGCGGCAGGGCTGATCGGAGGCGGCAAGCGCATGGAATATTCAGTGCTTGGCGAGCCTGTCAATCTTGCTCTTCAAATCGAAGCGCTTACAAAACTGCTGGGCGTTGATATTTTAATTTCTGAAGATACATGGAAACTCATCGGAGATAAATTCCTAACCGACGAAATGCCGCCTTTAACAATAGACGGTAAATCAAAACCTGTCCGAATTTTTGCAGTCGTAAATTTTGCCGGAGATACCAAAGGACCTCAGTCTCTTGACGAAGTCCGCTCCCTTCTTGGAATCGCTCCACCCGAAATTGACGAGCTCGACGCCGAAGCAGACAGCTTGCAGAGCGTCAATTAAATACCGCGTTTAGTATATAAACTGAAATGTTATAAAGAGCGTGGGCGATCGCGATACCGTGAAGCGAGTTGTACTTTAAGAACATAAAGCAAAGAAATGTCCCCGATAAAACCGCGTTCATAAATCCCCACGGTCCTTCGTATATATGGCATATCGAAAACAACGCAACAGAAAAAATGAGAGCGGACTTAGAGCTTAAATTTAATTCAACTCTTTTGGACAGAATGTAAAAACGAAAATAGCTCTCTTCCAGATACGCGAATAACAGACATGATATGCTAAGGATTACCCATTCAACAGGCGAAGCAGGCGATTGGATATTAGCCGCTTGAGTTCCTCCGATAATCGACGCGGCGGTTGTAACGGCAAAGCCGATTATTAAAAGGCAGGGTAATGTTATAATGCCTGATGTCAGGTCTTTTCTGCCGGGCTTTACAAGGAAATATTCTATCTTCCATGACTTGATTATTAGGTGCCAGATTAGAGCCAGCGCGGGGATACAATAGAACAGGATTTTTACAACCTCTCCCCTTATGGAAAAAACCGCTGCCTCCGCTCCTGCGCCTGTAATGATAGATGCTGAACCGGAAAAAAAAAGGAGAATATATAAAATTAATGCCTCTATATATATACCCATATCGATGTTTCTGTATTATAATGAAAATAACAGGAAAAATCTCGCTAAAATGGGGTAAAATTTGATTCTATTTCTTGTAATTTTGATTTTCGCTCTTGCATGCCTCTTTCTTGTAATGCATTTTAGCAAGGAAAGGTCCGGAAATTGGATTCAATTCTTCGCAAAAGGCAAGGAAGCGGGTTTCTCCATCAAAGATTTGGAGCAGTTAAGGCGCATGGTCGCCGACTGTCAAATAAGCGACCCTGTGATAATTTTTAAATCCCAGAAACAGTTCGAGATAATCATCCGCTCCATGGTTAACGCGGTGCGTCTGGCAGGGAGTGAAAACGACCCGTCGACTCAATATTTCCTATCCAAACTCTTCGATTACTACAAAAAAATTGAAATGCAGGCGATGGACAACAAGACCCGTATCACAAATTCCCGCCAGATCAGCGAGGGGCAGACATTGAGGATACTGGTCGCGGGAACAGGGGTTTATAAATCCGAGGTTGTTAAAAATTTCGGAAATTACCTGACAATTTCCCGTCCCTCGAATTCCAAAGCGCCGTCTTCCATGCAGTGGAACGGTCTTAAAATATCGGTTTATTTCTGGCGCGAGGATGACGCAGGTTATGTTTTTGACACCGAAGTAATTGACGAAGTATTTTCCAAAGGCATTTCTTCGCTCAAGGTTGAGCATAACGATTCTCTGTTTCGGACGCAGAAGCGAAAATCCCTGCGCGTAAAATTCCCAAAAGCCGCTTTCCTGTACCTTGTAAACGACGGAGACAATCCGCACAGGCTTGAAAAATCCGCGGGTCTTAGGTGCATGATGGATGATATTTCCGACTCAGGATGCGCTTTTAAAGTTTTGGGTCACGCTCAGATTGGTCTTCGTTTGAAGCTGCAGTTTTTACTTGATAAAGCTCCCGTTTGTATGCCGGGCACAGTTCGTTCTGTAGATTATTATCATGACGGCAATATGTCGCTTGTTCATATGGAATCGGATACGCTCCCGTTCGGAGTGCGTAATAAAATTTTATGCGAAGTATTTAATATGCTTCCAGAAGAAGATGAAGAAGAGCTGCCGTTCCGGGTGCTGGAAGAAGAAGCCGCCGGGCCTTTTGAACCTGCGGCTGAAGGAGATGGAAATGTATAAAAAAATATTTATTTTTATTTTTCTGATTGTTTTTTTTACGCCGGGCGTTTTCTGTGAAACTACGGAAGAAGAAGCTGTCAGGACTGAAGAACTGACTAAATCCGGCGGCGCGTCCGAAGACGGGGCGAAAGGCGAAGTTAAAGAAAAGATTCAATACATTAATGTAGATGTCAGTCCGATTAACGACACTGATGTTCTTTGGGGAATTTTTCTTCAAAATCCCGATACCTCCACAGCGGTTAATATTCTTACTAAACTGGGAAAGCTTGGAAAAGGAAAACGAAACATCATCGATAATTTAAATAATTATCTTATGGGGATAAATCACCTTTTTAAATCCGGTTCTGCTGTTAATTATATTGTAGTCTCCGCGTGCATTTCCGCGCTCATGGAATTGGGAGACAGTTCTTCTTATCCTGCGCTTTTTTCCGTTCTTTACGCAGGATACCCCGAAGTAATCGCTTCCGAAGCGAACGGCGCGCTGGATGTGATTCCGGGGAATTTACACCAGTTCCTTTTAAACGTAATTGTAAATAATCCAAGCGATGAAAAGTTCGCCGCTTTCAGAGCGTCCATAAACAGCGAAAAGTTAAGCATTTCCGAGCGCGGACATCTTGCCGAACGCGCGCTTGAAAAAGCGTTAGAAGAAAACGATGAAGATCTTAGCTTAAGCGTTATGCGATATGCCGCCGTTAACGCTTTAACGCGCTTCAGGTGGACAAGAGCGAACGCTCTCGCTGTTAAGCACTATTACCGCGTTCAATCGGATTATCAGCAGAATCTGGTTCCCAAACAAAGATTTTTGGAAGCAATCGCCTGTCTTGGCGCTGTCGGAAACTCTGACGCCGCTTTAGTGCTTGGTTTACAGCTAGGTCTTATCAATGCCAGAACTGAAACAACAGGCGCATTTGATCCCGATATAACAATGGCGATTGTTCAGGCTCTTGGAAATATTGGCTTTCATGCCGCGTTTGATCATTTAATGTCAGTTAGTAATTTGCCGTACCCCGATGACATCGTTTTTGCAGCAGGGGAGGCAATTAACCGCCTTAAATGGTAATCCGAAAATTTAACATAAAAAATTTTACGCTTCCTCCCATTCAATGCGCCGCTCTTGGCGCGGCTGCGGGATTTTATCTGTTGTTTAAATTGCACGTAACATTGATTATCGCGGTTATTTTGATTCTGCTTGCCGCGCTCAGTCTCTTTCGCGTTCTATCTTCGATGGAGCCGAAGCGGCGCAGATTGAAGATGTTGTCCGCCTGCGCCGCCGCTTTGACATTCGGAGCTGTTCTTGGAGTCTGCGCCGCGAATGCCGGAAAAAACGAAATCAAATTCGGCATACCGGAAAATAAAATCACCGCAATCGAAGGCGTTCTGCTCGAAGATCCAAGAATTGTTTCCGGAGCCAGCGCGATGGTTTTAGTTTCTCTTCGCGCCTGCACAGGCTCAGGGATGAAGGTGACTTCGAGCGGAGAGGTAACAGTTTTTTTCAGGCAGGAGAACGCCGATAAACTTAAACAGTTTGGAAGGGGAACTGTTGTTTTCGCGGAAGGCGATTTGCGTTCTTCACAGCGCGGTTTTTCTTTCAGCGCGAAATCATTGCACGTTGTAAAAAGGGCAGGCGCTGTTGAAAGAATGAGGACAAACATAAGGCTTGGCTTAATTAAACGTTTTGAAAAAGAAAAATGGGGAGGGCTCGCGCTTGCTCTGCTTCTTGGAATCAGAGACAACCTTGATAATGAATTTACAACGCAGTACAGAAATGCGGGTTTGTCATATATTCTCGCGTTATCTGGAATGCACCTTGCGATAATCGCCGCGCTTATTTCTTTTCTTCTAAAAAAGCCTCTTGGGTTAAACGCATCCGCGATTACAGGCGCTGTAATAATCGTCCTTTACTGTCTGCTTGTAGGTCCGATGCCAAGTCTCAACCGTTCCGCGCTCATGTATGTGCTTGGAGTTTTCGCGGTCCTTGGCGCGCTTCCAAAAAAGGCGATGTCCATTTTATCGCTTTCTTTTTTAATTCAAATTATTGTAACTCCCGCGGCGGGAAACACGCTTTCTTTTATTCTTTCGTATACTGCGCTCCTTGGCATTTTAATAACCGGAAAAGCTTTTGCTTCAATTTTTACCGGCGCCATTCCCGAATTTGTTTTACAGCCCCTTTCGCTTTCTGTCGGCGCGTTTCTTGCCACAGCCGGGATTTGCAGTTTTGTTTTTGGAACGATTGCGCCTCTGGGAATTATTACGGGGCTTGCCGTCGTGCCTCTTACCACAGTTTTTATGATTGGTTCCATTTTTTGGCTTGTTTTGGATTTTCTTTCGCTGTCGTTTTTACTCAGCTTCCCCTTATATATCGCGTACCGTTCAATGGAAATAATAGCTTCAATTGCAGGTAACATTGCGGGAATCAACGGAAGTCCCGCTTTAATGCTTGTAATCTCGATGGTTCTTTCGCTGGCGATTGTTGTTTATGAACAAAGAAGGCGCTCACTCCTGTTAAAACTGGATCCGTTTTTATGAAGATCAATTATAATTCCGCTTCTGAATTACGCGCTTTTCTTGAACAGGAACATCTTGGAATGCAAAAAAAGTTCGGTCAGAATTTTTTAATAAATCCGCAGGTTAGAAACGATCTTGTTAAAGCCCTCGACGCTCCTTCGGGAAGCGAAGTATGGGAGATCGGTCCCGGGCTTGGAGCAATGACCGCTTTGTTACTTGAAAAAGGTCTGATTGTAAAAGCGTTTGAAATTGACAACGGTTTTATCCGCATCCTTAAACAATTATTCGCCGAAGATAAAAATTTTTCTCTTATCGAAGGCGATGCCATGAAAACATGGAAGATGCAGCTTCCGGCGGGGAAATACCTTCTTGGAAATCTGCCTTACAATGTCGCAGCCGCTCTTCTTGCAGATTTTATAGAAAAGAAAAATATTTTTTCCCGTATTGTTGTTACTGTGCAAAAAGAGGTTGCTCTGCGTATGGCAGCCTGCGCAGGTTCGCCTGATTATTCTTCATTCTCTGTGCTGTGCGCTTCGGCATATAAAGTAAAACCGTTAATGGTTATCCGCAGGGAATCTTTTTACCCTCAGCCGAATGTGGACAGTATGGGGGTTCTTTTGGAAAAAAAAGAAGGATGCGAATATCCTGCGGTTTTTTATCCGCTTGTAAGATCCCTTTTTTCGTCAAGACGTAAAACAATTAAAAATAATCTTCTAACCTTTCTTTCTCCGCGCTTTAACAGGCAGGCAAAGACAGTCTGCGCTGATATTCTTTCGCAAAATGCCTTAAATGGGAATGAAAGAGCCGAAAAACTGGATATGGACGCTTTTTTATCACTTGCAAAATCCATTGATAATATGCGAATATAAAACAGGAATGTTAATTGCCGAAAATATTGCGAAACTTGAAGAGCGGATTCTAAAAGCCTGTGAAAAGGCGGGCAGGAAGCGCGGTGAAATTACCCTGATGGGCGTTTCAAAGTTCATACCTGCCGAAAAAATTGAAGAGGCGTATCTTTGCGGAGTGCGCTGTTTCGGGGAAAGCAGGGTAAAAGAAGCGGCGCAGAAATTCGCTTCTTTTAACGCAAATCATCCTGACGCGCGTCTCCATTTAATAGGCTCTCTTCAGCGTAACAAAGCGAAACAGGCAGCGCTTCTTTTTGACTGTATTCAGTCGATAGACCGCAATGAACTTATCGTTGAACTGGACAAACATTCATCGCAGCGCACGCAGCCGCTTGAAGTTCTGCTTGAGGCGCATACAGGAGAAGAAACAAAAAGCGGTTATACGGATTTAGACGCGCTTTTTAAAGCGGCGGAATTAATTCTGAGCTGCAAAATGTTAAAACCTGCGGGACTTATGACAATGGCGCCTTTTACAACAGATACGGATTTAATCCGCTCTTCTTTCAGGCAGCTTGTTAAAGCGCAAAAGGAACTGGAAGCCCGTTTTCCTTCCAAAGAAAACTGGGCGTGTCTTAGCATGGGAATGTCGAATGATTTTGAAATTGCCGTCGAAGAAGGCTCTAACCTGCTTCGCATAGGCGGCGCGATTTTTAAGGAAGATATATAGTTAAATGAAGATTATTTTGCTGCCCATTTTTATTTTTTCTCTTTTGCTTATGCCTTTAAATCAGGCTGACGCTCAAAGCAATACTACCACTAAAACGACAGAAACAACTTTTAACTTTTCCGATTTACCGCAATGGGTAAAGGATATGCGCCGTTTTGACATAATCACATTCGGAATGTTTCCGTTTTCCATGTTCTTTGTCACATTCGCGACCGATATGGTCCGCTGGAAAGACGCTAATAATTTTGATATGTCCGAAGAAGGAAGACGTTATGCGCCATGGCCGGCAAAATCTGCAGGCGCCGTAGAAATGACAACCGATGAACACAACAGAACAATACTGCTTGCTGTCGGAGTGTCGCTTGCGGTCGCGGTTATCGATATGACGATAGTGCTGATAAGAAGGAACAGTGAACGCCGCAGGATAGAAAGTATGCCTTCCAGCACATTCGAAATTGAAAGGAAACCGTATGGAGTTGACCCTGATGCCGGGGATTCAGGCGATGTCAGCGATAACATGGAACCGGCAGTTGAATAATGCCCGACTTTTCATGCGTTGTACAGGAACAAACCTCTTCATCATCTTCTTCGCCTTTATTAATGCGCCTGGATCGTTACGTGTCAGAAAATTTACATCTTCTTTCCCGTTCGCAGATTAAAGCAAGATGTTTGAAGGCAAGCGTAAACGGAAAAGAAGTAAAAATTTCCCGGCTTATTAAGCAGGGAGACTCGCTTGAACTTAGCTGGGATGATTTACCTCCTTTAGAACTTGTCCCGCAGGACATACCTCTTGATATCATTTACGAAGATGATCGATGTGTGGTTGTAAACAAGGCGCAGGGAATGGTAGTGCATCCCGGAGCCGGAAACAGACAGGGAACGCTTGCGAACGCATTGTATTACAGGCGTTTAAAAAAAGGAGACAAAAACTTAAAAAGCTTTCGCCCGGGAATTGTTCACCGCCTTGATAAAGAAACATCGGGCGTTATCATTACAGCCTGCAGCGATGAAGTTCACGCGCTTTTGGCGGAGCAGTTTAAATCGCGCAAAGTTCGTAAAAATTACATCGCGGTTGTACAGGGTGAACCAAAGGAAATAAAAGGCAGAATAGAAACATTTATCGCAAGAGATCCAAAAAACCGCAAGCGTTTCGCTGTCAGCGGCACAGGAAGAAGCGCGCTTACTTTTTATAAAGTAATAAAAAGCTGGAAAAATTATTCGCTTTTATTGCTTCGCCCGCGCACAGGCAGAACGCATCAGCTTCGCGTTCATCTGCGTTATATCGGCATCCCGATACTTGGAGACTCAATTTATGGAAGCGCGGATAACTTGTTCCCTGATTCATCTTTAATGCTTCATTCAAAAAGCCTTGCAATCACCTTACCCGGAGAAACTGAAGAAAAAGTTTTTACGGCGCCAGTGCCGGATCGTTTTATCGCCGTGATTGAAAAAATGGATAGGATGCGCGCAGATGGATAAACCTTATGTTGTGGAAGAGACAGAAAATTACGCAGTTGTTTTTAAACCTGCCAAATTACATAGCGAATCGAAGAATAGTGAATCTAAGCATGAAGAAGATGTTACAACAATATATAATTGGTTTTTTAAATATTCAGGTTTTAACGAAAATATTAAATTAATGCACCGGCTTGATTTTGAAACAAACGGGCTTGTGCTCTTTGCAAAGAACAAAGAAAGTTATAACTTTTTTAAAGAGCTGCAGGACAAGGGAGAGTTCATCAAAGAATATTCCGCTATATGCGTACCTGCGGGCGAGCCTGTTGAATTTGAAGGTTTCCCTGATAAAAACTTTATTTTAAAAATTGACAACGGCTTGAATCGTTGTGAGAGAAATAATGTGATTCAATCCTATTTTCGTCCTTACGGTCCCGGCAGAAAACTAGTCCGTCCTGTAATAGAAGACGGAAAGAAACACAAGGAAATTGCAAAAGATAACGGAGGTTTTTATAAAACTGAAATTATCAATATGAACGATAATATTTTTACACTGCAAATAAAACGCGGCTTCAGGCATCAGATACGCTGCCATCTTTGCTGGGCAGGTTATCCGATTTTAAATGATCCTTTGTATCCGCATGGCGCGGATTTGCAGCTTGAAAGTTTACTTGCCCTGCGCTCCCACGCTCTGTTTTTCGCAGACCCTGTGAGCGGCGGAGAAAGAGAGTGCAGAATTGAAGGGTATTGAGACTGGATAAATGAGCGTTATTATGTCTGATCTATTGACAATAATATATTACAATTATTATAATATTCTTACAATGAGACAAAAAACAGCAATATTAGACCATTCTTTAATTATACCCCCCCCCCCCC
>JGI24695J34938_10002406_pt1 | contig 14373 bp, 13 predicted proteins | sample TergutCo191P3_FD_34938 | JGI IMG/M metagenome (IMG submission 34938) | reverse complement strand
GCCCGTTTGCGGTCCCGCGGAAGCTGAATGAATGAAACGGCGGCCGCCGAGGTATAAGCCGACGTGCGTAATACTGTCAGAAGCGCCTGTTCTAAAAAATAAAAAATCGCCGGGCTGCGCGTTATTAAGCTGGATTCTGTTAGTCCATGTATAAATACCCGCCGCTGATCTTGGCAGGGATATACCCAGCGCGTCCTTAAAACTAAGACAAATAAAGCCGGAGCAATCAAGCCCGCTCTGTGTCATCCCGCCGTGCAGGTACGGAGTGCCTAAGTATCTTTGAGACGCTTCAATGACCAGCCGCCGCGCGTTCATATAAGCCGCGGCTTTCTCCTCTTCCGGCGCTGAAGACCTTGGGGCGAGAGAATACCCTCCCTCCAAAGGCACAGCAAAGAGAGGCGCGGTGCAGAAAAAAACCGCAAGTAATGCAAAAACTGAGGAAAAAAAGAGTCTCACCATTATAATATATCGGTAAAAAACAGAAAACACTGAAAAAATATCAAAAAATGGTAGCTGCTACCATTGCGTGACCGGGGAAGTCCAGATCGCCAATTCCTATGTTCCTTCGGTTTACATAACCATCAGTTCCTGTCTGGTTTTCGCACCGGTTTTTTTGGAGGGTATTTTATTTCGAAAGCAAAGGCGCCTGCTTGCTCATGTCGCCGTTATCTGAAAAAAATTAATTAAACCAGAAATTTTCGTCCAGCTGATAAGCTTTATCACAAATCTTCTGAAGTCCAGTAAACTTCCCTTGCAAGCTCCATTATTAACGCCAGACGGTGTTCAAGGCCGGGGTTCTCCTCAAGATTATTGCTCCATAAATTATTTTCACCGACAACAATCACAATTACGTCAGCGCTTTCAATATATCCTTTAATACGGTCGCGGTACGCCTGGTTTCTGCTTCCGGTGTTCCAGTTATACAAATGTGATATATTGGAAAACTCAAAATCTTTTATCGCGTATTGTATCTGCGTTTCGATAAAACTGTCGCCTGTAAGAAATAACGTTAATCCGTTAGCGCTACCGCTTTTAAACTCCAGCCGGAAGCAGCCTGTATTATGCAGTGTTTCAATCTCAATATCAGGTTTATATGCGACATTATAATTGATCGATTTAATATACTCGGTTTTTCTCACAGCCGGTAAATCCTGATTATACGGATAACAGCAGGTTATATCATAGGGCGTTGTTATAATTCTCCGCGCGTCAATTTCAAATTCAGTTATTTCTATACTGTTGATATCCGTTGTTTCTATTCCCGCTTTTTTCTGGATTTCCTGCCATGAAATATACGCGCCAATAAAGTTATGATGGCTGTTATACTCATCATAAGTCATATAATTTATATCATTCGCGATGTACTCATTCTTTGGGTATGAAAAACTGACATTTGAATTCCGCTCAATAAAAGAGGAAAGCGAATCTGTTTCGGTAATGCCGGTCATCCGGCTTGTTATATAACGTTTTCTTGGGCACGCCTGAAAAATTATCTTTTTATTGAGTGAATTAAAATAAGCGTCTGCTTCAGCAAGCGCGTTCATAAATCTTTCAAACCTGCTGATTTCTGTTTCTCTCGAATCAATTCTGACAGGCTCTTCCGCGGTATTCCTTTCGTTTCTTACAGGCTCCTCAGCAATACGCGAATCATTTTTAACAGGCTCTTCCGCGGTGTCCCATCCTATATTAACAAATTCATCAATGTTATCCCGCTCAATTATTACAACTTCATCAATTTCCCATTCGTCAGCATGTTCGGTTTTTTCCGCGAAATATCTGCTATAAATGCTATTGTAATATTTATTGTACAAGGGTATTAAACTATTACGAAACGGGAAATTATCCTGATAAAATGTCTCAAAGTTCGCGCCGAAATTCTGCAATGAAAATTCGAATTTATTAAGGTTCCTGTTCTCAATCAATCCTTCTTTTTCAGAAGGTAAAATATTTTTTAATAAAGGATATGTGACAACAGGAAAAACTAACAAGATAAAAAAAACGCAGGAGATAATCCTGTAACGGCTTTTGCAAATCCAATTAATAACTAACCCTGCCGCGTTAAAAATTCCCTTCATTCATTCCTCATTAAAACTGAAAGTATATAAACGGATTATAAGTTTTGTTCGCGAGCATTAGCAGCACCAGTCCGTATAACCCGAATAAAACCACTGCTTCAATAATAAACAGCGTATCTTTAACCCGTTTTTTGTTTTTAATATTTACAAAAGTTTTTAGCGAAAAAAGTTTTAATGTCCAGTTTTGAATAAAACCGCAGAATAATACCGCAAATGGCAAAACCAGCGTCTGGTTCATTGTCATATAAAAATCCGGTGTCTGCCCGGCTCCGTAATAACCAAACATCGCCGCGATATAATGTAAAGCATATCCCAAATCGGGGGAGCGGAAAAACACCCAGGCGATAAGAACAATAATAATTGTATAAAGCCAGTTAAAAATATTTGGTTTATTCAGCGGCGCTTTCGAGAAAATCATTCTTTCAATAACAATAAAGAACGCGTAAAAAGCGCCCCAGACAACGAAGGTGTAATTCGCTCCATGCCAAAGGCCGGACACAAGAAAAATAATTATAATGTTAATATATGTCCTTAGCGCCCCCCTGCGGTTTCCGCCTAAAGGATAATAAACATACTCGCGAAACCAGCTTGTTAAAGAGATATGCCAGCGTTTCCAAAATTCCGTGATAGACGCGGAAATGTAAGGATGGTTAAAGTTTTCCCTTATTTTAAACCCGAACATTTTCGCAAGGCCTATCGCCATGCACGAATAACCGCTGAAATCGTAATAAATTTGCAGAGCATAAAAAACAATTCCTGTCCACGCGGCGCCCGCGCCTAGCGCTGACGGATGGCCCGCGAAAACAGCGTCTGCCGCTTCGCCTAAAGCATTCGCGATTAAAACTTTTTTAGCGAGCCCACAGATGAATCTTTTCACCCCATGATAAAAATCAAGCGCAGTGTGTTCCCGCGCGTTTATTTGCTGTTCTAAATCTGCGTACTTAATAATCGGGCCCGCGATCAAAGCAGGGAACAGGGATATATACAAGGCAAGCTGAAAAAAGTTTTTTTGCACATTAACTTTACCGTTGTAAACATCAATTACATAAGACATTGCCTGAAACAAATAAAAAGAAATACCTATTGGCAGGAGAACTTTAAAAATATTAATATTCCGCGATGTTATAAGCGAGATAATGTCAATAAAGAAATTAAAATATTTAAAATAAAATAATACGCACAAATTAGCAGTCAGGATTAAAATAAGTTTATATTTTTTTAACTCTAACCGTTTTTCATTTCCTGTTTCTGTTTTTATGCTTTTGGTTTCTGTCTTTATGTATCGGGAGACCGGTTCACCAGCGTCTTCAGGGGCGCGGTCTTTAGAAATCCATAGCGCTCCAAAATAATTTATGGTAATTACCGAAAGCATTAACAGAATGTACCATGTTCCGCCCCACGCGTAAAAAATCAAACTGACAACAAGTAAAAAAACATTGCGGTATATAAGCTTATCCTTTGGCAGCGAATGATAAATAATCAGGCATACCGGTAAAAATAAAAACAAAAACACAAGGGAGCTAAAAAGCATATGCTCTCACCATTAATTCAATCTTTTCATAAGCGCGTTTTTCAGCATTTCCATGTTAGCTTCTGTGTATTTTACGCCGGCGGTTTTTCCTCCGGCAAGCAAATCGCCGCAGCTTATATCAAGTTCAAACGGGCGGCGCGCGATATGTTCACAGTAATGCGCGTCCGAGGAAGTTATAAGAGGATATTGATATGTTTCCAATGGTTTGTTATTAAAAAAGGGCGGAATACGGACACATTCAACAGCCGCCCACGGCCCTACTGTAAGAGCGCCAAGCTGGCTGGTCATCGAAAAAGCGGGGCGGTCTACATGAGCGGGAATGACAATGCCGCCGTACTCATTCACTATCGCGCCTATATGATCTATGGAAATTTCAAGCGGGTTTAAAAGATAGTATTCCACTTCGCCTTCTATGTTATCATCAATATCAACATAAACCTGATCGCCGCCTTTATCGGGATTATTGAGAAAGGGCACAAGCAGGGAATAAGCGTATTCATTAAACGCCATACACGCGTCAAGATTTGTGAAGAGGCATAAAACATGGATTTCCTCGCTTGTGCTTGCTTCCATTCCGAAAATCGGAACAACGCCATAACGCGAGCTGAGTTCAGCGAACGCGGGGCAGTTCAAACTGGAATTGTGATCGGTCAGCGCTATCAGTTTAAGCCCTTTCGCGGCTCCTACTTCCAGAAGGCGTCTCGGCGAGAGTTCAAGCGAGCCGCACGGAGACAAGCAGGAATGATTATGAAAATCCGCCAGCATAATACCGCCTTAATGAAGCAAATTCCATAATCTGCCCGAAACAGTAAATTGATTTTCCTTTGTGCGGATAACAGCGATCCTTTCTTCCTTCGCGGCTTCCAGCATGTCACCGGCAACCGGCCGTGAATTGCAGATAACGATTACAGAAATATTAACAAGCGTAGCGACAGCCACTGTATTTTTGTGAGCCTGAATTGTAATGAGCGCGCCTCCGTCTTTCGCGTGCGCCATCACATCGGAAAGCAGATCGGATGTATAGGCTGATGTAAGTTCAGTATCGTCAAATTCACTCTGGCAGATTTCCGCGCCAAGCGCGGCGGCAGCTTCGGAAATTTTCATAAGCTCTAAGCCTCATTTTTAGCGGAATTAACAAACACAACGGAACGCACTGTTGTTCCCTTTCCAGGAGCGGAGTCAATCGAAAAATCATCGGAGACGCGCTTTGTATTCGCAAGCCCCATTCCCGCCCCAAAACCAAGCGAGCGGATATACTCGTTAGCTGTCGAGTAACCTTCCGTTAACGCCTGATTCACGTCCGCGATTCCGGGTCCGGTGTCAGTAGCCGTAATTATCACCTTATCAGGAAAAATTGAGCATCGTATAAAACCGCCGTTGGAGTGAACAACCTGATTTATCTCAAGCTCATAACAGCCTATGGCTACGCGCCTTATCAATTTAGGATCGAAGTTTCTCAGCTTTAACGCTTTTTTTATTTCCGTAGAAGCTCTGCCGGCTGTCTCAAAATTATAATGCGAAGTCGCGAATTCCATTTCGGAATATATCGACGGAGCGCTTTCCGCGTTTTTATGCATCTTTTCCAGACGAAGCACCTCGCGGTTCATTTCAATCAAAAGATTGCGGATAACATCGCTCGATGTAAGAATGCCGACAAGTTCGCTGTTTTTATTAAGCACAGGAAAACGGCCGTACTTATACTTATTAAGATAGGAAATGGCGAACGAAACCGGCATATCGTCCTGCAGGTGAATTATATCTTTTGTCATTTTATCCCCGACAAGAGCGTCAATATATCCCTTATCAAGAGCGTTGATGATATCCTCAGTTGAGACAAGCCCGACAAGTGTATTGCCTTCTGTTATCGGAATACCCGCGACTTTGTTTTCCTTCATTAATTTTTGAATATGCCTCATCGTCTGGTGTTTATGCCCTATGAGAACCACGCTGGTCATAACATCTTTTATTTTAAGCTGATGGATAAGCTCCAACACTACAGACGGGGAATCCACAGAACTAAGGGGAATATCTTTAATAGATTCAATATCATTCATTACCGGCACTCCTTTAAGGCGAGCTGAAAAAATCTTCCGGTTTAATCCAGAACAACATATCCAGTTTATACATTATAATACAATTACTCCCTGTTTAGAAAGCAAATTTTAAGCCGCGCGGCGGACAGAAGTTCGGCTACACTGCCGCTTTTGTATTTATGCGACGCCATTAACACAAGCTTGCCGCAGGTCAGAGCGTCATCAAGAGCGTTGTGAGCATTGTAAATTATGCCGAAGTTCGCCGCAAGCGCGGTTAACGCGTGCGACTTCAATTTTGGCCATGTGCGGCGGGAGAGACTGCATGTACAGAAATAAGGCAGCGAGGGAACATCAAGCTCATACCATTTTAAAACCGCGTCAAGAACTCCCATGTCAAATTTGGCGTTATGGGCGGCTACAGGAAGATCGCCGATAAAAGGCAGTATCGCGCTTTCCCATAATTCCGAGAAACCGGGAGCGTCTTTTACATCATCTACGGTCAGGCCGTGAATCGCTGTAAAGTCAGGCCTTATATAAAGTTTAGGCGGACGTATTAAAGAATAGTATGAATCAACCGCTTCCCCGCCCTGAAATTTAACAAGACCGACAGAACAGGCGCTCTCCTGAGAATATATCGCTGTTTCAAAATCAATAGTAATAAAATCCACGTAAAGAGAATTATACCAGAAAAACAGCGCGGCTTATATATATAATCGCGTCAGTTATACAAATTTATGCTGTATTGCTAGTCATTACCTTATTTGCTACATTATATATATGGGATCGATTTGTGTCTTTGTAAATCAAAAAGGCGGTGTTGGAAAAACAACTTCGGCGATAAATATCGGCGCTTTTCTGGCGGAAGCCGGAAAATCCGTTTTACTGGTAGACTTTGACGCGCAGGCGAATCTCTCAAGCGGAGTCGGAACAGAGCTTCCAAAACCGGGAATTTACGACCTGCTCTCCGGCGAAGCGGCTATAGAAAACGCGACCAGAATGACCTCAGTTAAAAACCTATATGTGATTCCGGCTGATAAAGATCTGGCAGGCGCTACAGTTGAGCTGATCGATCAAAAAGAACGCAACTATTTTTTGAAAAACGCGCTCGCTCCAATAAAGGAAAAATACGATTTTATTTTGATTGACTGCCCGCCAAGTTTAGGGCAGCTTACAATGAACGGTCTCGCGGCCGCTGATATAATTTTAATCCCGATGCAGTGCGAATACTTCGCAATGGAAGGGCTTATACAGCTTTTGGATACTACCAAAGAAGTTCAAAAAGGATTGAACCCTTCAATAAAAATCGGAGGCATTTTCTTTACGATGTACGATCCAAGGACAAGGCTCGCGAACGATGTAATAAAACAAGTAAGCGCTCATTATAAAAGCATGGTTTTTAATACGATTATCCCGCGCAATATCAGGCTCTCGGAAGCTCCCTCCTTTGGAATGCCGATTTCCGTATACGATCCGCAATGCCCCGGCGCAAGGGCGTATAACGCGCTTGCTCAGGAAATACTTCACAGAATGAAAAAGGATAATAACTGCCAGCCGGAAAAAGAAACACTGACAGACAAAAAAGGGGGAATGGATGGCGCGTAGAATCGGTCTTGGAAGAGGTCTTAACGCATTGCTTGATAACAATGATGAAGACAGCAAAAAATATGAAGGTATCATTGATAATAAGGGCAAGGCTCAAATCCCGGAAAAACCTGAGGAAACTTTAACCACGGAAAACAACGCGCAGGATATAATTCAGCTTCCTGTTGATAAACTTGTCGCGAACCCCGGTCAGCCCCGTAAGGATTTTAATGAAGCGGAACTTCAGGAGATGGCGGACTCAATAAAAACGCACGGGATCATTAACCCTGTAATCGCGGCAAACGCGGGAGACGGCACTTACATAATAATCGCCGGTGAACGCAGAACACGCGCCGCGCGCCTCGCGGGTCTTGCCGCTGTTCCTGCTATTGTCCGTGATTATACAGATCAAAAACGCCTTGAAATCTCATTAATCGAAAATATCCAGCGCAGCGATTTAAACCCAATTGAGGAAGCCGCCGCCTATAAAAACTTAATGGACTTTTCTAATCTTACCCAGGACGAGCTCGCGGCAAGAATGGGCAAACCCCGTTCGACGGTGGCAAACGCGCTGCGTCTTTTAAAACTGCCGGTGGAAATGCAAAAAAGCATAGAATATCGAAAAGTCAGCTCAGGGCACGCCAGAGCTTTGCTCTCTGTAAATAACGCGAAATCGAGAGAGAAACTTTACAGGGAAATACTCGACAATGATTTATCGGTCAGGGAAGCGGAAAAGCGGGCAGCGGCGTCCAATGTAAACGAAGGCAGGGAAAAAACCGCCAGCTCAAAAAACGGCGCGAAGAAAAAACCCCCTGAAATTGACGCAATGACAGAAAAATTTATAAGTAAACTCGGAACAAAGGTAGTAATCGAAGGTGATTTAAACAAAGGCCGTATTCACATCGACTATTATTCAATGGAAGATTTAGACCGGCTGTACGGGATATTGGGCTGATAAAACCGGCGGAAAACCCTTATACAAAACGCCTTGACTAACAAAATCGAAATACAGTAAACTCTTAGGATAAACAATTTAGGAGTGTTACATGAAGAAACTTATTATTATTTTAATTCTTGCAGCATTGGTTACAGGGAGCGTTTTCGCGCAGTCAAACTGGATATCGGGCGAAGCAAGCATCTTAGGCGGAGGCGCCAGATACGAGCGTATGCTTACTCCAAACATATCTATCGGGCCAAACATATACTTCAGCTCGCTCATATTCTGGAATGACTTCGCGGTAGATTTTTCTTTCCGTTATTATTTCTCCAAGATTTTCTTTATCGGCGGCGCTTTAGGGTTTCATTGGGCTTTTAGCTGGGCTGGCGCTTTTACAGATATTGTTTCGTATGGAGGGGGAGGAATTGGAAACTCCATCGGAGCGGCGATTACCCCTGAAGTCGGCTGGAAAATAGATGTAGGAGCGCCCGGAAAATTCTTTATACAGCCCGGTATAAAAATTCCGCTCACATTTGGCGTAAAGCCAAGATTAACATCTTATTGGTGGGATGATGAAACAAGCAGTAAATCCAGCTTTGGTTTCGCGATAAATTTTGTGCCTTACATCGGTCTTGGTTACGCGTTCTAAACATAACAAATAAATAAAACTGTAAACAAATTCAAACGGTCAAAAAAAATCCGCGGGAACTCCGCGGATTTTTTTATACATTTACCGTTTATCAGAACCAGATACGGAAACCTCCGCCAAAGCCAAATCCGCCGGCAAGATACACGCCGGAACCCGCGCTGAAATGGAAGCCAATACCAACAGAAGGCACTACCTGAATAAAAATTTCTATCGCTTCTATGCCGGATCGTATTGGTATCTGAAAACTGAGCCCGATGGGAAGACGCGCGGTAATATCAAGGCCAAGAGGCACAAAACCAACTCCTACGCCAAGACCGCCGCCCAAGTACCAGTGAAGAAGATCAGGAACAATCATCATATCAAGAAAATATATATCCCCGGTAATTCCAATCCGTAATGGAATAAAATCCACATCGATGCCCCAGTAAACCGGAACATTCGGGATTTTTAATGACAGCCCCACGCCGGCTCCCAGCGCGAAAGCATTACCGCCAAAAACACCCCATCCAAAACTGCTTCCGCCCTGCACGCCAATACCCCATCCGCCAGGATGATCCGCGAACGCGGTTCCCGCGCCTATAACAGCGGTAAGAATTAAAACACACAACACTTTTTTCATTTTCAATACTCCTTTGGCAGTTTTTAAATTTAGTTTGTCTGCCAGCTTTAATATGATAAAAGCGGTCAGAGAAATCTGTCAAGAAAATTAATATAAAATCATTTAATTACGTTTTTTTTGGAAAAATTGAAAATTGAGGTGTCATATATATCGATCCCTTCTTTGTTTTTAAGGAATTTCGCGAATAACCATGTAAACGGAGTCATTAAAGCCTCTATTCCGCATTTTAGAATATAATTGGTTAATACAAGGCTCCAGAATATCTCCCAGCCAAAGACACCAGTGGCGCTGGCAATCAGAACAAAAATAACTGTATCCAGCATCTGGCCGATTAATGAGGAGGAGATTGTCCTTACCGCCATCAGACGCCCTTTCATTTTAACTTTTAATCTTGATAAAACCGCGGCGTTTGAAAATTCACCGGCGAGATAGGCGGCGAGGCTCGCGAGAACGATGCCGCCGTAACTCATCCCGCCAAGGATCGCGTTATACGCAATGCTGCCGGCTTCCGCTTCCCAGAACGATTCCGCCGGAAGCACTCCGAGCGTGAAGAAAACAAGCGTTGTAAGTGCCATCGCGGCGAATCCTGTCCAGATAACACGCCGCGCTGTTCTGAAACCGTAAACCTCGGTTAAAACATCGCCTAAAATATACACAAACGGAAATAACAAAGTGCCGCCGTCAAAAACCATCGGTATGTGAAAAAGCGAGAATCCCATATCAACGATTTTAGCGGAGGAGGCGATATTGCTCACAACAAGTATAACGATAAAAAATGACGCAACTATATCAAGATACTTAAAAGAGGATGGCTGATTTGACACAAGAAACTCCTTGTTTTGTTTATTGGCAGGTTTTCAAGGATACTGCCTGTATATTACGCCCACTTAATTAGGCCGCATCTGTACGGATGCACCAGCGCGTCATGTTTCGGCATGATGCGGACGGAATGTCCCTGCATTCCGGTATCAACACATTCAACACGAACCTGATACAGGTCAAGAGCGCCTTCGTTTCGCAGCCATTTCATCTCAGATTTTCTTGCCACTCTGTCGTCAATGTATTTGGTCTGATTCGATATTGTCCCTTGATAAAGCTCAACCTGCAGTTCATTCGGCGGAATGCCTCCAAGCTCAAGATACGCGGTAACGGTCAGCATATCGCCGCGCTGCATTACCGGTTTCGCGTTGGATTCAATCTTGACAATTTTTAGCCTGTCCCACGCCTCATGCAGTTTAGCGAAATACGCCGCGAGAGACTTTGCTTCTGTGTAATCATCTTTGCTGAAACGCCTGTAATTCTTAAGCGCCGGAAAATAAAACTGATTCGAATAGTCCATCAACATGCGGTGGCTGGACATTGACTGCCCAATGTGCATCATGCAGTCTTTCATCATTTTTATCCACTCGCGCGGAAGACCGTCGCGCCCTCTGTCGTAGAACATCGGGACAATCTCACGCTCAAGGAGATCGTATAACGCCTTGCTCTCGATATCATCCTGAAGGTTTTCATCGTGGTACTGTTCGCCGTGACCGATTGCCCAGCCGACATTTGGATCGTACGCTTCGTCCCACCAGCCGTCAAGGATTGAGCAGTTAAGCACTCCGTTCATCGCGGCTTTCATGCCGCTTGTTCCAGACGCTTCCAAAGGACGGCGAGGCGTATTAAGCCACACATCGCCGCCGGATGTTAAATACTTGGCTACGTTAATGTCGTAGTTTTCTACAAACACGATGCGGCTAGAAACATCGTACTTTTCCGCGAAATGAATAATTTCGCGTATTAATTCCTTGCCGGGAATGTCATGGGGATGCGCTTTACCGGCGAAAATTAACTGGACAGGCCTGTCGTTATCCCTAACAAGGCGAAGGAGCCGTTCAGGGTCTCTAAGGAGAAGGTTGCCGCGTTTATAAGTCGCAAACCGGCGGGCAAAACAGAGGGTAAGCGTGTAAGGCGAAAGCAGGTCTTCCGCCTGACGGATGCGCCGCTCCATCGCGCCGGTGCGTTTATACTGCTCGCGGATACGATCGCGCACAAAAACAACCAGCCTCTCCCTGCGGCGTTCGTGAGTGCGCCAGAGTTCTTCGTCAGAAATGCGGGCCATGCGCTCCCAGATGGAAAGCTCAGTAGGTTTATCCTCAAACTGAGGGCCGAAATACCGGTCCAGTAGATCCAGCATGCCTGATGACACCCATGTGCGCGTATGAACGCCGTTTGTCACATGCCCGATAGGAACTTCATTAAGAGGAAGCCCGCGCCATAAGTCCTTCCACATATCACGGGATACTACTCCATGCAGCTTCGCGACACCATTCGCGTAAGCCGCCATTTTAAGAGCAAGCACTGTCATGCAGAATGTTTCGCTTTCATTAGAAGGTTCGACTCTGCCAAGCCCGAGGAAGTCCTTCCAGGAAATTCCAAGCACCTGCGGCCAGCCCCGGAAATATTTATCCATCATGGCGATATCAAAACGCTCATTTCCGGCGGGAACAGGAGTATGGGTTGTAAAAATGTTAGTCGGCCAGACAGCTTCGCGCGCTTCATCAAAAGTGAAGCCTCTCTCATTCATAATTTCGCGCACGCGTTCAAGACCAAGAAACGCCGAGTGACCCTCGTTCATGTGAGTGGCCGCGGGGTTAATGCCCAGAGCGCGCAAAGCGCGGATGCCGCCGATGCCGAGGAGTATCTCCTGCTGCATTCGGGTTTCTTTATCGCCGCCGTAAAGCGCCGCGGTTATATTACGAATATCCGGCGCGTTTTCCTCGATATTGGTATCCAGAAGATATAAGGACGAACGCCCGACTTTCACTTCCCAAATCTGGGCGGCTGCCTGCCTTCCCGCGAGATCAACAGTGATTTTTAGAGAATTTCCGTCTTTGCCGATCTTCTTTTCTACCGGCATGTTATACCAGTCATTCTCCGGGTATCCTTCCTGCTGGAAGCCGTCGGCGTTCAGCATTTGTTTAAAATACCCCTGCCGGTATAAAAGCCCGATACCGACAAGAGGCAGCCCCATGTCCGATGAGGTTTTCATGTGATCGCCTGAGAGAATTCCAAGTCCGCCGGAATAAATCGGAAGAGACGCGTCCATTCCGTATTCCATAGAGAAATAAGCCACTACATCTTTATGGCTTCCTCTGTACCATGTTTCCCTCTTTTTATATTGTAAAAACCGGCCATATACTTCCTTAAGCGCCGCGAGATAGGAATCATCCTTAGCGACATCTGCAAGCCTTTCCTGGCTTACCATTCCTAAAGTCCGCACAGGGCTTTGGTGCGATTCGAGCCAGCAATCATAATCCAGCCTGATAAAAAGCTGAACCGCGTCATAATTCCATGACAGCCACAGATTGTGAGCAATCTCCTCCAGTGGCTTCAAAACAGCCGGAAGCTTCGGCTTAACAGTATATGTGGATATATTCATACTTAAAGTTTATGAGGGGAATAGGTTTCTGTCAACAAAGAAGATAAAACAAAAAATTATTGTTTTATTTCTATCCTTTAACAGCGCCATCTACAATACCTTTAATAATATACTTTTGCAGGAATAAGAATAAAATGATGACAGGCAGCATCGCCATTAATGTCGAGGTGAGGATCAAATCCCACCTTCGCAGAAAAGAGCCAACAAAATTCGCGACACCAAGCGGTAATGTCTGCACCCTGTTTCCGCCGCCCAGAACTAATAGCGGCAGAAGAAAATCGTTCCAAATCCACATGCTGTTAAGAATCATTACAGTAACAGTAATCGGAGACAGAATCGGGAAAACAATTTTAAAAAAGGTTGCCGGTTTAGAGCAGCCGTCAATGATCGCGGCTTCTTCAAGCTCAACCGGAACGGATTTTATAAATCCGTGGTAAAGGAATATTGACAGCGAACAGCCGAAACCGAGATACGCGAAAATAATTCCGGGATAATTTTGAAGGAGCCGTAACGCCCCTGTAAGACCAAGCGCGATTTCTATCATCCGCAGCCATGAAACAAGCGGGTACATTACAACCTGAAACGGAATTACCATCGCTGAAACAAATAAAATAAAAATAACCCCGGATAACTTTGTTTTAGTGCGGACAAGGACCCACGCTGCCATTGAGGAAATAAGAACCAGAAGTCCGACAGAAACTACCGTTACTATCAATGAGGTCAAAAAAGATGACGGATAACGGACATTGGGGCTTTCAAAAACTGTTTTAATGTTAATAAAAAATTGCATGGGATTTTCCGGCAGCGCAATCGGATCCGCGATAATATCTCTGGACGGTTTTGAAGCGTTTATAATTACAAGCGCGAAAGGCAGCATGTAAAGAACTAAGAGAACAAACGCGACTGTTTCAAGGATTCGAATGTTTTTCGCTTTCATTACATTTCAATCTCCCTTTTTTTATTAGCTCTGACCTGAACTACGGAAATTACGGCAATTATTACAAAGAATATAACCGCTTTAGCCTGACCTTGCGCGTATTGATTAAAACCGGAAGCGGTCTGGTAAATATTTAAAGCAAGAAATTCGGTGGTTTTAACCGCTCTGTCCATAAAAATACCGGAAGGTCCGCCTGATGTAAGCGCGTAATTTACATCGAATTGTTTAAATGAATTTACAAGAGTGAGAAACAGCGATATCGTAAAAGCGGGAGCAATAAGAGGAATAATTATATACCATAACCGCTGCCAGCTTCTTACACCGTCCATCTCGGCGGCTTCCAGAAGCGTATCGGGAATACCCTGTATCGCGGCAACATAGATCATCATTATATAACCTGCGTACTGCCATGTGCCTACAATAACAATCGCCAGCAGCGCCAGATTTCTGTTAATTAAAAATAAATTTTCTTTAAACCATAAAAGCCCGGTTGATCCGCCAAACGCGGGTATAACATTGTTAAATATAAACTGCCAGATATACCCTAAAATAATGCCGCCTATCAAATTGGGAAGAAAAAAGCCCGC
>JGI24695J34938_10002405_pt1 | contig 14374 bp, 16 predicted proteins | sample TergutCo191P3_FD_34938 | JGI IMG/M metagenome (IMG submission 34938) | reverse complement strand
TTCTTGTAAACTGTCAGTTGTGTATCAGTTCCCATATGTCCTCCTAAAATTTTAAGGTGAAATGATAAGCGTGAATAGTCGTTTATTTTACCGGTCTTTCGCACTTCAGACGGCGAAATACCGTGGAACGACTTAAACGAGCGCGTAAATGCTTCGGGCGATTCATAGCCGTATCTAAAAGATAAGTCCGTAATTGTAATATCGCTGTTTAGAAGCTCGTGCGCAGCTAATGCCATTTTTCTTTTCTTTACATACTCCGATGGCGTGACGTCGGTTAGAAATAGAAACATATTTTGAAAGTGCGACAAAGAACAACATGCGATTTGCGCCGCCTGTTCATAATCTACCCTCCCTATAATGTTTTGCTCAATATAATCTATCGCGCTGTTTATTTTTGCAAACCATTCCATAAGCGATACCTCCCTCAAAAATATTTTTTATATGCATATTTCTGTTTTCCTCCTTCAAAATAATTATACTACGATAAAATAAAAAACACCTTGCAGAAAGCATAAATATCTGCAAGGTGTTTAGTTCTCTGTTGTTCGCAAAATATAAATTCTTCCGCTGTCCTTCATCAAACCACAACGGCGCAGAAAATAATTCTTATGTTCAGTACAGCATGGCTTCACCGTACTTACAAAAACGAATTTTCGTTTATAATCTGCGCCGTTGCGGTTGGTTATGTTTTTTTATCTTTGGGAATGTAGCAGTTGGTTAGCTGTTATTCAATAACCAACCCCTTCGGGTTATTGTCAAGAGAAAATTTTTGGACAGGCAAATTAAATAAAAAAAACTGGTACATTGTGATATACCGAGCCTTACGTTGATTTATTTTACTGAACTTATTCTTGATTATTACAGTGTTGACTTTTCGCGCAGAATGGATGATGAAATGTTTATTATGAATTTCGCTGCCTATATCCTTTGTATGCCATGTTTTATATTCTTTGTACCTAAAAAATAAGTAAGCGCTGTTTCTACTTTTTCGATTTTCAATAATTCAACAGCCAGTGCTTCAGCATCATACGAATTTTTATTAATCAATCCCTCGTTCATCAAATTAAGTTTTATTGATACTCCGCCGTTTTCCATTAACCATTGTATGCTTTCCATATTTTCATACCTCTGTTTGAGTATAATGGAAAATTTTTAATGAGAAAAGCGAATATGTGTCTACTCCATCTTTAACGGTGATTGCGCATATATTCGATCGCTTTTTATTTTCGACCGGGAATTTCTTTTAATATGTCTTTAAGAAATTCGTTTGAAAATTCCGAATGACGCGGAACTGGTATCATTTTTCCAGTTTCTTTATGTCTATAAATATCATGTCTTGAACCATGTGATTCAAAGAAAACACCATTTAGTTCCAGAATTTTTATAAACGCCTTGCGTTTCATACAGCCATTTCCATAACACCATGTTTGTTATAGATTTCCAGCGTTCCATCATGTATCATCCCAAAAATATCCTGGAGATTAGATTCAAGTTCCTCAAGGCTGTAAGCCTGTGTTGGATATTCAGGATATTCGTTTATATGACCTATTAAAAATTTTCCGTCTTGTTTATATGTATACCTAATTTCCATTTTTGCCTCCAACAAATTAATAATAAGTTCAAATTTGATTTGTTTCAAGATGACGTAATGGTGACAGGAACTGCTTTCGTCTGGTGTCGTTGCTCGCAATTGGTACGCCATTTATAGCGGTGATGAGTGTCATAATTATAAAAACGAGGCCTGTTATTTTTTCATATAAAATTAGATTTATCATGGAAAGCGCCTTATAAATATGCCATCGCTGCAGATGGTGTACCTGTTATGTGCAACGACACCATGGAAAACCGGTTCCTGTCCCCTTTGCGTCAACATAAAAAGTGCAATGATTTAAAACACTTATGAGAGGTCTAGGCATGATGCGGTTTTTTATGCAAAATAATTATATTCCCGCTTCGGTATTGAAAGCGGAAAATGAAGTTGTACTGGAGATGCAGGGAAGAAAATATGGAAATTGAAGAACTTAAAAAAACTATTGAAACCGCTGAAACTGTAGAAAAACTATGGAAGATTGGTGAAAAAATATTTGGAAAAAATGATAATGCTGTTTGCGCTGTAACATATCTTATTGAACGTGCATATATTTTAGGAAAGCAAGATACCAAAAAAAACAATAATGTTAAAGGTTGACGCAATGATGACAGCTCCCATTTTTGTCTGGTGTTGTTGCGCATAAAAGGTACACCACCAGTAGCGGTAGTGACTGTCAAATAGCGAAATGTCACCCTAACACATTAAAATTAAAACACAATCGGTGAGGCTGACTGCGGCTGCGCAGGCAGGCAAAACCATTTTTGCCGCTCCTCGCGAAAGAAACTCAGCGAGACATTAATTTATCATAATTGGATATAAAATAAAAAAATGATAATAGAACTCTGAGGTTCTGTAGCGAATTCCCAGCAAAGGTTTTGCATGCCTGCGCAGCCGCAGTCAGCTTCACCGCTTACGATTAATTTTTTACTGACGCAATGATGACAGGCATCACTTTGTTTTACTCCTCCCTTTTCTTACCTTGAATCTCCTTCCCAAGCCTGATAAAATACCGGAATATGCAATCACTTGGTATAAACATTGGCTCAACAAGCCTTAAAATGGTAATTTTGGAAGACGGCAGGGTTAAATGGTCTGCTTCGACGCCTCATGAAGGGGATTTCAGCGCGGCAGTTCATAAACTTTTGGCGGAAGGCAGCGTAAGCGAAGGCATTTGCGCCCTTGCGACAGGCAACGAAGGCCGTTTTATGTTTGATATTTCGGGCACTCTCGAGCCGCTTTGCGTTGAAGAGGCGCTTCGAAGCCTTGGAATAAAAGCCGACGCGGTTGTCAGCATGGGCGGCGAGGATTTGATCGTTTACTCGCTTGATACCGACGGAAAAATCGTTAACAGTTTTTCGGGCAACAAATGCGCAAGCGGAACAGGCGAGTTTTTAAAACAGCAGCTTGCACGCATGGATATGACGTTAAACGACATCGAAAAGGTGCCTGACACCGCGAAGGTGCACGCTCTTTCAACACGCTGCTCTGTATTTATGAAGAGCGACTGTACTCACCGCCTTAATAAACGCGAAGCCACAAAGGATGATATCGTTCTCTCGCTCTCCGATGTAATGGCTGTTAAAGTAATCGATTTTTTAAAACGCGCGAAAGTGACATCGGGCAGGGTAGTATTGACAGGCGGCATTACTCTTAACCGCCATATTATAAGATTTATAAAAGAAAAAGCGCCGCAGATTGAATTTGTAATTCCGCAAACCGCTCCTGTTTTTGAAGCTCTCGGCGCCGCCGTTTTAGCTCCCAAGTCGGGGACTAAGCTTCCTTCGGCGGAAAAACTTCTGCGCGCAAATCAGGTGCGTTTCGGCTCTCTCGGAGCGTTACGTGATTGGAAAGACAAGGTAAAATTTTTTGAAAAGTCAGACGGTAAGGTTCAGGCGGGGCGAAGTTATATTCTGGGCGTTGACGGCGGCTCCACAACTACAAAAGCGTGTCTTGTCGATATCGAAAACGACGAAATCGCGGCAAGTCATTACGGGCGTACTCACGGTGATCCTGTAAAAGCTTTAAAAGAATGTTTAAGAATTATTCAGGAAAAAGTTATCGCGGACACGGGCAGCAAAGATATCGATATACGTCTTGTTTCGACCACAGGTTCAAGCCGTGAGATACTGGGAGTATTTTTGGAAACTCCCGGAGTGTACAACGAAATTATCGCGCACTCTGTCGGCACAACGTACTTTGATAAAGAAGTTGAAACTATTTTTGAAATCGGCGGACAGGACGCGAAGTATGTTCTTCTTAAAAACGGTGTGCCGATTGATTACGCCATGAACGAAGCCTGCTCCGCGGGTACAGGTTCCTTTTTGGAAGAATCCGCCGCGGGAGATTTATCGATACACAGCGCGAAGGATATAGGTCCAATCGCGTTAGACGCAATCGCTCCGTGCAAATTCGGCGAGCATTGTTCGGCTTTTATCAACAGCGATATCAGAAACGCTCTTCAGCAGGGAGCTGGAAAAGAAAATATAACGGCAGGAATCGTCTGCTCTATTGTTTCCAATTATCTTAACCGCGTAGTCGGAAACCGCACAATCGGAGGCAAAATTTTTTTGCAAGGCGGCGTCGCCAAAAACCCGGCGGTTCCTCTCGCTTTCGCGATGCTGATCAACAAGGAAATACTTGTTCCTCCTTCGCCCGAATTAATGGGCTGCTTCGGAGTTGCGTTACTTGCAAAAAGAAAAAGAGACGAAGGTTTGTTAGCTGAACAAAAAATTGTTATAGATGATATCATTAATACAGAAATCGGTTACGAGCGCGTCTTTGCCTGTCAGGCTTGCGAAAATCTATGTCCGATTCAGGTGTTAAACGTAAATAATCACAAATACATGTTCGGCGGCAGATGCAATAAATACACCAACATGCGAAAACATGTCAAAGACATTCCCGTCTTCGATTATGTCGAGAAGCGGCAGAAAATGCTGTTCGAACAATTCGCAGCACCGACAGAGAGTAGGGAGTCGGGAGTAGGGAATAGGGAAGATAATTCGAACAGCACTCCCCTCTCCCCAAAAAACCGCTCATACACAATCGGAATTCCGCGAGCTTTTTCTGGGCACACACTTTACCCGCTTTATTCTTGGTTTTTTTACGAGCTTGGGATTAAAACAATTTTATCTACAGAAGTTGCTCATGCAGGTGTTGCGCGGGCTGAGGCGCAGTATTGTTTCCCGGCGGAAATCGCCCACGGCGCTATTCAGGACTGCCTCGACAAGGGAGCGGATTATGTGCTGCTTCCGCACTTCCGCGATATGCCGAGCTACGAAGAAAAAGTGCACGCTAATTTTTGTCCCATTACTCAGGCGCTGCCTTATTATATGGAAAAAGCTTTTCCCGATATCGATAAAAAGAAATGGCTGCCTCTGGTTGTCAGTTTTAAATTCGGCGAAACAAAAGCGCTGGAACTTTTCTGCGGGATGACAAAACTTTTAGGGATCAGCGAAGCGGAAACAAAAGCGGCGTTCGAAAAAGCGTGGGCAAAACAAAAAGAATATTTCGCGGCTGCGGAAAAAATGGGAATAAAAGCGCTAGAGGACGCGAGAAAAGCCGACCGGCCTGTTATCGCTTTGCTTGGAAGACCTTACAACGCTTTCACTCCGGAAGCCAACATGGGTATCCCCCGGAAATTTACAACGAGAGGTTACTCGATCATTCCGTTCGATATTCTGCCTTTCCGCGATAAAGAAATTTTCCCGAACATGTACTGGTTTTACGGTCAGCAGGATTTAAAAGCTGCGAAACTTCTTAAAGAAGAAGACAATATCTATTTAACTTTCATAACAAATTTTTCCTGCGCGCCTGATTCTTTTATTCTTCATTATGTGAAATGGATGATGGGGCAAAAACCTTTCCTTGTTTTGGAACTTGATTCCCACTCAGCCGACGCCGGTGTCGATACCCGAGTTGAGGCGTTCCTCGATATCATCGACGGTTATCGTTCAAAGAAGATCGAGATTGAAGCTGAGCGTTACGATAACGGTCTTAGGTTTGTCAGCGAAAAACTGCCGTCAGGTGAATTTGAACTTCGCCTTGACAATATCAAAACAGGCGAAAAAATCATCGCTAAAGACAGCAAGCGCATTAAGATTCTGCTTTCCAACATGGGAAATATTTCTACCGAATATATGGGAGCCGCGATCCGTAATTTGGGATACAACGCCGAAGCGATGCCTGTTGCGACTAACAAAACAATTCAGATCGCGCGCGCTCACGCTTCGGGAAAAGAATGTGTTCCAAGCCATTTGGTTCTGGGAAGCGCGCTTGAATATTTTTTCAGCGATAAGTACCGCAAGGACGAGCTTTACCTTCTCTTTGTTCCGATCACGACAGGTCCGTGCCGTACGGGGCAGTATTATGTTTACTACGAAAATCTATTTAAGGATCTGCGGCTTGAAAATGTATGCGTGTTTATTCTTTCTGCTGATAATTCCTACACAGAACTCGGACCGACCTTCGCGAAAAATATGTGGAAAGGTTTGGTGTTATCTGACTATTTAAAAGACATACAATGTTCGTTACTCGCAACGGCGGAAGATCCGAAAAAAGCCGAAAAAGAGTTCGAGCAATCATGGCGGCGCGTTATGAACGCTGTCGAGCACAATCCGAAAAATTTGTGGAAAGAATTAAAACATGTAGCGTCAGATGTAAAAAAGATTCCGTTAAAACGAAAAGTTGCAGACTGCCCGCGCGTTTTAGTCGTAGGAGAAATTTATGTTCGCCGCGATGATTTTGCTGTCGGCGAATTGATCGAGCTTATGAGCGAAAGAGGCATCGTCGTAAAAGTCGCAGGCGTTTCCGAGTGGATTCATTACCTGGACTTTGTCCGCGAGTACGCTTCTAAAAAATTGATAAAACTGCAAAAGCCCGGCAAAAGGATTTTTTCTAAACCATGGAAGGATTTAAAAAAACTGGAAATCGAAGAATGGTGGAAACATCACATCGAAAAGAAAACTTTATCGATTTTAAAACCGACAGGTCTAATCCCCGAAACGCCTCACGACATGAAAGAAATAATGAAGTACACAGTCGAGCACTTTGTAAACCTCGAATTAAATTCGGAAATCGCAGTCTCCTCAGGCTCCGCAGCCGCCGCGATGGATAAAGGCTACTCAGGCATTGTCAACATCAGCCCCTTCGCTTGTTTAATCGGCAGGGTAATCGAAGGTTTGTTTACGCCGTGGGCCCGCGAGCGCAATTACCCGATACTCTCTGTCGAAGTAGACGGAAACCTTCTGCCTCCGAACATCGTTAACAAATTAAATATTTTCATGGTAAACGTACTGCGCTTCAGAGGCGGCAGCGATATGTCTACGTTAGTGGATAAAGCTAGGGAGTAGGGAGTAGGGAGTGGGGAGTAGAGAATAGAGGATGTAATGAACAGATTGGATAAAAGCATAGAAACTCTCCTTAAAAATTACGAAACCTACGGGATGGTGAATCATTCCGGGGAAGCTAATTTACCGGGGAGAGAAAGTATTGAGTTTATTGTTAGAGGACTGGAAGAATTATTGTTTCCCGGTTATTTGGAAAATCTCAATACTGACAAAGAGAATTTAAAAATTTCTACAATCGAAAAAATTAATAATTTGGCGAAGGCTCTTTGCGGCGAAGTGGAAAAAAGCCTCGCCTTTTCGGTGCGGCTTGGCGATTTAAACTGCGGGCACAGAGGCTGCCGCGCTGTCGCCGCGCTTATCGTCGATGAATTTTTTGAAGAACTTTCCAATATCAGAATAATTCTTTGCAAGGATCTGGAAGCGGCTGTCCGAGGAGACCCTGCCGCGATGAGCGCTGACGAGGTGATTCTATCGTACCCGGGTTTTCAGGCGATTACTGTTCAAAGGATTGCGCACTTTTTTTACACCCGTCAGGTACCGCTGATTCCCCGTATGATGAGCGAATTTATTCACAGACGCACCGGCATCGATATTCATCCCGGCGCGGAAATCGGCGAGTCGTTTTTTATCGATCACGGTACAGGCATTGTATTCGGAGAAACGACGATTATCGGAAAAAATGTTAAAATTTATCAGGGTGTGACTTTAGGTGCGCTTTCCGTAAAAAAAGGCGAGAGCGGCAAAAAACGCCACCCGACTATAGAAGACAATGTAACAATTTACGCCAATGCGACAATTCTCGGCGGCGAAACAGTCATCGGACATGACAGCATAATCGGAGGAAATATGTGGATTGTTCAATCTGTTCCTCCCAACAGTAAAGTTTATTCAAAGCCTTAGCCGAGGGTTGCAAAAATAATTTGTATTTGATAAGCTTAAACATATCATTATTCGGAGCCTTACTATGGGAATTTTAAGTATAGTTTTACTGGTTTTTTTCGTAATTAACGCGATACTGCTGATATTATTGGTTTTAATTCAAAATGACGAAGGCGGCGGTCTTGGCGGAATGTTCGCAGGCGGCGCAAATACCGCTTTCGGTTCACGTTCAGGCAATTTTTTAACCCGCGCGACCACAGTGCTGGGTTCGCTCTTTCTCATCATAAGCCTGAGTCTTGCGTTTTTAAGCCGCACTCCGTCGGGAAGCGGCGTTGAAAGAGAAGCCCGCCAGATTTCTGCCGATGAATCGGGATTCAACTGGCTGCAGGAAGAATTAAATCCTTCTCCTCCCGCGCCTCCGGTCAGTGATTTTACTTTTGAAAATTTGCTTGACGACAATTTTTTCAATGACTTAACCGGAAGAAGCAGCGAAGGTGAAGAGTAAACATTATGATTCTGCAGGACGTGTTATTGCCGGATTTTATCAAGGTTGATATCGAAGCCGAGGACAGAGACGAAGCTTTCGAGGAACTTGTGGCTCATTATTGTCAGGCGGATAATTCGAATGCCCACGATGATATTCTCGACGCGATAACAAAGCGCGAAGCTAAGATGTCGACGGGTATTCATAAAGGCATCGCGGTTCCTCACGGAAAAACAAATGCGGTTAATACCCTTCGCGCAACGCTCGGGATTTCGCATAAAGGCGTAGCTTACGACGCTCTTGACGGCGAACCTGTTTATCTTCTTTTTATGATTATCTCTCCGCTGGAAGATTCCGAAAAATATCTTCGTCTTTTAAAACATCTTGCGGAATTAATCGAAATACCTCAGTTTCAGGTTGAGCTTCAGGCGCAGAAGGATTCACAGAGCGCATACAGAATAATAAGAAAATTCGAAGAAATGCTTTCCGCCAATGGTTAGAAACACTCTCGATCATTTATTGGAAGTCGAAGCCGACGCCGCCGCGATGGTGAATGCCGCGCAGGAAGAAGCGGACAGGCGCGTGCATGAAAACGAAGAAAGAAACAGGCTTGAATTCGAAGAGCGTTTTAAAGCGGAAATTCACGCGCGTGAAGAATCATTAAAAATAAAAAAAGAAGAAACAAAAATAAAATATCAAAAAGCTCTCGATGCCTATAAGGATGAAATTTCCAATATTAATGTTGATGAAAAAAAATTTTCCGCGCTGTTTAACGAGTATCTGGAAAATTTCGCGGGCAATTAAGGATAGAATGACATGTGGAACGATAACGGTTATGCATACGCCAAAGCAAGCTGGATTGTCGGCAAGTCTTTTATCGGAAAAAGAATTTCTTCTCTTTCGAATATTCATACGCTAAGCGATTTAGACAGATTAATTTTTCCCGACAGCCACTGCGAACTGCCCGGAAGGGAACTGCTGCCTTCGCTTGAAAAAAGAATTATTCAGCGCGCTGTGCGCCAGATTTTATCGATAGTAAATTCGTATGTTGAACCTCCGCGTCTTTTGGTGCGAATGTTAAAAGGTTTTGAATACGGCGATTTAAAAGATTGCTTTGCGAACATTGCGGGCGGGAGAAAAGAGCTTCCTGTAATTAGCGATATAGGAAGATTTAAAACAATTCGTTTTAACGCGTATCCCAATGTCGCCGCCATGTTAAAAAAAACCGAGTATGAAATTTTGCTTGCGCGGGATATAAAATCGATAATTCAAGGCGCTGACCTTACAATGGTCGATTATAAACTCGATTACAAATATTACCAAAGCTTGATAGAAAGCCTAAGCCAGCTTGACAGCGAAGAGCGCGAAACCGCTTCCCGCCTTATCGCCGATGAAATATCGCTTCGCAATTGCCTGTGGGCGCTGAGGCTTCGCACGTATTACGAAAAGTCCGAAGCGGAAACGGCGAAATATTTGATGGATTTTAAACTGCTTGGCAACATTCATCAAAAAAGAGCTTCGCTTGCTTCCGACGCCGTGCAGTCGCTTGACTTTCAGCTTGATTTGCGGTCAGACTGGCAGGGCTGGCGATGGGAAAGATTTTTAAACAAAGAAGAACCTTCAGCGCACTGGAGCGCGGATCCGAGATATTTTCAAACAGCCGCTTCTCAATATTTGTATCATCTTGCGTACCGCGGTTTTCATTCGTTTCCGATGTCGGTCGGAGCGATTTACAGTTTTATAAAATTAAAACAATTCGAAGAAGACCTTTTAACAAGTATCGCCGAAGGGCTTTCGCTTGGAATAAACAGCGCGAAAGTATTTAAGCTTCTGGAGGCAAACTGATGCTGCGTCCCCGGAAAATGAAATACATGGAACTAACCGTTTTAAAAAGCGATATTGATGTCGTGCTTGAATATCTCGGCAAAAAAGCCGTGATGCAGTTCGGCGAAACGGAAGAAGTTCCGGAGAATTTCGCTGCCGCGCGTATCAGGCATATAATCGACAGGATTTACAATGCCGGCGAATACGCCGGAATAGATTTTAAAACAAAAATTGATGATAACATTTCTGTTCCGGGCGAAGATGCCGAAAAAAAAACAGACAGTATATGTTCGGTGATAGAAAAATTAAAAGAAATCGAGCGCAGCACGTTTCTTGAAAAACAGCGTATACGCGAAACCATAAACGAAACAAAAGCGTTTGCAAAAATGAATGTGCCTTTTTCGGATTTTGAGCATTTATCGTATTTAACGCTGCGCGTAGGAAGGCTAGAACCGAAAGGACTTTCTGATTTGCGCGAAAATATGGGAAACAGAGCTGTGGTAATTCCGTTAGACGACAACCGTTTTCTTGCAGCGTGTTCAAAGAAAGGACGCTTCGCGCTTGATTCGCAGCTAAAAAAAGTTTCGTATGAGCCTGTAAAAATTCCCGAAAATTACAGAGGCATTCCTTCGGAGATGATGGTTAACCTTAACGAGCAGCATCAAATTCTCGAAAAAAAAATCGCCGGTATTATTATCGAAAAAGAAAAAATTCACAGTCTTTACGCTTTGGATTTAAAAAAGCTCGCTTCGTCATGGCGGATCGCTCTTGTAATAGAAGAGATTAAATCCAGATTTATAACAACGGACAGTCTTTATCATTTTTCCGGCTGGACTCCCGCCGATATGGTGGAAATGCTGACAAAGGATCTTTCGCAGATAACAGGCAGCCGCATCGCGTTAAAAATATTGTCTCCCGAAGAAGTTCCTTCCATAAAAGAAGGAAAAGAAAAAGTTCCTGTCGCGATGAAGCACAGCGCGTTTGTTAAAGGTTTTGAAGGCGTTGTTTTTTCTTACGGGGCGCCGCTTTACGGAACAATCGATCCCACTCCGCTTGTCGCTTTCTTTTTTACGCTGATGTTCGGCATTATGTTCGGCGACGCGGGGCAAGGGTTTATTTTGCTGCTGTTGGGAATTTTTACCGCAAAAATAAAAGTGTTTTCGAATTTTAAAAAATATTCGACGCCTTTAATTTCTGTCGGCATATCATCGATGATTATGGGATTTCTCGCCGGGTCTGTTTTTACAAACGAAATGCTTCTTGTTGCGCCGACAAGAGCGATAACAGGCGCAATCTTCGGACAGCCGATGGACAGGATTCTTCATATTCTTCCGCTTGCAGGCACTGGCGGAAGCATCACCAAATTATTATATTTTTTCGGTTTTACGATCGCGATCGGAATAGTTATAAATTCGCTGGGGCTTATAATAAATATTTTTAACCGCTTTTCATTAAAAAAATATCAATCGGCGATCTTCTCAAAAACAGGGCTTGCGGGTTTATTTTTGTTCTGGTACGCTCTCTTCATTACGGTAAAAATTTTTCTCGGCGGCAGCTTTAAGGATTATGATTTTGCCGGTATTTTTATTCCGCTGTTTTTTATTTTTTTCGGTCATGTAATCTGGCGTTTGTTTACAAAGGAAAAACCGATTCTTGAAAACGGAATTCTTGCTTTTATAATGGAAGGATTTGTAGAAGTGATGGAAACTGTTTCTACTTTTTTTTCCAACACTGTAAGCTTTCTGCGTGTCGGCGCGTTTGCTCTGGCTCACGCGGTTTTTTCGTATATCGTTTTTTATTTTACCGAAGTGCTTGCGCATTCCGGAGCGGCGGGCACGCTTTCAGCCGCTTTAATAATGATAATCGGAAATGCTATAATTATAACGCTGGAAGGATTAATCGTGGCAATTCAGGTTGTCCGCCTTCAATACTACGAATTTTTTAATAAATTTTTTGTTGAAACCGGAGTGGAGTTCGCTCCCTTCCGGCTAAAAAATAAGGAGTAACAATGAAACGAATTTTATTTTTATGCGTGATATTTTTCGCAGCCGCAGGAGCCGCTTTGTACGCGCAGGATTCATCGGGCGATACCGAATCGCTTGCCGCTTCGTTAAAATATATTGCCGCGGCTCTTGCAGTAGGAATTTCCTGTATAGCAGGCGGCATCGCTGTAGGACGAATCGGTTCCGCGGCAATGGGAGCCATGAGCGAAAATCCCGATCTTTTCGGTAAAGCGCTTCCGTACGCGGGTCTTGCCGAAGGTATCTGTTTATGGGGATTTCTTGTCGCGCTGCTTATTTTATTCATTTAAGGCTTTTCTAAAACTTCAGCTTTTGGAAAAGCTACCTTAGATTTAAATGAAAAACTGTCTTTTAAGACGGTTTTTCTAAAGCCTTTTTCGAAACTAATCGAGTTTTGGAAAAGGCTCATTTAATTTTCGCGGAAGGGATTTAATTGGATTATTTTTTTCTTGGCGATGAAGAACTTGTAACCGCGTTTCGTTTTATAGGCATAAACGGCATTGCCGTAAAAGACCCGGAAGAAGCCGCCGCTGTTTTTAGGAAAATCACCGAAGGAATTGACGATGACGGAGACATTGATGTACCTCTGACTGATGAAGGCTGTCAGGTTTTAATCCTGACCGAAGAAACCGCCGATTGGTTAGGTGATCTAATTATAAACTGGCAGCTTTCCGGCAATTATCCGCTGTTAGTTGAAATCCCGGGAATTTCGGGAAGACTCCCCGATCGCAAAACATTGGTAGACGCAATCCGCGAAGCGATAGGAATCCATGTCTGAGGCAAAACCGCCTCAATAAAAACATCCAAAAACTCAAGCCTCCATGCATGCAAAAAAATATCCGCCTTTTTATTACTTTCCGCTCTTTGTTCCGCATTCCCCGCTCCGTACTTAACATCTCCAAGCAGCGGAAACCCGTGAGACGCAGCCTGCGCGCGGATTTGATGCGTTCTTCCTGTCTCGATTTGCGCTGCGATTAAAGTTAAACTGCCGTCAGAGGAGAGCGGCGTAATTTTTGTTACGGCGATTTTAGGAATTTCGTTATTAACATTTTTACTTTTAATTAATTTTTTTGACAAAACAAAAGTTTTCTTTTTTTCTTTATCTCTTACAAGTTCATCGCGCCAAATTTCTTCGGTTTTTATATAACCTTTAACGACGGCTAAATATGTTTTTTTAATTTTTTTCTCTCTCATAAGAGTACTGAAAATCCGCGCTCCTTCGATGCTTTTCGAAAAAATTACAATGCCGCTTGTCGGTTTATCAAGTCTGTGAAGCGGTCCCGGAGTAAACGAAAGAGACGGAGGCAGTTTATCCGCAAGAAAAGCGCGGACAATTGTATCAAGGCTTTTTCCTCCATGCACGGAAATTCCTGAAGGTTTATTTATCGCAATAAGATCATTATTCTCCCATAAGATTTTTAATTTTGAAAACGAGGGAGAAGGAAGAGGGGAGAGGGGTGTAGGGTGCGCGGAATGCGAAATCGGAATAAAAATTTTTACGCCGCTTTTTATTCGATCAGAAGCTTTGCCGGGTTTTCCGTTAATTAAAATTTTTCTTTGCCGCAAAAGCCGGTGAATCAATGGCAGCGGATAATCAGGTAGCGCTTTTCTTAAAATTCTGTCGAGTCTGCGGTCATCGTCATTTTCCCCGGTTATAAGTTCCATACAGCTAATATCTTGACAAAAAATTCTATTTAATGGAATATAATCGAATGAACGCCGTAATGGCCTTAAAATCATTATTTTTTAATAAAGTCTTTTTATCCGCCGTATTCAGTATTTGTATTGCTCAGGTTCTTAAATTGGTTTTTTATTTGTTAACTACAAAAAAACGCAAAAAAAGAGACGCGATAGAAACAATGATTTGGCGGACAGGCGGAATGCCTTCAAGCCATTCGGCGGTAGTCTGCGCTCTTGCGACAGCGGTCGGACTGGCTGAAGGAATTGATTCAAATCTTTTTATATTCTGCATTGTTTTCGCGATGGTTGTTCTCCGCGATTCGGTCGGAGTCAGGAGAACCGCAGGTTTGCAGGCAAAGGCGTTAAATAATCTTGGAAGACAATCCGCAAAATTTACAGGTTTGGAATTTCGCCCTGTTAAAGAAATTCACGGTCATACGCCTTTGGAAGTATTTGTTGGTTCCTGTTTAGGTATAATTATCGCGGTTTTCTTTTTTATTTTTTAGGCGAATATGTCTGTTTTCCGCTCCTTCCTGCTGATCTGTTT
>JGI24695J34938_10002400_pt1 | contig 14388 bp, 9 predicted proteins | sample TergutCo191P3_FD_34938 | JGI IMG/M metagenome (IMG submission 34938) | reverse complement strand
CGCGGTCAAGGGCGAAAGGATTGAATGCCGCTATGTGCAGCGCAAGAGAGAAGACAAAGCTCTTGACATCTTCCGTTTTAAAGATTTCCGGTTTGTCGGATTCGCATTTTACGACCACGCCTATGTTGCCGTCTCCGTGAATGTATTGGGTAAGGTATTCATTGGAGGAGGCTTTTACAAGGCAAAGCCGCTTCAGTCCCATGTTTTCGCGGATTTTTGTCGCAAGATCCTGAACCATTCCGTTAAGCTCGCCGCTTGGCTCGCTTAAGCCGCCTTCGACGGCTTTATCCGCGATGATGCCGCCTAGCGCGATAAAATCGGGGTTCCTGGCGACAAAGTCAGTTTCACAGGACAGTTCAACCAATACGGCACTGGAGCCGTCTTCTTTAATTTTTACAAAAATCTTGCCTTCGTTTGTCGCTCTGCCTGAACGTTTTTCAAGAGCGGCAAGCCCTTTTTCCTTGAGCGCTTTCGCGGCTTTTTCAAAGTCGCCTTCCGCGTTAACAAGAGCGTTCTTGCATTCCATCATGCCCGCGCCGGTTTTTTCCCGGAGTTTTTTTACATCCGCAGCGCTAATTTCCGCCATATTTTTACTCCTTATAAAAATGACTCACTGGTCATTATAAACTTTATCAACATCAACCCGAATGCGCGATCCGCTTTCTTCATCGTCATCTTCAGCGGCTTCCTCGTCTTCTTTTGCCGCTGCGGCCGCTTCTTCGGTTGTGAATTTTTCTATATCAATTTCCCTGTCTTCTTCCTTGATTGACGCGTCGTTAAGAAGGTCTTCCATGTCTTCGTCATCCTCGCCGAGGGTTTCGATAATCTTAAGTCCCACCTCGTTGTCGGCTTCGACGACCGCGTTGGCGATGATCTGGGTAAAGAGGGTAATAGCCCTGATTGCGTCGTCATTGCCGGGAATGGGGAAATTAATTCCGTCCGGATTGCAATTGGTGTCTACAACCGCGACAATCGGAATGCCCTGGCGCTGCGCTTCGGCAACTGCAATGGCTTCTTTGCGGGTGTCAATAATGAATAAAATGCCCGGAAGCTCCTTCATTTCCTTGATGCCGCCAAGGTTTTTCTGAAGTTTTATACGTTCCTTGCCAAGACCGGAAATTTCCTTTTTGGTAAGGTTTTCAAATGTGCCGTCCACTTCCATTTTTTCCAGTTTTTTCAGCCTGAGAAGGGATTTTTTTATTGTTGAAAAGTTCGTAAGCATGCCGCCAAGCCAGCGGTTATTTACATAGTACATTCCGCAGCGTTCGGCTTCCTTTTGGACAGCCTGCTGCGCCTGTTTTTTTGTTCCTACAAAAAGCACTGTTTTTCCGGCGGCCACGGTTTTGCGCACCGCGTCATAGGCATCTTTTATTGCCTGGATTGTTTTTTGCAGGTCGATGATGTGAATGCCGTTCCTTTCCGCGAAGATGTACTTTTTCATCCTCGGATCCCAGCGCTTCACCTGATGACCAAAGTGGACTCCTGATTCCAGGAGATTCTTCATGGTAACTACTGCCAAAGTTTCCTCCTAACATTAGGGTTTTAGAGATTAAAACCCTCCCGTCACTATATCTCGCTGGCGTAAATTATTACGCCACGGAAATTCGTTCATCCCGGAGCTCAGGCTCCGTATGGATAACCGTTATCTTTAAGCATGGCATAAAAATCGTACAATGACAAGCCTGTCACGGTGTCGGGACAGCCTTCTATTTTGTCAATAAAGCAGGCGGCAAGTCCCTGTATACGGTAAGCTCCGGCGGCGTCCCGCCATTCATCTGTTTCAAGATACCATTCAATTTCGTCCTTATTCATGGAGGAAAAACTGACATTGCAGAAAGCGCTGCGGCAGTCAATTGTATCCTTTTGCACGTTAAAAAGCGCCATTGAGGTTATTACCTTATGCTGCCGTCCGCTTAATTCCCCAAGCATTAAAGCCGCGTCTTGCCGGGATGACGGTTTGCCGAAAATCTTTTTGTCCGCGGCGATAATGGTATCCGCGCCGAAAATCCAGCGCGGCGAAAGGGCTCTTGTCATTTCAACTACTTTTTTTACCTTGCTTACGGCGAGTTCTTTTGTCAATTCAAACGGATCGGTATGCGTTATAAGGCTTTCGTCAATGTCCGCCGGCACAACGGAGAACGGCAATCCCATCATCTTGAAAAATTCCTGCCTCCTGGGCGAGCCGGAAGCGAGTATTATCTGCTCCATACATGAATGTTAGCGCATAATGACAGTATAAGCCAGCGGTCAGGAGCGCGTGGGCTGAAGTTCCGCCTTTTTATCCGTTTTTTTGTTCAGAATTTTAACAAGAATTATTTTAATTATCAGAAAAATTCCCAAAAATACCGGAAAAATTCCAAAACCTGCAACAGAGGAGAGAGCGCCGAATACAGGCGGCATTAAAGTTGTTCCTATGTACGCAAACGCCATTTGAAGCCCGATTACAGCCTGCGAATATTCCCTGCCGAAATTGGCGGGAGTTTCGTGTAACAAAGACGGGAATATGGGAGCGCATCCCATGCCTATTAAAAAGAATCCCGGCAGCAGCATTCTGTTTCCTAACGGCAGAAAAAGAATTATTATTCCGCAGCCAATAATGATTTGTCCCATGCGCACCATCTGCCTGTTGTTAAATTTAATTGTAATGAAACCTGAAATGAAACGGCCGCAGGTAATTCCGAAATAGTACAAGGCTGTCCATTGAGCGGCAATTTCCGGCTTTATTCCTTTTTCTGTCACTAGATAGCTGGCTCCCCATAAACCCGCTGTCGCTTCTATTGCGCAGTAACAGAAAAAAACCGCAAGCGCTTCTTTAACTCCCGCGATTGAAAACAGCTCTTTAAAGGTTGCGGATTTGCTCTGGGGCCCGTAATCCGAAGAGCTGTTCTTTATCCATAAAGGAAGCGATATGAATAATACCGCGACAAGGCAGAACTGCATAATGCCTATTGTCCTGTAGCCCGAGTTCCATGAGCTGCCTCTGATTAAATAAGACGACATTATCAAGGGACCTATGGTAGTACCCACGCCCCAAAAACTGTGGAGCCAGCTCATGTGCCTTGCCTTGAAATGAAGAGCGACATAGTTGTTTAAAGCCGCGTCAACGGAACCCGCGCCCAGTCCTAACGGAATTGCGCATAAACATATAAAGATAAAAGACGGAGAAAAAGAAAAACCTGTAAGCGCCAGTGCCGTTAAAAGAACGCTTACGGCGGTGACAAGACCCGTTCCAAACCGTTTTATTACCTTTACGCTGAAAATGCTGGAAATGACCGTTCCGCCCGCGATCATTATTGAAATGAAACCGGCATAATGCAGAGGGACATTAAGCGAATTGTACATGGAAGGCCACGCGCTGCCCAGAAGCGAATCGGGAAGCCCAAGGCTGATAAACGAAAGATAAATTATTATTAAAAGCAATGTTGTCAGCATACACCGATTATGGCATTTAGTTCAAATATGCGTCAAGTTCCTGAATCATTTTTGAAAGATCTCCCGCGCTGGATGTCGCTACTTTTGTTGACTGAATAAAACTTGTCAATCCCCTTGAAATGTTAGCAATCGCTATATTGATCTGCTCGGTGGATTTCTGCTGTTTTTGCGTGGAGACTGTTATTGTCTGCGCCTGGGCGGCGGTGGATTCCGCGCCGAGGCTTATTTCAATAAAGATATTTTCAAGATCTTTTATAAGGTTTCCGCCGCCCGTGATTTTTATTGTGCTTTCTTCGCTTGATGCGGCAAGAGAAGCGGAAGACCCCTGAATCTCGTCGGCCTGAAGCCGTATTTGTTTTGTAAGGGAAGCTATATCGTCAGCGAGGCGGTTTACCTCTCTTGAGACGATTGAGAACCGTTTGCCGTGTTCTCCGGCCCCCGCCGCTTCAAGCGAAGCGTTAAACGCTATTACTTTTGTCTGATCCGTAATTGCCTTAATCGCGGTGATAATGTCGTGTATTTTGGAAATCTTGTTTCCAAGTGCGATAATGCCCGCTATAACGTCGTTATTCTTGTTTTTAATGTTTTCAAACTGCTCGACATTGCGCTTGAGCACCAGAAACCCGCGGTTAACGTCATTTTCCATTTTGGAAGCGATTGTCCAGACATCCGCCGTTTTTTCCGCAATGTCAGAGGCTATCTGCATGTTCTCCTTCATGGTTGATTCAATTTCCTGTACGCTTGCGGCCTGGTTGTTGGCTGTGGAGAATATTTCTTTTGATGACTGGAATATGTCGTTTGTGGATTTTTGAAGGGTTTTTGCCATGCTTTGCGTCTGTTCCAGGGTTTTAGAGGCAGCTTCTGTCGCGGCTCCTTCGGTTTCAATCATGTTGTTAAAAAGGACAAGATGGCGTTTGCAGGCAATTCCCGTAATCACGCCAGTTAAAATCATCGCGATAACGCGGAAAGATTCATTGTAAACGGGAAAGCTGACAGATATTCTTTTATCTTCGATCATGTAAAAATAGGGAAGATCAAGCGCGCTGCCGTTTGCGAAAACAGTAATTAGATACAAAACACCGGCGTATACGCCCGAAATAAACGCGCAGCGGACGCTGTACCTGAAGGCGCCAAGAAGTATCAGCACATTGTAAAAGAGAGCCCATATTGACAGGTAAGCGATAGGAGGATCGATCTGGGGGTATGAGCAGCCTACCCAGATACTGGCGCTTATTATTGTCATGTCGAAGAAAACGCAGACGTATTTAAAAGATTTTTGAACAATATCTTTTTTTCGCAGATAAAAATATACTAATACCGAAAAAAGCAGAAAGACGCAGTTTGGAATGAAACCGTAAACCGGAAAAGGCTCCTGATTTCCAATTTTGCGAAGAACGGCGAAAAGTATTACGGTAAGAACATATAAAAATGCGATCACAAAACGGAATTTGTTAATGAGTTTTTCGCCGTCAGCTTCGTCAAACATGATTTTTTTGTCAATTTCATTACCGGTCATTTTTTTCCTCTTTTACTTCTCTTCAAATGAAATAACGCCGTCCCAGTCATCAGGAGGCGGGAAGCGCGAAAATTCGGACGCGCGGCTGATATACAGTTTGCACAGATAGTCATTAGCGGCCGTTTCCAGCGCTTTCTGGAAATATTCCTGCGCGAGTTTCCATTCGCGCATATAAAAAACCTGCAAACCCTGATTGTAATTTTTCAAGGCTGCCCTGTCTATCATAAGAGAGGGAACGGTCATTAATTCGTTGGTTTCCCCCGTACGCAGTTTTTTTCCTTCAGAGCCTAAAAAACCGGAGTATACGGTGTAAATGCCGACAGGTTTTTCCTTGCCCTTTACCCGGACATTGTCTATTTTTCTGTATAGAAATTTGTCCTTTGTCTGCTCATACGCGTATTCAGATACGATAAGAGGGCAGCGGTAATGCCTGGTAAGGCTTTCAATTCTTGACGCAAGATTTACGGAATCTCCGATTATCGTGTAGTCCATTTTGTTTTTAAAACCGATGTTTCCCAGAATGCATTCGCCGTAATTTATTCCAATTCCTATTTCTACCGTATTCCGCGCAAGATTTGTTTCACTCCCGTTAATGACATCCATTGCGGCAAGCATTCTAACGGCGGCTTTAATAGCGTTTGACGGAGAATTATCCAGGGTTTTTAAAGCGCCGAAAACCGCCATGATTGCGTCTCCGATAAATTTGTCAATATGGCCGCCTTCCGAAATAATTTCCATTCCCATTTTGGCGAACCATGTGTTAAGGAAATCCACAATGCTCTGCGCGTCCGAATGTTCGGAAATGGCAGTAAAATTTTTTATATCGCTGAATAGGATGGTAACATTCCTGTTTTCGCTGTTGTATGCTTTTTTCGCCGTGCCGTTTATCAGGTCGTCCATTATATCGGCTGGCACATAACGGGCGAACGCGGCGCGGGTGTTTTTTTGCAGTTCCGCGAGTTCGCGCATGGAAAGAGCGTTGGCGATGACGGGAGATGCGGCTGTCAGAAACACGTTAAGGTTTTCCATGGCGGCGGGATTGAAATATTCGTTAATTGAATTGGCGATATGCACTGAAGCGAAATTTTCGCCGTAAATTGACAGCGGGATTGTAACATAGGAAAGAATCCTGTTACGGTTGTCTTTTGGCTGGAAAAAATGTTTAATGTTTTTTACTGCCGCCTGGAAATCCGGGAACAGACCGGCGAAATCGGAAAAGCAGACATGCAAAAAATCGCCGGCTGATTCAGAGGTGAACCTTGCGTGATTTGCGGTATATACATGCATTGTGCCGGCTGAACCGCGGATAATTATAACCGAAATTTCCGCTTCGCAGATTGTGTTTAAAAGCCTGAATATTCCCTCTATGACTGATTCCTGCGATTGTACTTTATTGGACAGTTCGTTTAACAATCCAATCACTGTTGTCTGAAAAAGTTTGGTGTCAAGAAGGTTGTTTACAGTTTCTATTATCGTATTGTCGCTTATTTTTCTGCTTTCGCGTTCAATAACGGAAAAATCTATTTCGTTTTCAGATAACAGAAAATTCTCAACGGCTTCTCCAAGCGGTTTCAGGTTTTCCGGAGATTTTTCTATATAAAAATCCGCGCCCGCCTCGTTTCCCCAGAATTTATCCTTTGTCTCGCCGAGAGAAGTAAACATGATTACAGGAATTGCTTTTGTGTTTTTCCTTGATTTTAAAAAACGCGTTACCTGATATCCCTTGAATAAAGGCATTTCAATATCCGTTATAATCAGGTGGGGCAGAAACGAGTAAACTTTTTTTATGCCTTCAAAACCGTTAACCGCTCTTTCCAGAATATAATCTGACGAAGACAAAAACCCCATGAGCATGTCGGCGAATATATCCGAATCTTCCATTATAAGAATGCGTTTTTTTTCGTTATTCACCGGCTCTCCCTATCAGTTCCTTTACAGCTTCAAGCAGGTTGTGGTTATTAAAGGAATTTTTAATAATAAAACGGGAAGCGCCCAGCATGGCGGCGCGTTTCTGATCTTCCTCATTTTCCCTTGATGAAATGACAATTACCGGAATGTTTGACAGGTCGTCATTTTTCCTTATGTTTTCTATAAGCATGAAACCGTCCATAACGGGCATGTTAAGGTCAGTGCAGATTAAGTCGTAATGTTTGGATTTTGCGGCTTTCAGCGCCTGCAATCCGTCACATGAGGTATCGACAAGGTAGCCTTCAGATGTCAATATATCGCTTTCAATTTCGCGCGTGGGCCGTGAATCGTCAACAACAAGAATTGACTTGCGCGATTTTTCAAATTCCAGATTGCGTTTTTTAATATCGATGCCTTTAATATATTTCGCCATTTTAATGACAGTCGGAATATGAAGAACGCTTACCATCTCATAATCCTCGTTGAGAACAATGCCGGAAAAAATGTTCTTTTTCTCCATAAAAAACGGCATGTTCTTGAGAATTACCGATCTCATGCTGGAAATGTTGTCAACGGCAAAAGCCGCGATATCTTCGTAAGAGCGGATTATAACGGCAAAAATAACGCCGGAAGATGACAAAGATTCTTCTTTTATCTGCAAAATTTGGCTCAGGTAATAAAGTTTAATCAGTCTGCCGCCGTATTTAATTTCCGGTCTGTCGACAACCGTAACAATTTCATCGCGGTTTATCAGCAATATTGTTTCAACAAACGTAGACGGAATGATGAATTTCATCCCGCCGCAGGAGACCGGGAAGCCCGTAAGAGCCGCGATTGACAGCGGCACCATGATGGTAAAAGTAGTGCCTTCCCCAATAACACTTTCAACTACAATGCTGCCCTTAAGCGCTTCAACAGTTCCGCGCACTACATCCATTCCGACGCCTCTTCCAGAAACATTGCTGACATTCCCCGATGTTGAAAAACCGCTCTGGAAAATAAAATTGGTAAGCTCTTCCCTTGACAGGGAAGAGGCGGCGGATTCTGACACAAAACCGTCGCGCACCGCTTTTTGCCTTATTTTCTCGAAATCAATTCCGCGGCCGTCGTCTTTTATGACAATTTTCATGCTGCCGCTTTCGCGTGAACAGGTTATTGAAAGTTTTCCACTATCTTTTTTACCGGCGGCGATGCGCTCTGACGGCGTTTCTATACCGTGATCAACGGCGTTACGCACCATGTGCATGAAAACCTGCGGAAGCGCTTCGATAATATTCTTGTCAATTTCGTTATCCTGGCCTTCTATGCTTAAATTAACTTTCTTGCCGAGTTCGTCCGAAAGCTGAAACACATAACGCTGATATGCGTCAAAAATTACCGAAAGCGGCAGAGTGCGCAGTGAAATTACGCCGTCATAGGCAGCTCTGATACTGTTCCCGGCGTCGGCTGAAAAATTCCTGAGCAATGTGTTAACCCTTCCGCTTAAACGTTCAATTTTTCTGAATTTTTTAATCAGCGCCGCGTTTTCGGAATTTTTTTCTTCTTTCAGCAAATTGTAAAAATTCTTGCCAAGGTTATTTAATGCTGCGCTTTCTTTTGATATTGCCTTTGCCGTTATTTCAAGGGACTGAAGGGATGCGATACTTTTAATGATGGCGTCTATTTTTTCAAGAGACAGGCGTATTTTGTCCGATTTCGCGTCTTTGCGGTTATTTTTGCGGCTGTCATCCATTCTGCCCAATTCGTCACCATAAACAGGCTTTTGTCCGTTGTCCGCGTCATGAATTTGAATTCCACCTTCTTCCTCGTCATTGCGTTCAGGTTCAAGGTTTTTTACATTCTCTCTTTCCGGTTTTTCACTTTTGGGAGTTTCATCAGTTTTCGGCAGGACGAAATCGTCGTTGGAAGCCAATAAAGCAAGATTCTTTAAATATTCATCCGTATCAATATTTTCTTCGCCTGTCTGCCGGATTTTGGCCAATCCGGTTTTTAGAATATCAAGAGTGCAAAGAATCAATTTTACGGCGTTATCTGAAAGGCCGATTCGCTGCTCCCTTACGGCGACAAAAACGCTCTCCAGGGAATGGCTTAGGGCCTCAATCCGCTTAAACTCAAGCATGCGCGAAGTGCCCTTTAGGGTATGCAAAGAGCGCAGAAGATTTGACAGATCATCTTCCACGGAAATTCCGTCCTTGATGTCAAAAATCAGGGTTTCAACAAGAGCGATGTTTTCAAGAGCCTCGTCAGCATATTTGATTATATATTTGCTTTTATCTATTGCCATGGCTTTTTCCGGTTATATTTTCCCCGCGTTCGTAATATTTTCAGCTAACAAAGCGTCCAGTTTTTGGATTAACACCGTAAGTTCCTCGGCGGAAGAAGACGCGACTTTTGTCGACTGAATAAAATTGGCTAGTCCGCCCGTTATGTCCGTTATAGCGATATTTATCTGTTCGGTCGATTTTTGCTGTTTTTCTGTGGATACGGTTATCGTCTGCGCCTGGTTGGACGTAATTTCCGCGCCGGAGCGGATTTGGCGGAATGTTTCCTCAAGCTCCTTGATCAGGTTGTTCCCTTCCGTGATTTTNTCCGCTCCCTCCTCGCTGGAAATAATCAGCTTGGACGATGACCCTTGAATTTCCTCCACGCGGTCGCGTATCTGCTTTGTAAGGGAGGCGATGTCATCCGCAAGGCGGTTTACTTCGCTTGCGACCACCGAAAACCGTTTGCCTTTTTCTCCAGCGCTTGCCGCTTCAAGAGCCGCGTTAAACGCTATTACCTTGGTTTGATCCGTAATGGTGTTAATTGTTTTAATTATGTCGCGTATTTTGGTAATTTTGTTTCCAAGAGCGATAATCCCGGAAATAATTCCGTCATTTTTATTTTTAATATCCTCAATTTGCTCAACATTGCGCTGGAGAATTGAAAAACCGTGAATGACGTCGTTCTCCATTTTCCGCGCAATGGCGGCGACGCTGGACGTTTTCTCCGCTATTTCCACGGCAATCTGCGTGTTGTTCTTGATTGTTGCCTCAATTTCCTGAATGCTCGCCGCCTGGTTGTTTGCCGTGGAAAAAATGTTTTTGGAAGAAAGAAAAATGCCGTCAGTCGATTTCTTGATTGTCGCCGCCATGCCTATTGTCTGTTCCATTGTTTCGGACGCCGTAAGAGCGGCGGTTGATTGAGAATGAATCATGCCGCTGAAAAGCTGAAAATTCAGCTTGCTTGCGACCCCTGTAACCCATCCCGTTATTATCATTCCGAAAAATTTGAACAGTTCATTGTAAAGGGGGAACTTAATGTCAATTGTTCTGTTTTCATGGATGAAAAAATAGTTGAGATCAAGGGAATTCCTGTTCAGGATAACGACAATTAAAAAGCAGAAAGCTCCGTATATTCCGGAAAAATAGGCGCAGGGGGTACTGAGTCTGAAAGCACCGGCCAGTATCAATATGCTGAAGAAAAGAGCGCGGGAGGACAGGAACGGAAGCGGAGCAGATATTTCAAGATATGTGCAGCTTATCCAGATGGTCGCGCCCAGAATTGTCATGTCAAAAAAGACGCATATATATTTGAAAATCTCATAAAATGTTTCCTTTTTCCTGACGTAAAAAAATAAAATCAGGGAGTAGGCAAGGAAGATGCCGGTGACCAAATGGGATCGAAGAGGAATTGCGCCGGAATTTTCGGCGGCTTTAATTACCGCGATTGCGGCTGTGCTTACAGTGTAAATGAGGGCAAGCGAAAGACGTATAATGGAAATCCGCTTTTCTCCTTTATGTTCATGCTGTTTGATTTTTTCTTTTATTTCCATCTCTGTCATTTCAGCCCTCCTGTATCCTGTATGTAGAAAGGATTTCTTTTAACTCCGCGGACATTTTGTCGAGTTTTTCCACGGTTTCCGATGTTATTTTTGTAGCGGTAACAAACTGGTTTACGCCGGTTGAAATTTCCTTTAACGCCGAAAAGACCTGCACGGAAGCCATTTCCTGCTGCTTGCTCAGATTTGTAATCTGCTGGGAACTGATTACGACATTCTGGGAAGCTTCAACTATGTTTTCAAATACTTCCTTCTGTTCAACCATTTTGTTGTATCCTTCGTCAATCGCCTTTGTGCCGTTATCCGCCTCCGTTATCAGTTTTCCGGAAGCGTCCTGCAAATCGGTGATTTTTTCCTTTATTTCATAAACGGATTCGACGACATTGTCCGCAAAGCGCCTTATTTCCCCCGCGACAACGGCGAAACGCAGGCCCGCTTCGCCGGAAGATGACGCCTCAAGAGTAGCGTTAAACGCAATTAATTTCGTGTTGTCCGCAATCGAGTCAATCATCTGGATTGACTCGTCTATTCTGGAAAGAATGTCGGCGAGGTTTTTGATTATTTCCGTAATCTTGGCGTTCTGGCTGCGGATATTGAGCATCATCCCTTCGTTAAAATCGCGCAGTTCCGCGCCTCTGCGGCTCAGCTCCTGCGTGCGGAAGGCAAGCTCCGCGACTACTGACGTTTTTTCGGATGTTTGGCAGGAAAGGTTTTTATTGTTTTCCATGGTGCTGACAATTTCCGCGACGCTGGCTGACTGCTCGTTTGCCGTAACAGAAATCTGTTTCGCGGAAGAAGACAGTTCGAACATGGAGGCCGAAACCATTGACGCGTTCTGGCTGAAAGACGCGAAAGCGGTTCTTAATTTTTGCAGAAAATTGTTCAAGGCGGACGTAAAGTCGCCGAATTCATCCCGCGAGAGAATTTGGGCTTTCGCGCCAAGATCGTTTTCGTCAAGGGATTTGAAGACTTTTTCCATTGTTTTTGTGGATTTGCGGATGCCGTGAATTGTAAAAAACACAATCAGGAAGGCGGCAAGCGCGGAAATTCCCGCCGCCAAAATGGACCATGCGAAACGGATGTAACTTGATCTTATTCTTCCGGATACAATGTATTCCAGCCGGTCAAGAGACGCTTTCTGAAGCCTGTAAGACGAATTGTTGGCGTTAATGGCCGCATCTATAAGAGAAGGAATATTATCGGGATCGATTATCTGTTCTTTAAGAACATTCACGACAGCTTCCGAAAAAAACCCGATGTTGTTATGGCATATTTCCAGCTGAAGCTCCAGATCCCCCATCGTTGTGCCGCTGTGTATTCCAAGATTTTTCGAGGCGTTAAACCGATCATGTATTCTGGCGTTATCTGAATAAATAAGCAGTTCAAGCTCGCGGACAAGCTCGGTTCTCCTTAAAAGCGTGAATGAACCATAGGTAACGGTCATTAATAGATTGCCTATGCCGGTTATCCTGACCTGCGCCTGGGGCAGTTCATGAACGGCAGCGGAAACAAGGTATGAGCTTTCAAGTTCACTGTCCAAAACCAGCCCGGATATGTCGCCTATATAGACGGTCAATTTGAAAAGATCCTCCATAAGCTGTCTGTACGACCATAAAACCTGAAGGTAATTTTTACTGGTGGAAATATGTTCCCAATTTTCTATGAGCGTGTTCATTGAGACAACAGTCATTTTTCTGCCGTAATGCCTGTTATATTCGTCAGTCAGCCTGGAAAGGGTTTCATCCGCGTGCTTCCTTGTCATGTCCAAATCCGCTGAGGAGGCTTCATTGGAAAGGCGCACAAACTGGGGAACAACCTGCATAAATGAAATAATCGGGCGAAGAACGGAAATACCGTTCATCTCATTTTTATGTTTGGCTATTTCAGTAAAAGAAAAATTTATAATCGTTATGAGCATAATAACAATCGGAATCATGAAGAACGCGGCGCTGACGGACAATTTTTTTGTAATCTTTAAATTTTTCCCGAACATATATATCTCCTTATGCCAGTTTTTTCTCAAGAATGCGGATAAAATAATCGGGAGAAAAACCGCCCATGAAACATTCATATTTAAGCTCTTTTTCATATCCGCTGTTCTGCGACAATTTTATGCTGTTAATCGCCCTGTTTATTTTATATTCGTAGCTTGTTCTGTTTTCCCGCGAAGCCAAAGCGGCCATTCTGTAAAAGGCGGGCCAGAAAAGCCTGTTTTTAACCGCCGCCTCGCTAAAATATTTCTGCGCCTCATGCGCGTTGTCCATAAGGAAATAATATTCTCCGCGAAGGAATTTTGTGAATGCGCAGGAACTTGATTTTTCCATGACAGATAACAGAAAATCCGCGCGTTCCAAATTCTGGTGCGAAAGAAAATATAAAATGGAAGAGGAGATTTCGCCGCCGGACAGGCGGTTAAAAACAGTGTCCGTGTCTTTATTATCTGACAAAAGAGAGTATGCTTTTTCTGCGTTGGGTTTTCCTTCTTCCGTTTCCATAATGGATGATATTTCCAGGCAGTCCACATTGAATTCCGCCGTTTCTGAATCATTTTTTGCGGTTTTTTTCTTTTCTTCTTTAGGATGAAATTCCTGCGCAATAGAGGCGGTTTTCAATATTCCAACGTCTGTATTGGAAGACACAGGCGTTTTTTGAAAATAAAATACATTTGACTGGTATTTGTCGGCAAGGAGGTGATGTTTAACGGAAGAAGTCTCGGAAATTCCCAGGAATAAAAGTCCATTACTAAAAAGAGATTCTGCAAGGCAGTTTATTACGGCAAATCTGTTTCTTGGAGTAAAATAAATGAGGGAATTTCTGAAGAAAATAATGTCATACTGTCTGTCAAGCCCGCGGATAATGTTATGTGAAAAAAACCGCACTTTTTTGCGTATGTTTTGGGTGACAATATATTCGCCGTTATCTGGAACAAGGTATAAATCCAGTAAATTTTTCCAGTCGCAGCCGTCATTGCGAAGGGAATTCGCGGTGTAACGCCCGTTTATCGCCGTTTGCACCGCGTCACCGTTAACGTCAAAAGCGTCAATGGCAAAATCAAACTCCGGTCCTTTTTTGCTGTGGTAATCGAGCAGCATCGCAATGCTGTACGCCTCGCAGCCGATTGAAACCGCGGCTGAGCATATCTGAAGAGGACGGTTCTTCCGCGCAAGTCCTGGCAGCAGCTGCGCGAGAAGTTCAAAGTGGGCTCCTTCCCTGAAAAAATACGTTTCATTTACAGTTACAAATTTTGTCAAGTTGTGAATCTGTTCGCGGGATGTAAGAAGGTATTCATAAGCCGCGGGATTCTCGACAAAGGAAGAACCGCAGTAATTTTCTATGTATTCATTTAGGCTGATTAACGAGTCGCAGGTTGCCCTTATGCCCAAAATCTGCTCTAGGCGGTAATGAAGGAACAGAAGCGCCGGGCTTGAAAGCACCTTTGGAGAAATTTCCGCTTCGTTATTATTGTTCATTTTATTTTTTTCCCGCTGTCAGCGCCTGCAGTTTGGGCGCAATTTCACCCAAGGGCAGAATCATATCCACGCATCCGGTTTCGGCGGCGGCTCTTGGCATGCCGTAAATCATTGAAGTCGCTTCATCCTGGGCGATTGTAATTCCGCCCGATTTTCTTATATGGCGGATTCCATCGGCGCCGTCCTCGCCCATGCCTGTAAGGACAACGCCCACAACGGATTCGCCGTATATACAGGCGGCG
>JGI24695J34938_10002398_pt1 | contig 14403 bp, 10 predicted proteins | sample TergutCo191P3_FD_34938 | JGI IMG/M metagenome (IMG submission 34938) | reverse complement strand
CGTTTATTCGTTCGGGTATTCGCTTCGATTTTATCCAAATGGACAAAAAGCACGGCGCACAATTTTTGGAAACGCTGTGCCGTCATCATGTCAGCGGACAGTTAAAAGTTGCGCCGGAACATGTCAGCGCAAATGTTCTTTACGCGATGGGAAAAGGCACAGGCGAAATGCAGTCATCGCAGCCCCCGATATCAACCTGTTATGAGCAATTCAGAAATGATTTTAACCGGATAAATAAAGAACTTGGGCTAAAACAGTATCTTCTTCCCTATTTTATCTGCGCTCACCCGGGCGCGGGAATAAAAGAAGCGCAGGAGCTTGCCTCGTATTTAAAAAAATCAGGCTTTACGCCGGAACAAACGCAGGAGTTCTACCCCACTCCGGGAACCATGTCTACAGTGATGTACTACACAGGGCTTGATCCGCGCACGATGAAGCCGATTTATGTTCCAAAAGGCGATAAAGAACGGCGAAAACAAAAAGAGTTACTTGTCAAATAATGATGTTCCAAAAATAATTTTTGCCAAAACCCGAAAACCGTGTTAATATTACCACACATGGGTGGAAAAATACGGTTTTTATTACTAATTATCCTCATTTTTCCCGCTTCACTGATTCATGCGCAGGAAAATCACTGGTCAGAAGGGCTTTTTTTGGAATTTTCTGGCATTTATTACTTTGCTTCAGATGTTATGCAAGACCTTGGGGAGCCGGGCTTTGGATTCAGAGGCGCTTTGGGCTATCAATTCAATCAAATCCGCTTTGCTTTAGAATCGGGTTATAATAATTTCCCGGGAACCAATCAGCTTATATCCGAAGTTACTTTTACGCCGTTGGTTTTAAAAATCGGTTATGAGCTGCCGCTGTCTTCAATTTTTAGCTTGCAGGCTGATGTTAATTTCGGCGTTTTATTTTCACAGATTACCCGTTACGGCAGCGCACACGACATTACAATTAATAATTCAAGCACGGACACCTACACGGCGCCGCTTGCAGGAGCGCGTTTATATGCGGCAATTACTCCGCTTAAATTTTTAAAATTTTATTTAGGCGGCGGCACCGATTTAATAATTGAAAACTCAGGTCCTGTGTTTCTGCCGTTAATAGAAGCGGGTATTTCGTTTAAACCGTTTATCGCAATTAATTCCGCCGCCAGCAGTGAAGCGCAGAGGCAAGAAACAAACGAAATTGTTTTTGAAAGCCGCAGCGAAAATATCACCATCGAGGAATCGGCACAGGGAAGAGTTGTACGTCTTCGCAACGCAGTTTATTTTGAAGCTGACAGTTCTGTAATGATCGAAATGTACAGACCAATACTGGATGAAGCCGGCGTAAGGCTTCGCGCAAACCCGAATCTTCGCATAACGCTGAGAGGTTTTACAGCTCCTTTCGGCACAGAGCAGGGACGCACAGAAATATCGCGCGCGCGCGCTCAATATTGCGCCGATTATCTTTCAAGACATTTTGGAATAGACCCGTCACGAATCAGGATAGAATCTTACGGAGCGCTTAGAGCGCCCGAATACAGGGATGCAAGCTGGGAATCCTACAGATGCGTAGAATTAATTATCCAATAGGAATAAATACGGAGTGTAAAATGAAAAATATAACGACATTAATCGCCTTAACCGCCTGCGTTTTCCTTTTTGCCTGTTGTAATAATTACTATCACGATCTGTCCGCGCATATTACGAGCAAATCATCGTCAGATGCGGCTATTACATCTTTTAGTTTTCATCCCGATGAAAACAATGCGCTGGAAGCGGAATACAGCGGAAATATTTTTTACGATGATGGTGAAATATTAATAATTATGCCTCCAGGTTATAAAAGCAATATCGATTTAAATTTAAAACCGCGCTTTTCAACAAAGGGGCTTGTCTATGTAAACGGTTCAATTCAAACAAGCGGCGCGAACGAACACCTTTTTGAAAATGATGTTGTTTATGAAGTAGTCTCCGCAAACGGAGCCAACAGTAAATATTATACAGTAAAAATAATGGAAATAAATTCGCATATATTTGTGAATAGCAGCGTTTCGCAAAGCGGAGACGGCAGCTCGTGGGAAGAAGCGTTTTCCAGCATACATGAAGCCGCTAATTTAGCCTCGTTATTCCATGAAAGCATGTTAAAAGAGATTTGGATAGCCGCAGGAACTTACAAACCCGGCGATTCAGACACAGATTTTTTCCGCTTAATACCAAATACAAGCTATATAGGCGGCTTTGCAGGGACAGAATCGCTTATTACACAGCGGAATATTTCAGCTAATAAAACAATTATTACAGGCGATTTAGGAAACGGCGCAAGGTCTGTAAATTTATTTACATGTAAAAATTCCGCTGCCGTTAACAAGATCATTACATTTGACGGCGTTTATTTTGAATCGACACAAACGGCTATCAGTGCGTTTCTTTCTTCTCTTGCGCGTCTTAGAATTTTTAACTGCAATTTCAGCAACATTGACAGCACTGCGGTTTTTTCCGTCAACGGACGAAACACAACCATTACAAATTCAACATTTACAAATATTACAGCAAGAGAAAATTTCGGCGCTGTTCATATAAGCGGAACGGATACAGAACTTTTAGATATGTCGTTTAACAATATCACCGGAAACGCGCTGTCAATAGTCGGAGCAGGCATAAAAATATCAAAAACCAATTTTAATAATATAACTGGCGCGCAGGCTTTATTTATTGATCAAATCGCAGAAAGCGGCACAGTAAATATAAGCGATATTACCATAGACACTGTAACAGGCGGAAGAGGCATTTATATTTCATCACATTCGCTGATTTTAACCAAGACAGAAATAGAAAATTGCGATACAGCCGGTTTTGGCGGCGGGATTCATCTTGTCAATTACGGAATCGCAGAAATCACCAATACTGGGATACAAAACACAAATGCTTTGTTAGGCGAAGGTATTTATTACGACGGTTCAGCCTCTACATCTCTTCTTGTTAAAAATGTAAAATATAACGGCGAGCAGATTCTTAATTCCAACCATCCCAAGATGCATTTTTTTGGACGTAATATGTCTTTTGAGAACTAAGGAATAACCGTAATTGCTATCCTAAAGTTTCGTAAATACGCAGGAGCGCTGCCGATTTGCATGCCTGACAGATACAGCATCTTTCCCGTATTGCCGGGCGATGACAGAGGCGGCACTGTAAGCGTGGTACTGCTGTTGCTGCTCTGCGAACGCATTTGACGCCATTGATTGCTTGGATCAATTTGATTAGTGTTTCCGCATACCGTAGGATAGTTAGAAGAATTAATATGCCATGCAAGCGCGGTTCTATGCGTCAAAAAATAATCATATTCGATGTCTACTCGTATATTTTTACCGGCATATTCTTCGCTTAAATCATATTCAATTACAAAGTGATAATAACCGCCAAGACCCGGTCTTACATATAAAACATCGTTATAATTTTCGCTATAAGCGTCGTGCGATCCATATTCTGCAATTGTGGTAATTCCCGCGCCGACAATATTAAAGTCAATTTTTCTGCTGGTGGTTGGATTCTCAATTGAATCTACCAATGTAACTTCCCATTTGCTTACAGATTCAACTTTTGCGATTGATTCAATCTTTAAATCAGTAATACGAATAAATGTATCGGGCGATGATGTCATAAAATAGACAGCATTTGCCATTTTATCGGCGCTTGATGCGCTTTTATTTATCGAGAAAACAACAGTACCGCTGTATGTTCCGCCTTCTGTAAAGCCGCTTCTTACTCTTCTTATCTCTGACAACATGGAATTATCAAAACATGTATGCGCAGCTTCGCAGCTGCAAAGCGTAAGATCGCGGATAACAAGATCTAAATCGCCTATATTTTTCTCTGTCCATAAAGAATAAGTTAGCACGTAATGCTCGCCGTTTAGGAACCTTTTTCCGTTCATCAGCCATTTTGAACCAATACCTGCCGCCCATCGCGTGCCGTCGTCAAAGAATGCGTAAGTTGGATAAAGATCCTGCGAACCCAGATTGATGCCGGAAACGTTCGTGTTGTGTATGGATACAGGATTATTTAATTCTATCGGAATAAAATAACTTTCTTCGTCCGAGCTCCATCGTATGCGGAAATCAATTTCTGTGCTTGTATTAAACGGCGGAATATTTATAGACCAATTCTTTGCTCCCGGAGAATATTCAATTAATGTTGAATACGAAGCTCCTTGCGCGCCTTTTGCAATCGCGGTAATTTCTATTGTTTTGTCTACCGGAATAAACCGCTCATTTAATGTTACAGTGCCGGACAATGTCAATGTTGTCGCATTAAGCACAATATTCAAAACATCAGTATTATACAGCGATACAGTTGCCGCATTTCTCTCGAAATAAATGTCATTTGAATCAATACCGAAAACTACAAAATAAACCGTCGTAGGCGCGCTGAACTGGTTTAAAGGATTCATTCTCCATTTTAGATAATTGGGATTATCCATCAGGGTTCCGCCTTCCTTTTCTATTTTTTGAATCAAATCTATCTGCGCATAGCCCAATGGTTCGTCGTCGCTTGCACGGTACATTACAACATCAGCCTCTTTGGGAAGAGCCCCGTTAATGCTGATATTCGCAGTGCCGCCGACACTAATAGACTTGATATCAACTACAAAATCAAGGCCTGTAGTAACATTTGTTGTGTATAAATATAAGTCCTGCCGTACAATTTTTCCTTCATGCCAATAGCCGTCTTTATCTATGCACGAGTATTCAAAGTACACATAAACAGGCGAAGAAAAACGTTTAATCGAAATTGCCCATTTATTTCCATCACTTAAAATAACGTCCTCGGCTCCCAGCCAATCGCCTACTTCTTGATTAGCGGTAACTTTACGCATTGTAATCGAAGCCCACTGCGGAGGTTCATTGTTAATTTTTATATTCGCGGTGCCGCTTACCGTTAATTCCGCGACTTCGGCTATTAAGTGCAAATTTATCCTGTTTGAATTATAAAGCCGGACAGTTTCATCGATACGTTTATAATAAGACGCGTAACTGCCCGAACTTATTGCCTGTACAATAAAATATACTTCTGTCGGTTCATTAAATGCTTCGATATTCATTTCCCATGCGCCGTTTCTTGCCGTAATCGGGCTGACTAAAGCCTCGTTTACATTCAATAATTCGTCATTTTCGGCTTTGTACGCGCGTACGTATGCTTCTCCCGGCTTGGCTCCGTTTATGGTGATAGCGGATGTTCCGCCGATTGTAATTGAATGAAAAACTTCATTTATATTAAACACATGATCATTGTCATGCAGCGTAATGGATCCAAGCTTGCGCGTATAAGATGAACTGCCTATTTCGGCGCTTAATTTTAGATATAACGTGATTGGCGTTTCAAAGGATTGCATTGTTACCGGGAATAGTTGTCCATTGTTTGCTTCCAAATAAGAATAAAGATTGGTGCAGTTTATATCGGTATAAAGATACAGCGCCGCCCATCCTGCCTGAACGCCGTTAATTACCGCATTTACGCTGCCGCTTAAAGTAATCGCTCCGGAAATATAACTATCATCGAATACTTTAACCATTCGGGTTTCCATATTTGTATAAATATGGATTACTTCTGTCCATGAAAGCGATTTAAAACCGTTACTAAGCTTCATTGTCATCATGTAGTAACCGGCGTTAAGAGTTATATGACCCGATTTGCTGGATAGAATATCAATTGGAGTATTCGAACCCAAAGGAGTAGTTACAAGCGGATCTTCTACATCCCATGGAGAGCCGCCGACGTCATAAATAAAAAGCTGAGCTTTTTGTATGGCGGATGGAAAATTAATATCATAAAAGAAGGTTCCTGTTCCATCACCTTTCTTTGCGCTGATTGGAATTTTTACGCTTTGGAAAACCGTTTTACCGTTGGTTCCCGTCTCCACATCAATCTCTGTAAATCCGTCAGCCGCTTCTACAAAGCTGCCGTTTATTGTAATAAATCCTACAGCCGTTATGTACCATTTTCCGACCGGCAAATCTTCTATTAATTTTTCACTTTCATTTACATTTAAAATGACAGGTCCATATGTATTTGATCCGCCCGCGTTATAAAAACGCAGTTCAAATCTTGTAAAAAGCGGCGTACTAGGAAATAAAGTTCTTGTGCCAGGGGTATTACCAACTCCATCGCCGGAAATTGTTATTAATATTCCGCCTGTGGATAAATCTGATTCATCCGGTTCGGTAAAATTCGGACAGCCTGTCAATCCGGTTAAAATTAACAAGGAGAAGAGAGCGAATAAAAATTTAAAATTACTTTTCATTTTTCTCCTTCCTTAATTTACAACCATAAAGGTTACGATTTTAGAATATGGTACGCCGTTTTTAACGACTACCGCCGTAATTGTATGCAGACCTAATTCCATCATATAACCGTCTACTGTTATGGTTGTATAACCATTTAAATAACTTTTTAAAACATCATCAACATACCAATAATAATTGTCAAAGCCGTCCGCCACAGTTACTATTACTATGTCATTAAACCCTCTTCTTATTGTATTTCCCGACTGAGTCAGATCCATATTTTCATCATGGAAACCATCAAAATAAACGGCAACGACTCCCGGAGGTATTACTTCAAATTCAACATTTACCGTTATATCAAAAGCCGGCATGGAGAAAGTGTGCGTTTGCGTATAATATCCGGTTACCGTAAGTTCAGTTGAAATTTGCGTCCCGCTGCCGGCGCCTGTTATGCTAAAACTATCCTTTTTTATTCTGTGTCCTGTTTGCGGCGTTACAATGACAGTAATGGGCGTGCCGGCTACAGTCTTATCGTGACTTGTAAAGACATCGCCGCTTGAGCCTGTTTGGTTTACATTAATATTGTACAACATGGAAAATTGCGCGCTAATCGTAATATTGGAAGCAGGCATGGTAAAGACATAACCTGCCTGATTAACAGACGCGCCGTTATCCTGCAAAATGCTTAAAGTATTGTCCAGTAAAATAAAACCGGTCTGTGGCGTTATTGTCAATGTAATGATTGTTCCAATGGCGGCTGTATCCGCGTTAGCTGTAATTGTTCCATTTAATGACGGTTGAATCGTGATATTGTACATAACGGGTTCAAAAACCGCGCTAACGACAACATGCGACGCCGGCATGTTAAAACTGCGCAAGATGCCTCCGCCGCCGACTGCAACACCCAAGCCGTCATCTAAAGATGTAACGCTTAAAGATCCCTCGACATAGCTATAACCGGCGTTTGGAATTATTGTCAGACTGATGTTATCATTCTGCCCGGCATTTTTCCTGTTTGAAGTAACCGATCCATAGGCAACAGGCGAAATAATTATATTAAAAGGATATTCATGCGCCTCATCATCTGAAGATACAAACCCGTCCGACTCCAAGCATCCGGCGGCAAGCAGCGCCAGAACGACCCAAAGGACAGCCATTTTCATCTTCATTGTAGAATTTTAGCACCACTATTGGGAAATTGTCAAATAAAAAAGCCGCTCCTTTCGAAGCGGCTTTATTTACGGAGGCGTTGTCAGGTTAATTAGTAATGTTGCCTGTCAGGTTAATATTGATCATAACAGGACCTGTTATCGTTCTATTTCCTGCAATTACTCGACCATTTCCTGTACCAGGTCCTGAACCTGATGTCCATGCATCTAATGTAAAGAAAAGCTCTTCGCCGTCATATTCATTGCTAATCCAAGCTCTCCATACAGAACCATTAGTACTGAAATATTCCGCTCCGGCATCATTAATATATACCAACGGATTATCTGGATCATACGGATTTTCCCCCTCATTATAAGTTCCAATATTTACCCATCCTCCCTGGAAATTATTGGCACTGGGACTAACTCCATTGAATGTAACGGTCGCTGTGCCGGTTAAAAGAATTCTTTGACTTAGAACAATATTGGAAATATTCGTACTGTGAACCACTTTATAATTATTATCATTGAAGTAAGCATCATTAGGCCAATCATTATAAAAAGTCCTGCCATATACTGCAAACCAGACATTGGTAGGCTCTTCAAGTGATTCAAAGGTAACCGTCCAGAAATATGTATCTAGGTCAACAGTTGTATATACAATAAAATTACCTTCTTCTGTTATTAAATTTACATTTGCCCAATCCATAATTCCATTAAAATCGCCAAAATCCGCATAACCGCTTAAAGTTATTAATGTAATGGCAAATTCTACATTTATATTGGGTATACTATCTGCGGCTGATGTACCAATATGATGCACTTTATTGTATTCATTATCATTTTCATCATAGAATTGCACAAATAAATCCATTTGACCTTTAGAAATAGGCGGTATATCTATTTCCCAAGTATTACCGTTAATTGCAATTGGAATACTAGTTGGATCAACTCTGGGGTCTTCGCTAACTTTAATATTCAGATACATACTGATGTTTTTTACAGCTTTAGTATTTACCGTAATATTTAAATTACCGCTCAGTTTTATCATAGCGTTTTTAAAATCAGCCGGCTCAAAGCTATAATTTACGTAAGTAGTACGTTTGTCGTAGATGTGTACAATCTGGTTTTTGATGATTGTTTTGCTGTCAAGTTCTGCAGTTATCGTAAGAAAATAAATGCCGCTGTCAATATTTTCAGTACCCGTTTCGCCGCTCTCTATCGCGTCGTCATCAATTACAGGAGTATCCGATTGTACTATAGGCCATTTGACCAGTTTAAAAGAAACATCTGCGTCATTAGGATAGTTAATTATATACTCAATGGTTCCTTCTCCGTCCGGTGTCGGAACTATAATGGGAACATTTACACTATGTAATAATTCATTGACAGTAAAAGCCACTGTTCCTGAAACAGCAGGATAATCCATACCATCATGTTTAATAAAAGCGGTAACAGTAATATTCCAGTCACCAAAAGGTAAATCAATTTCTCCGTAATAATCGTTATCATAAATTTCTACACTGGCAGGCGCGCTGTTACTGTTTCCATTGATAGGTTCGGCGCTGATTACATACTTACTAAAACCATTTTCTTCATCATCACCGACATCTAAATTCGGGAGAAGTGTACGCGCATTACCGCCGATATTAACCTGAACCTTTGATAAATTGCCGCTGTTTCCGGCTATTCCACCCGGACCAATTAGCACATCACAGCCGGCAACCAATAATACAAGGGCAAATATGTTTAAAATCTTAAATATTTTCATTGTTTCCTCCTTACTTCTGGTTTACCCAGAATGCAAAATCTTTAGCAAAAGGTGTTCTGTTTAAAGCAACTATTACAGTCGCATAGTTCCAACCGGCGCTAAGAGCAGCTGTTGAAATGTAGAATCGAATGTTGTTATCCCATTGCTCTACTATTTCGATATCCCGTTTAACCCCATTTACAAACAGTGAATACTCACGAACGGGCTCTGGGTTATAATAAAGCTGATCATATATATCGACTCTTAATCTATCTTCATGATCATCGAGCCAACAGGATAAGTATAAATTATTGTTTGCTTCAAACGCATCACTAAAATACAACCATGCATGACCTTCGGTTACAGAAGACAAGTCAAAATTAAGCGTTACATTTTGTATATTATTACTGTCAACTGTCAATGTTTCTTCTTGGTCATCTATGCCGTTAACTTTTATGGTCAGCTCTGTTCCTTTAAGAATATTAATAATACCAAAAGTAAATGAATTACTTTCATTAAAATTAACAAAACAACTGTCTATTTGGTTATTTTCATTATAAGCACGAAGCTGAATGTTCTTTAAATGTGGATTATTAATATTCACCGTGCCTTGTATGGTCACTTCGGTAAATAACTCAACATGAATATCTATATCATCAATAATTACTCCCAACTCTGATAGTGTTACATGATAAGATGTTTTATAAGCGCCGTAACCTTCCATCCAAACCCAGAAATAATATGTCCCAAAATATGTATCGTTTAGATCATCAAGCTTCATCATCCACTGCCTGCTCTGGTTAAATTGTTGAAAAGGTATAAATGCATCACTATCCCATATATCAGTATCTTCAGGGCAAAGTAATAGTTCAGGCAGGTATTGTTCCCATGCAGGGAATTCACCGTCTACTTTTAAATCAAAAAATCCTGCTAATACTATCTGGTCAGGCTCCACCTCTGGAAGAACAAAAACTGTAAATGCCGCAGATTTTCCTCCCCATGATACAAAGATTGTTATTTCACCTTCCTGCTCCAGAAAAATTCTTCCTTGAGAATCAGCTTCCCTATCTATGGTATAATCGGTAACTATATGGGACGAGCCGTTTGAATAGAAAGCGGTTATTTCCAAGCCATCAATATCCAATTCTTCGCCAATTACATAGGTTGATTTATGAGGAACATGTGTTGTCTGAAGGTAGTCCAGGTATACCGATTCTTTAGCTTCGGGCGGACAGCCTGTAACCATCAGCATCGTAAAAATCATCAGAAGCGCAGAAAGCGCCGCTAATCCTTTTTTTCTTATTTTCATATACTGCTCCTTGCAAGGATTTGTTTTGTGTTTTCTATATAATGTAATAAAATTCTACCATCGTTTTTTATAATTTGTCAAATTAAATTTGTGTTTTTTTGGCAGGGCAAAACAACCCAAGTAACCCTTAATATTGAGAAATATATTAAAATATTCTATAATAATTTTATGAATAATCCAAAAAAACGCCTGCAAAAAAGACTGTATGGCAGGCTTTCATGTCTTATATTTTTGCTTATTTTTGCTTCATGCGAAAGAAAAAGCGGCGATTTAACCGCCGATATAACAGATTTTATAGAAACTATAGAAGAAACCGTAGAAGAAATAATAGAACCCGAATTTATACCGGGAACTTATGTGTTCAAGTTCGCCCCGGAAAATTTAAATGTTTACCTTAATGATGAGCTGCTCTTTCCTGTATCGTCAAATGCAGGGCATTATAATTACCTTATACCAAACGGAGGCACGTTTCGTTTCAGCGCAGACGGATACGAGCCGCTTGAAATTCGCGCCGGTTTTCTCCCTTTAAAAAACGGCATTGTGGGAATCAAACTGGAAAACGAGAACGGAAGGGCAAAGCTTTTAAGCGAATACGAAACAGGCGCATGGCCCAAGAGCGTATATTTTTCACCTGACGGACAGCGTCTTTTTGTTCCACTGCTTAACCAGCACGGAATCGATGTATTTAAGCGGCTCCCCGCAGGTGGTATCGAAGGCGCAGCCTTAGAATTCGAGACGCGCCTTACCGTGCCAAACAGCACGGCAATCGGTTTTGTAGAAGCAATGTGCGACGCAAGACGAAGAGAACTTTGGGTTTCTAACATGATGGAAAACAAGCTTCATATTTACAACCTTGATACCCTGGAATATAAAACATCGGTAAGCACAGGCGGCGTTTTTCCAAAAGTGGTAACCCAAAGCCCGGACGGAAACATTACCGTTGCGTCAAACTGGTCAAGCAGGGACATTAGCGTATTTGATTCAAACACCAAAGAGCTGATTCGTAAGATACCCGTTGGAGGAACGCCGCGCGGCATGGCGTTTTCACCTGATAGTACCCTGCTCTACACTGCCATTTACGACGCGCCATTGGTCGTTGTAATTGACATGACGCAAAACAGGATAATAAAACGTTTTCGTTTATATGACGGAGCAGGAGCTGCGCGTCACATTATTTATCGCGGCGGAAAACTCTATGTGTCGGATATGCTTCGCGGCACGGTGAATATCCTGGACGCGTCAACAGGCACGCTTTTGCATTCTGCCCGCGTCGGGCTTAACATAAACACGATTATCCTTACGCCGGACGGACGCTATGTTTTTGCATCATCACGCGGACGAAATCATATTCATGATTACACAAAACCCGGTCCCGACTTTGGCGCAGTTTATATGCTTAGCGCAGAAGATTTAACGCTCGTGGAAAAAATCTGGGGACGCAATCAACCCACAGGTCTTGCAGTAAGTCCCGACGGAAAATATTTAGCTTTCACCGATTTTCTGGACGCTAATCTTGAATGGTATTCTCTTCAGTAAAAGTTTCCCGCCATACTTTCTCTATCCCCATTAGCGTCCCCTCTCGATTTATCTGATTATAGACAAAAGTCCCCCATTTCAAGTTTTCGCAAAAAAAGCCAAAAAACCTCTTTGCCCTGGAAACATGAAATTCCTGCGGCTGGTGTATAGCCAATAACTCAATAAACCTCAACCCAATTCCTTCTATATCGTAACCCTTTTCTCCCGTTCGTATTGGTTCGTGTGGTTCGTGGTAAAAAACTCTTCGCTTCGCTTCAGCGAAAATCCATGGCTGTTTTACTGCGGCTCTGCCAACCATTACGGCGTCACAAGGACCTGCTGCTCTTTTTACCAATTCTTCCGCGCTGCCAATATCACCATTTCCGGCAACCGGGATTTTTAATTCCGCTCTCAATTTACCCACATAGTCCCAACGGGCAAGACGCTTAAATTTTTCGGTTACCAATCTAGGATGAAGCGTAATAAGCTCGACACCCTCGTCTTCTAATCGGCGGCAAAATCGAACCAAATACTCAAAATCTTCTGTATAACCAAGGCGCAATTTGACGCTTAACCGGCGTTTTACCTGCGGCCTGATTTTGGCAATCAGTTCGCCTGCTTTGTCAGGCGTTTTCATCATCCAAGCCGCTCCTGCGCCTGTTTTTCGTATCAGAGGCGCACTGCAGCCCATATTTATGTCGATTCCAGCACATTCCAGCCTGTCAAGAACGCCTGCCGCACCCGCCATCGCCTCAATATCCGAACCGACCAATTGAAAAACGCATTTTTCCGCGACAGGGCCGTTATCGATATAGTACTTTTCCAGGGGACCGCCCGCGAGCAGGGCAGATGCGCTTATCATCTCGGAAAAGTAGCCGTCGCAGCCCCCAAAATCCTCGATTAGCTCCCGAAGCGCCCTGTGGCTTAATTCCGCCATTGGCGCAAGATATAAAGGGGTCATATTTAAGCCCCCATATTTTTAAAAAAATTTTTATATAAGTTTGACATTATTGGCAAGCCCTCTTGACTTATTCCTGATAATAGCATATAGTTTTATCAGAGGAGCGTACAGGATGATAGCAAAGTCTGATATGCCTAATATCAATGAAAAAGCCGCTGAAGGGATTAAACCGGAGGGGGTACCGTACCGCGTTCTGGTCGTTGACGACTCGATGTTTATCGCAAAACAGCTTGGGCAGATTTTCACGTCCGAGGGTTTTGACGTAGCTGATACAGCTGCCGACGGAGCCCAGGGATTAGAGAAATACAAAGCTTTACATCCAAACATCGATCTGGTTACCTTGGATATTACCATGCCGGTTATGGATGGCGTTTCCGCCTTGGAAAAAATTCTCGAGTTTGACAAGAATGCCAATATAATTATGGTAAGCGCCCTGGGAAAAGAGGACGTAGTTAAGAAGTGTCTCCTGATGGGAGCCAAGAGCTACATTGTTAAACCTTTGGACAGAAAGAAAGTTCTTGAAAGGGTTGTCTCGGTACTCAAGCGGTAATTGCAAAAGTTTATCTAAAAAAATATATCTCATTTTGACTGTGTAGCCGAGTTGTCTTCACATTTCGTGTTCGGAGGAATTCCATGCGGTTAATCATCCACCCCGACTATGAAAAGGCGAGCCTTTGGACTGCCAATTATATAGCAGAAAAAATAAAAGCTCAAAACAAGGAAAAGCCCTTTGTACTCGGTCTTCCCACAGGTTCAAGCCCGCTTGGGATTTACCGCGAATTTGTCAGGATGCATAAAGAAGGGAAATTATCTTTTAAAAACGTACGCACCTTTAACATGGACGAATATTCAGGGCTGGGCGCAGACCATCCGCAAAGCTACCGGTTTTTCATGATGCAGAATCTTTTTAATCATATTGATATCGATCGCGGGCACATCCATATCCTTGACGGTACGGCAAAAGATCCCCAGGCTGAGTGCAGGCTCTATGAAGAAGCAATTACAAAGGAAGGCGGCATCGACCTTTTCCTTGGCGGTATGGGCAGCGATGGTCACATAGCGTTTAACGAACCGGGCTCGTCGCTTGCTTCCAGAACGCGCATCAAAACATTGACAACGGAGACAAGGCACTCTAACGCGCGTTTTTTTGACGGCGACCCGGACAAAGTCCCCGGCACGGCATTAACTGTCGGCGTAGGAACGGTAATGGATTCGCGCGAAGTTGTGATTATTGTAAATGGACGCAGCAAAGCCCGCGCGCTTAAAGCTGTAGTGGAAGACGGCGTAAACCACATGTGGACATTATCATGTTTACAGATGCACCCCAAAGCCGTCATTGTCTGCGACGACGAAGCCACAGAAGAGCTTAAAGTCGGCACAGTAAAATATTTTAAAGACATCGAGAAAGTTCATTGAAGAAAAAGAATTTTACCCACGAANCAGCACGAACAA
>JGI24695J34938_10002397_pt1 | contig 14404 bp, 11 predicted proteins | sample TergutCo191P3_FD_34938 | JGI IMG/M metagenome (IMG submission 34938) | reverse complement strand
AAAAAATTTAAATATAATTTTAAAACCTTTTTACGCGTTTAAACGGCGCTTTCCTTTATCTTCTTATATTTTAAACAGACTTTTTACAATGACTGTAATGCTCTTTCTTCTTGGATTCGCAATCTTCGGGCTGATGGCTTTGGCTCCCGGCGATATTGTCGATCAAATAATGATACAGCAGCTTTTCAGCGAAAATTCCGGAAGAGCGGGGCAGAATTTTCATGCGCTTAACGCGGAGCAGCTTGCGGCAAGGAGAGCGGAGCTTGGACTTGATCAGCCGTTTTATGTTCAATATTTTAAGTGGCTTAACCGCGTTGTCATTCATCATGATTTGGGAGTCAGCCTTATTTCGCGCGCGCCTGTTTCGTTTTTAATTTCGTCGCGTATTTTAAATTCGCTTGTATTGAATTTAATTTCGCTTATTTTTATTACGATTTTTTCTTTTGCGTTAGGTGTATATTTTTCCGCTAAGGCGGGAACAAGAGCAGATTACGCTGTTACATTTTTTTCGCTTGTGCTTCACGCCTTTCCCGGGCTTCTTCTTTTAATTCTTCTTCAGCTTTTCGCGTCTGTCTCCGGATTGTTTCCCGTAACGGCGTATCCTTCATTCCCGATTTCCGAAGCGCCCGCTAAATTTGTTTTTTCTTACGCGCATCATATTTTTTTGCCGCTTCTGTCCGCGTTTCTGGGAGGAATAGGCGGCTCTCTTCGGATGATTCGCGCTACAATGCTCGATCAGCTCGGGCAGCCGTACATCACCTGCCTGCGATCGCGCGGTATCGCCGAATGGCGGATTTATTTTGCGCACGCTTTCAGGAACACGCTTAATCCTTACATTACGGGAAGCGCCAATATGCTTGCAGGGCTTTTTTCTGGCTCTCTTATATTAGAAATTATTTTTGCGTACCCCGGTATCGGAAGACTGATGTATGAAGCTGTAACCCAGCAGGATATCAACCTTGTTTTGGCTAACATCATGTTTATTTCGTTTTTAGTGCTTGTAGGAATGGCGTTAGCTGACATAATACTCGCGCTTGTTGACCCGCGCATCAGGTACGGGAAAGAATAATAATGAAAAAGTTTTTTAATTATTTAAAGAGCCGNCCCATNGCNGTNATTTCNCTTTTTTGTTTAATNATTCTTTATATAATGATGNTNTTCGCGGAATTTTTCGCTCCGTATTCACCTAACACTTCGTTCGCCGATAAAAGCTATCATCCGCCGAATGCGCGTTTTTACGGCGGGATGATTCAGGCGCAGGAGTTTCGCGTAACGAACACAGTCTCGCAGAGTTACGCAAGAGTGCGTGATCATTATTCGAAGATAAATTTTTTCGGCAGGGGAGAGAGTTATCTGCTCTTTGGTTTTATTCCTTCGGATCGTCATCTTTTTACGACAGCTAAAGATCAATACCCGGTATTTCTAATGGGCGCGGATAATCTTGGAAGATGCATGTATTCGCGGATTGTTTACGGCTCCCGCGTTTCGCTTACCATCGGCTTTGTCGCGACATTTATTTCGCTTGCACTCGCCGGGCTCGCAGGCGGGCTTTCAGGCTACTTCGGCGGCTTAACGGACTGGTCAATCATGAGGTCGGCTGAATTTTTAATGCTGATACCGTCGTTGTACCTGATACTTTTTTTGCGTTCGCTTTTAGCATCTAACATGGATCCGGCTCAGACTTATATAATGATTACGCTGATATTATCGCTTGTCGGCTGGCCCGGTTCAGCGCGCACAATCCGCGGAATGGTTCACGCGATAAAACGCGAAGAATTTGTTTTAAACGCAAGGCTTGAAATGATACCTTCGGTTGTAATTATTTTCAGGCATATTATTCCGCAGATAGCAAGTCTTTTGATTGTCAGCGTAACGCTGAGTATTCCCGGGTTTATAATGACAGAAACAGTTTTATCATATCTGGGACTTGGAATTACAGATCCGGCTGTAAGCTGGGGCTCTCTTATAAAGCGCGATCTTTCGACGCTTGCGAATCTTCGCGCGTTCCCCTGGCTGTTAACGCCTGTATGGTTTTTGTTAGGTGTAACTCTCGCTTTTAATTTTATCGGAGACGCGTTACGTGATTTTTTTGATCCGTATCATACTTTTTTTTCAAGGAGAAAGAAATTAGGGAGTAGAGAATCGGGAGTAGGGAATAGGGATCGAAATTCGGCAGATAATTTTGTTTCCAATAAAAATATTTCTGATAACAAACCCCACTCCCCACCCCCTAACCCCCGTTCCCTACTGGAAGTAAAAGACTTAATTGTGGATTTTTCGATTTTGCGGGGGAAAAAACTTGTAACTGTTCATGCTGTGCGCGGGCTTTCGTTCGAAATGAAAAAGGGAGAAACAATCGGCATAGTAGGAGAGAGCGGATCGGGAAAGAGCGTCAGCACTCTCGCTATTCCCGGGCTGCTTTCGAAGAACGCAAGCGCTAAAGGATCGATTCTCTACGAAGGAAGAGAATTAATGAACCTTGATACAGAAGCGTTACGTGAATACCGCGGCAAAAAAATCGGAATGATTTTTCAGGAGCCGGGGCGATCTTACGATCCGCTTCAGAATATCGGAAATGTTTTTCTGGAAACTTTCAGGAACTCAGAGCCTGATATTACAAAAGAAGAATCCGCGAAGAGAGCGGTGTCTTTGTTATACGAAACAGGTCTTGATAACGGCGCGGAAAGGCTGATTAATTTTCCTCATCAGTTTTCGGGAGGACAGCTTCAGCGCATCGGCATCGCTCTTTCTCTTGCGCAGAACTGTGAACTTTTAATTGCTGATGAACCGACAACGGCTCTTGATTTAACAATTCAAAAACAAATTGTGGAACTTTTAAAAACGCTCCGCCGTGCAAGAAATATCTCGATAATTTTTATCAGCCATGACATCGATCTTGTCGCGGATATTTCTGATAGAATAATTGTCATGTACGGCGGACTTGTTATGGAATCGGGCAGCGCAGATGAAATCACAAATAATCCGAAACATCCGTACACAGCCGCGCTTCTTGCCGCTTCTCCGAATTTTGGCAGCCATTATTCAAATGAGCGTCTGACAACAATAGGCGGAAAAGTTACAGACCCTTCAAACCCCGAACCCGGCTGTCCTTTCGCTCCGCGTTGTTCGCAGGCAAAACCGGAATGCGCTCAGGGAGTGCCGCAGCTTCGGGATGATCAAAACAGAGAAATAAGATGCCTTATGTCCAATACTAATGCGCAAGTTCAATTGTAAAATCGCTGATAGACGCGTATACTGCGCCTGACGGTATATCTTCGGGAATAGTTTCACCATAATCATGTCCGAATAAAGGGTATCCTTCTTTTTTATTAAACAGCTGATTATCAAAATCAAGGTATACATTTCCGCCGTTTGGAAATTCAGATAACGCTCTTTGTTCCCATCTGTGAATTTTTATTTCAGTTTCAAAATAACCGGGACCGACTGAAACATTATCATTGCTTTTAACACCGGCGACAGAAACGCCTTCCCATGGATCATGAGACCATACATATAAAATTATTACGCCGAAGTTATTCAGCTTTTTATCTAACGTACCTGTGATTCTAAATTTTATCGAATCATCCCATTTTAAATGAAGCGGCACTAAATCATCAAGGCTGCCCGAATAAATATCTTCTAATTTAATACTGTAACCGGAATTATAATGTTCACCCCAGTTTCTGGCTCCTTCATGTACATTTTCCCATCTGTTGGCTTTTAAATAAATTACAGGAAATTTACCTGCGGAAAAAACCGGCGCTTCATTTTCTGTTTCAAAAGCCGGTTTATTACGGAAAAATAATATTGAAACTGCCGAACATATTATTATAATAACTAAAGCAGGCACTAAAATTTTATAAAAATTAATTCTTTTTGTATTATTTAATAAATCTGAAACTGCGGTTTGTGAAACATCCTGCTTGTTTTTTAATGATGAAAATTTAACAATAAGTTCCTGAAAACTGTGAACACCAAGTTTTTTATAAATATTATATCTATGAAACGTTGCTGTCCTTGGAGAGATTTTTAGATTATAGGCAATTTCTTTTGATGTATTACCTTCAAGCAGTTGATTAAAAATTTCCTGTTCTCTGGAAGTCAGGTTTTCATAAAATGCTTCATTCTTCATGTTTAAATTATATAAACGGCAAATATGCAGATCAACAATAAAATATCATAATATACATAACAAACTACAAAAAAACTTATAATAATACATAAAATATTAAAAACCAGTATAAATACGAGGTATGTTTTCTTGATAATTTTAAAGATAATTCATTAATAAATTAAATTTTTGGAGATTAAAATGAAAAGAATTATTGGAATAATATGTTTTACAGTGATAATTGGATTTGGATTTTTAACCTGTGACAATAACGATTTGTCCAAAGGAACCGTACATAAGGGAAAAGATATTGCCGGCAATGAGTATATACTTACCATCTACAGCAGCGCAAGAAATATTTCGGCCGGCGATGATTATGAATTTATAATAATGAATGAAGAAGGCGATATAATCGGAGTAACCAGCGGCGAAATAAATAATGTTCTTGATAATACTTATACGCTTTCTGATGATGTTGATGTCGTTATAGACGGAACCGAGATTAGTTCAGTTGTCGGCGAGATAACTTTAAAAGACGGAACGACTTTTATTGTGCGTACATTTCCTGTTGTTTATCTCCGCGCAAACAGATGGGAAGGCTTACATGAAGGAGTGAAGAATTGGGGAGAGCATTATAATACAGGTTACAGCATTATTTTAGACGACATTTATTCAGACAGCCTGGATGTCTTTTTTCCGGCAGGCAAAAATACAATGAAATTAAAAGTTTCCGGAAACGCGAGTAAAGAAATAAAAAATTTTGGCGTGGTTTTATTGTATGTATGGGAACATAATCCATGGGAAGGCGCGGCAATAGCCGGAACAGCAAGTGATACCTATAAAAATATCGGCCCGGGCGATTTTGAAGTTGAGATTGATATTATAAGATGGGAAGAAAGATTAATATCTGAATTTCCTGATAACGGTATTGTTTATGTGGATTTCGATAATCAATTATTTAATAAAAAAGAAGGATACCCTTTTCACGGACATGATTATAACGAGATAATACCTGACGATATGCCTAACGGCGCAATTTACGCATCCATTCGTAATTTTACAATTGAGCCTGTTATTGAATAATAATAGACTTGTTCGGCAGCGATCTGTGCGGAAGAAATTTATTTTTTTATTCGCTTATATCGCTGTCAATCGCATCGATAACCATCTTTTTTTGTTCGACGAATATTTTTGATACGGAAAAATCTTTTTCTTCTTTTCCCTGTATTTCAAATTTATGGGTAATTTTTCCCGGTCTTCCGTTTAATATATAAATAGTGTCAGATAACATAAGCGCTTCTTCGACATCATGGGTGATAAAAAACGTAGATATTTTCATCTGCGCGGCGATATCCGCGTACCATGACTGCATTTTGCGCCGAGTGATTGCGTCTAACGCCGAAAAAGGCTCGTCAAGCAGAATGACAGGATTATGTTTTTGCTCTTCATTGACTGAGAAACTGCCGGCGCTTGCAAGACAAGTGCGAAGAAGAGCGGCTCTCTGGCGCATTCCTCCGGATAACTCATTCGGATATTTTTTTTCATAACTTGAAAGCCCGAACATATGGAAGAATTTTTCAGCCTCTTCGCGCGCTTTTTTTTTCTTTTCGCCTTTAATTAAAAGCGGCAGAATTACATTATCGATAACTGTGCGGTATTCAAGCAATAAATCTTTTTGCAGCATATAACTTACTTTACCGCTTACGCCTGTAATATCTTCGCCGTTTAAAAAAACTTTCCCCGCGTCCGGTTTTTCAACCCCCGAAAGAACGTTAAACAAAGTAGTTTTCCCGGCTCCAGATGATCCGACAAGCGAAATAAATCCTCCCTCATGAAGCTCCAGACTGATATCTTCGACTACAGCTTTGTTGTTATAATTTTTTGTTATATTTTTGCAGATGAAGAATTGGGGAGTGGGGAGTGGGCAGTGAACAGTGGGGAGTGGGGAGTGGGGAGTGGGGAGTGGAAAATTGGGATCATTAATTATATTTATTGAATTATTATTTTTATTCACAATCCCCATTCCCTACTCCCTACTCCCCATTACGGCAGATAATCGTTTGTAAAGCCGCCTGAGGCTATGTTTACTTCGAGGAGTCCTCGGTCGTACATCCATTTGTAAAAGTTTCCCCATCTTACAGGATCGATTTCTCCCCAGCGTTTCGCGTCTCCCTGATAGCGTGTTTTTAAATATTTCTGGCTTCGCATAACGATGTCGCGATCCAGTTCCGGCGCGTACTTTAATAAAATGTTCGCGGCTTCTTCGGGATAATTCATGGCGAAATAATATCCGCGGCTTACAGCGTTCATAAACTTTGCGGTGGTTTCTTTATTCGCTTCAGCCCAGTCAGTGTTGACAACAAGAACCGGCGTATAAAAATCAAGTACGCTGTCAAACGCGCCAAGGTCTATAAAATTTATTCCGATGCTGCGCACTTCCGCAGGAATACAGTCAGCGGCGTAATAAACCCAGATTGCGTCAACATCTGTCTGCAAAGCGGAGAACGCGTCTGTTGCGAAATTGGGAATCATCCTTACCGCGTTAAAATCGCCGCCGTCTTTTTCTACAATATGGCGCACAACTTCGGTTACTAAAGGCGTCTCCCATGAAGCGAATCTTTTGCCAGATAAATCGCGCGGCGTTACGATGCCGCTTTCATTTAACGACATTATCCCCGAAGTGTTATGGCTGATAATTGCCGCGACCGCCGTCACGGGAAGCGGGTCACGGAATTTTGCTATCGCAGGTCCCATTGATTCCTGGAACGTTACGCCAAACTCCGCTCTGCGCGAAGCGACAAGTACAAGCGCCTCGTCTTCGGGCGGCTGTGTTATCGTTACCTCCAAACCTTCTTCGCCGAACCAGCCTTTATCAAGCGCGACAAAAAGCCCCGTATGATTTGTGTTGGGTGTCCAGTCAAGTAATACGCGGATGACATTGTCTTTTTTCGCGCAGCCTGTAATCATCATCAATCCGGCGATTAACAAAACAAATCCAATCTTTCTCATTTTTTTTATCCTTTCCTCCATGGCATTGATTTTTTCTCTAACAGAGAAACTAATTTTATTAAAAATAAACTTAATGCAGAGACAAGTAAAATAACAGCGAACATTTTATCGAACGAATATGATCGCCTGACGCGGATCATATAAACGCCCAAGCCTGCGTCTCCGCCGAGCCATTCCGCTACAACAGCTCCTATGATCGAATATGAAGCCGATATTTTTAAACCCGCGAAAAACGCAGGCAGCGATTGGGGGATTTTTATGTATCTGTAAAGCTGCCATTTTTTCGCGCCCATCGATTGAAGCAGACGAAGAGCGTCACTATCCGCGGAGGCGAACGCGCCGAGTAAACCGATTGTAACCGGGAAAAAACATGTTAAAAATACAAGAGTAATTTTCGGGGCAAGTCCGTATCCCATCCATAAAATCAAAAGCGGCGCGACAGCGATTACAGGCATAGTCTGCGTTAAAAGCAGAATCGGCGTTACAGATTGTTTTATATAACGGTTGGAATCCATTATCACCGCTAAAATAAATGAAACGGTTACAGCGATGGTGAGCCCCGCCATCGCTTCCATCAATGTGAATAGAAGATGTCTCATTAATAAAGAAAAATCGGCGATAAAAGCGTTCGTTACGTGCAATGGACCGGGCAGCATATAAGGAGGCACAATTCCGCTCATTGATAAAAGCTGCCATATGAGAAGTATTGCCGCAATCGGGATAACAGGAAGCCAGTTGTGTTTATGCATGTTTTCCTCCGCCGGTATTATCCGGATCAGGTTCAGTCTGACTGTTTAATCGAAAATTAAAAATCAGACAAGGGTTCCAAGCTTTCGCTTAGTCTCAGCCGGTCAAAGCAATCAACTGCCAATCCAGCACCCCGATAGTTATTTCAATCTAATAAATTATTTTTTTTTTGTCAATAGATTAATAAGAAATTGATGAAGAACGCCGTTCATCGCTGTCTTGACAATTAAAAGACAATATAATAGCCTCTATAAAATAGTAAATAAATTCAATTAAGAGGTAAAAAATGAAAAAAATTAGTTTAATTCTACTTGCGGTTTTAGTTTTGTTTTCTGCTGCCTGTAACAGACAGCAGGCTGCAAGAAGCGTTGAAGCTTTTGAACTCGCGCTTGTAACTGACCTTGGTACCATAGACGATAAATCTTTTAATCAGGGGTCATGGGAGGGATTGGTTCAATATGCAAAAGCGAATAATATTTCTCATAAATATTATCAGCCTTCCGAACAGAGTCATGACGCGTATCTTACAACTATCGACCTTGCAGTCCGAGGAGGAGCTAAAGTTATAGTAACACCCGGATTCCTTTTTGAAACGCCGATTTTTCACGCGCAGGATCGTTATCCTGACGTACACTTTATTCTTGTTGACGGAGTTCCCAATGACGGCGACTGGAGCAGAGGCGTTCCAACTTACAAAACAAACAGCAATGTAGTAGGCGTTCTTTACGCCGAAGATCAGGCAGGGTTCCTTGCGGGATATGCATCTGTAAAAGACGGAAACCGAAGGCTCGGATTTATGGGCGGCATGGCGGTTCCCGCTGTTGTTCGTTTCGGTTACGGATTTGTTCAGGGCGCGGAATACGCGGCGCAGGAATTGGGATTAAGCACAGGGTCAATTACGATAAACTACCATTATACCGGTCATTTTAACGCGACACCGGAAGTGCAGACAATGGCGGCTTCATGGTACAACGCGGGTGTTGATGTTATCTTCGGCTGCGGCGGCGCTGTCGGCAATTCTGTTATGGCAGCCGCCGAACAGGCAGGCAGAAAAGTTATAGGCGTCGATGTTGATCAGTCAAGCGAATCACCTACGGTTATTACATCGGCAATGAAGGGATTACAAACTTCGGTTTTTGTGTGTATATCAAATTATTACGCGGACAGATTTCCCGGAGGACAAACTTTGGTTTTTGAAGCTGTTAACAGCGGCGTAGGACTTCCGATGGCGACTTCAAAATTCAGCTCATTCACCGACGGTGATTACAATACAATCTTCCATAAACTGGCTAACGGCACTATCCCGAGAATGCTGGATGATCCTGCCGCCGACGGAAGCCCGAGTATAGTTCCTGTTGCGCTGACAATTGTAACGGAAATTAAATAATTATTCCGCGCATGGATTATTTAATCGAAATGTCCGGGATTACGAAAGTATTTCCCGGCATTGTAGCCAACGATGACATAACGCTTCAGCTTAAAAAAGGCGAAATCCATGCGCTGTTAGGTGAAAACGGAGCGGGAAAGTCCACTCTGATGAGTATACTTTTCGGTCTTTATCAAAGCGAAAAAGGCGTAATTAAAAAAAACGGCGAAGAAATAAAAATTCACGGACCAAATGACGCGAAGAGACTCGGCATTGGAATGGTTCATCAGCACTTCAAGCTTGTTCACAATTTTACAGTGCTTGAAAATATCATTCTAGGCGCGGAAACTGTCAAGTACGGGATTTTAAAACTTGACAGCGCGCGCAAACAGGTAACGGAATTATCAAAACACTATAAACTCGAAATTAAACCTGACGCTCTTATAAGCGACATTACTGTAGGAATGCAGCAGAGGGTGGAAATTCTTAAAATGCTTTACCGCGAAAACGAAATATTGATTTTCGACGAACCGACAGCGGTTCTTACTCCTCAGGAGATCGAAGAGCTTATGCGCATAATGAAAAATCTTGTAGCCGAAGGAAAATCAATTTTATTTATCACTCATAAATTAGACGAAATAAAAAGCATCGCCGACAGATGCACTGTTTTAAGAAAAGGAAAATGCGTCGGCACTGTCGATGTAGCTTCCGTTACAAAGGAAGAGTTATCCGAAATGATGGTCGGCAGAAAAGTAAATCTTTCCGTCGAAAAGACAGAAAGCAAACCCGCCGAGATTATACTTAAAGTCGAAAATCTTACGGTAAAGAGCAAGGCTCACAGTAAACCTCTTGTTAATGACGTAAGTTTCGAAGTGCGCTCCGGCGAAATTGTCTGCATTGCCGGAATAGACGGAAACGGCCAGCAGGAATTAATTCTTTCGCTTGCCGGAATGCTGGAAGCCGATTCGGGACATATTATTCTTGAAGGAAAAGAAATTTCGCATAACGATATAAGATCGAGGGGTTTTGCGCACATTCCCGAAGACAGGCACAAACACGGTCTTGTGCTTGATTATAATCTTGCGTTCAATCTTGTGCTTCAAAATTATTTCACATCACGTTTTCAGAAGAACGGTTTTTTAAAATTCGGCGAAATCTATAAATTCGCGGACAAATTAATCAATGATTACGATATCCGGTGCGGCAGAGGTTCGAAGACAATCGCCCGCAGCATGTCCGGCGGAAACCAGCAGAAAGCGATTATCGCAAGAGAAATCTCACGCGACTGCCGCTTGATCGCCGCGGTGCAGCCGACAAGAGGGCTTGATGTCGGAGCCTGCGAATATATCCACAAACAGCTTGTCGAACAGCGCGATAAGGGTAAGGGTGTGCTGCTTGTTTCTCTCGAGCTTGACGAAGTGATGGATGTCAGCGACAGAATACTTGTCTTATTCGAAGGAAAAATCGCAGCAGACGTTAAACCAAACGAAGTAACATATAAGGAGCTGGGTCTTTACATGTCAGGCGCGGAGCGAAAGATCGCATGAAGCCGGAAATAAATCTGCGCAAGCTGCTTTCCGACCCTGCTGTTGACGCTTATTCGTCGATTACCGCGATTTTTGTCGGATTAATTGCCGGTTTTATTATTCTTCTTGCAACTAACGCAAGACAGGCTGTTTATGGTTTTGAAACAATATTAATCGGCGGTTTTTTAAACTTAAATAATCTTGGACAGGTTTTTTATTTCGCAACCCCGGTTATCATGACAGGGCTTTCTGTCGGCTTTTCGGCGAAGACAGGGCTTTTTAACATCGGCGCTTCCGGGCAGTTTATTATCGGCGCGTTTGCCGCTGTTTTTGTCGGCGTTAAGTTTGCTTTCATTCCCGGTCATCTTTTATGGATTACGGCACTCTTTGCCGCGATAATCGCAGGCGCTCTTTGGGGAGCGATTCCGGGTCTTTTCAAAGCGCTTTTTAATGTAAACGAAGTAATATCGTGCATCATGACAAATTATATCGGCATGTATCTTGTAAATTTTCTCGTAACAAGAACAATTTACGATTCGCTTCGCAACCAGAGTCTTAGCGTTGCAGCTAACGCGAATCTTCCCAAAATGGGACTTGATAAAATTTTCCGCGACGGATTTATCATCTCAAGCGTAAACTCGGGGATTTTTATCGCAATTGGATTCGCTGTATTGATGTATTTTATTTTAGAAAAAACTTCTTTTGGCTACGAACTTAAAGCATGCGGTTTTAACAGCGACGCCGCGCGCTACGCCGGTATAAAACAAAAACGCAGTATCATTTTATCGATGATGATCGCAGGCGCGCTTGCAGGTCTTGGCGGCGCACTTTTATTTTTGGCGGGCTCGGGAAAAGGAATAACTGTTGTGGATGTTCTCGCGCAGGAAGGCTTTAACGGAATCCCTGTCGCGCTTTTGGGATTAAACAATCCGATTGGAATTATTTTTTCAGGTCTTTTAATCGCCTACCTCGGCGTCGGCGGCAATAATATGCAGTTATACAATTTTTCGCCGCAGGTCATAGAAATTATTATCGCCGTTATAATTTATTTCAGCGCCTTCGCGCTTCTTGTAAAAAATTATTTTAATTCTTTAAAAAAACAAAAAGAGAATCTGTTATGAGCATATTATACTTTCTTGTTCAGCAGACAATGTTTTTCTCGATACCTCTTTTAATTGTAGCTCTGGGGGGAATGTTTTCCGAACGCTCGGGCGTTATAAATATCGCTTTGGAAGGATTAATGGTTACAGGCGCCTTTGCAGGAATTTTATTTATCAATGTTATTCAGCAATACATTCCGGTTTATCATCTGACAGAATCCGGAAGAAGCATAATCATAAACAGGCACGATGTACTTTTGGCGGCGATATTAATTTCCGCGTTAGCCGGAGCTGCTGTTTCTCTTCTTCACGCTTACGCTTCGATAAATTTAAAGGCAAACCAGATAATAAGCGGAACGGCGATTAATATGCTCGCTCCCGCGGCGGCGATTTACATCGCAAGAACTATCAGAACGGTGCAGCAGGTTCCGTTCGCAAACCAGTTCCGCATAGAAAAAGTTCCGCTGTTAGGTGACATTCCAGTTTTGGGGCGGATGTTTTTTACAAACGGATATATCACTACATATCTTGGTTTTTTAATTCTTATGCTCGCCGCGTTTTTTCTTTACGAGACACGCTTCGGGCTTCGTCTCCGAGCATGCGGCGAACATCCGCAGGCAGCCGATTCTGCAGGCATTAATGTTTACGCCATGCGCTGCGCGGGCGTAATAATTTCGGGCGCTCTTGCGGGCATCGGCGGACTTGTGTTTGTTATTCCGACATCAACCCAGTTTAACGCCGAAGTATCAGGCTACGGCTTTTTGGCGCTCGCTGTTTTAATTTTCGGTCAATGGAAACCGGGCCGCATTCTTGCCGCCGCTTTTTTCTTTGGTTTTATGAAAGCGATTTCGTCGTCATATTCGGGGATAAGTTTTATGAGCGCAATCCCCATACCAAGTTATGTGTATAAAATGATCCCTTACATCGCTACCCTTATAGTTCTTGCATTCAGTTCAAAATTATCACAAGCTCCGAAAGCGGAAGGCATACCGTATGATAAAGGACACCGCTAAATCACAATTACCGGTATATAATATTTAATAAGGAGTTAATTATGGAAAAACAATATCATATAGGGTTTGACGGAAGCCACGGAGCGTTATACGCAATACTGCCGGGAGATCCGGGGCGTGTGGAAAAAATCGCCTCTCATTTTGATAATCCGCGTTTTTACTGCCAAAACCGCGAGTACACATCCTGGTTAGGTGAAATCAGCGGCAAAACTGTAATGGCAATTTCTACAGGAATGGGCGGCCCGTCGGCTGCAATCGGCGTGGAAGAACTTTACGCGACAGGCGTAAGAAATTTTATCAGAGTCGGAACCTGCGGCGGAGTAGCGCTTCCTGTTACAGGCGGAGACATTGTAATCGCGACAGGAGCGATCCGTCAAGAGGGAACAACCCGCGAGTATGTGCCGATTGAATTTCCCGCTGTGGCGGATCTCGATATTACGAACGCTCTTGTAAAAGCCGCGAAAAATTTAAATCAAAAATGGCACGCGGGAATTGTTCATTGCAAAGATTCATTTTACGGGCAGCACAGCCCGGACCGCATGCCTTCGGGTTTTGAATTAAATAATAAATGGGAAGCGTGGAAAAAAGCCGGCTGCCTCGCCTCCGAAATGGAAAGCGCAGCTCTCTGCATCGTAAGCCAAATCCTCGGCGCCCGCGCAGGCTGTGTTCTCAATGTGGTGTGGAATCAGGAACGCGAAAAAGCGGGGATGAGTAATCCCCACTGCCACGAAACCGAAGCCGCGATTAAAACAGCAGTAGAAGCCGTGCGTATTTTGATTGAAGGATAAATTTCCCGTAATCTCCAATTCTTACTCCCTGTTGTCCACTACCAAAAAATATCGCTTTTCTATATAGTATTTACAGGAGCAGATATGTACAAACCTGTTGATGCTAAAGTTAATTTCCCGAAACTCGAAGAAGAAGTCCTCAAATTTTGGGAACAAAATAAAATATTCGAAAAATCCGTCGCGCAGCGCGAAGGAAATACAGAATTCGTTTTTTATGACGGACCTCCCTTCGCGACAGGGCTTCCGCACTTCGGGCACTTTGTCCCAAGCACAATCAAAGACATCATTCCGCGCTACCAGACAATGAAAGGAAAAAAAGTCGAGCGCCGTTTCGGCTGGGACTGCCACGGACTTCCTGTCGAAAATTTAATCGAAAAAGAACTCGGGCTCGCTTCCAAATCAGCAATCGAAGAATACGGCATCGCGAAATTCAACGAAGCCTGCCGCGCGTCCGTTCTGCGTTACGTGAAAGAATGGCGCGCCACAATCACCCGCCTCGGACGCTGGGTCGATTTCGACAACGATTACAAAACCATGGAAAGCGATTACATGGAATCAATCTGGTGGGTCATGTCCTCCCTCTGGCAAAAAGGCTTCCTCTACGAAGGTCACTACATCCTCCCGTACTGCCCCCGCTGCGCCACCGTGCTTTCAAACCACGAATTAAATTTAGGCGGCTACAAAGACGTACACGATCCGGCGATAACAATAAAATTTAAAATAAGGGGGGAAGTCTCCCCCCCC
>JGI24695J34938_10002394_pt1 | contig 14407 bp, 14 predicted proteins | sample TergutCo191P3_FD_34938 | JGI IMG/M metagenome (IMG submission 34938) | reverse complement strand
CTTTATATTTATCGCCTATAAAACTTTTTAACTTCTCTGCGAAACAACCGATTACAAGAACAATTTGTTTAAAATCATGTTCACAAATTTGATCCAGCATTCTTTCAATTAAAGTTTTCCCGCAGACATTAATCATACATTTTGCGTTATCATTTGTTAATTCACCTAAATGTCTGCCCATATCGGCGGCTAAAATAATTGCTTGCATTATATAATCCTTAATAATTATTATTTATTTTCATTGTTAAATCCTTTTACAATATCATATACTTTTAACGCGGATTTGTCATAAGAATATTTTTCTAATAATTCATTCGGGTTTTCTACAGGTTCCTGCAATAACTTATCAAGATCAACATCAGTATTAAACGGGTCGATGTAATGAGCGGTATTGCCGTATATTTCAGGCAAACTTGCCGCTCTTGAGACAATAATTTTTGCGCCGCAGGTTAATGCTTCCAAAGGCGTTAGACCAAAACCTTCATAATATGACGGTAAAATAAACGCTTTACAATGAATCATAAGCGCTTTTACTTTCTCGTCGCTTAAATAACCAAGCATAATTATATTAAGCGGTAATGAATCGTTTAATTCATCTACTTTTACGGTAGAAAGGCTCGTTCCGGAGACGGCAAAAATAGAATCAGGATTTTTCCCGGCTGTTTCAATAATCCAGTTTAAATTCTTACGTTTAGAAAGGCTGCCTAAAGAAAAATAGAAAGGCTTTTCGGAAAGGACGGGGAAATCATTAAAAATTGATGTATCTGCATTAATTGAACGCATGTGGTCTGCGCTACTATAGATAACGCATATTTTTGCCGGATTAATTTTAAATGTATTACTGATTTCATTTCTGCTGTATTCGGAAACTGTCGCAATTTTTTTTGCCAGACGCGCAATAAAACGATATTGTATTCTGCTGTAAAGTCTTGTAAATTTATCCCGCTTGCTGATGAAATCTTCAGGAAAAAATTCGCAGTAAATATCATGAAGAAAAACAATTCCGGGCGCAAGAGGTATACAACAATTTCCGTACTCAAGAATTTTATATTTACTATGAGTCAACAGAAAACATTGTAAAGTAATCATCTGCCAGCGGATATTTGATTTAGACTTTTTTTTCAATCTTATAATTTCCAGGTTTTTATATTCAGGAATATTTTCTAAAGACGAAGGTATAACAATCGCGATTTCGTTTTTTTCGCAAAGTTTATCAAGACGATTGGTAATTTCAAACGCATAACGCTCAATGCCGGTAAGCCTGCGAGAGAGGAAGTCACCGTTTATCAGTATTCTTGACATCTTTATATATTTGATAACTTTTTATATTTATAATGTAAAAACCCGTAACTTCTTCCTTGAAAAGATGAAATGCGTATTTTTGAATATGGATATATTANTATTTTTACAGCCTCTTTAAACATTAAATAAAGAAAAGAAATTACAGGTCTTAAAAAACCATACGCAATAAATGATTTTTTATGAATCGCTCCGTATCCTTTGCCGTATTGAAAAGCTTTTTCGGGAGTTTCTTGTCTATAAGGATGAAAAATATAATCCTGTGCATGATAAAATCCTTTTTTCTTATTCTTAAGAAGGAAAAAAAGTAAATCACTTTCTTCGCCTGACCCGAAATCTGATCCTGCGCCCAATCGTTCATCGAATCTGAATGATTGCAAAGCAGAAGCTCGAAGAAAGATAGTAATAGAAATAGCCGTAAACATTATATTTTTAACAGAAATATTGACACTATCCAATGAGGCGGAAATTATCGAAAGATTGCTATCCTTTTCTTTTGTGTTGCAGGTATAAAAATCATATAAAGGATTATTAGAAAGAAAGTATTTAACTTTCTCTAATGTAGCGGGCTCGTATTCACAATCATCGTCAGGAAAAGCTATAATATCACCTGAGATACATTCCAGACCAATATTTCGATTAACACTTAATCCTTTTAATGAACTTTTTATAACACGAATATCCATTGAATATGATTGGCATAATGTTTCTANCTTATCATTGTTGTTTTGATCAATAATAAAAAGTTCAAAATTTTTATATGTCTGTTTTTCTAAAGAATTTAAAAAAAGAATTATTTCTTCATATCTTCCGAGTGTCGCCATGACAAGTGAAAATTTCATTATTTCTCCAAATAAATTATATTAATGATACAGTATTTAAAATAACAAACATCATCGAATGTTATTTCCGGATTCGGATGTTTAATTTAATCAACAATAAAAAAACAATTACTTTAATTGTTTTGTATGTCTTTGTCGCTCTGATTGATATTAAAAATTGTTCCCGCGCCTCATTATAATTGCCGTAATTATAATAAGCTCTGGCTTTATCGTATGCGTATTTTGAAATAACAGCATTTTTATCTTTTTTATTTTTTATAAAGGGAAGATACTTATTATATATAACATCTAATTTATTTACTTTATCATTTTTTATAGATATTGACGTTTCGCTAATCCAATAATATCCTAATACTTTNGGTATACAAAAAAAACGATCTGTAATGATACTTGCTTTTAACCAATATTCATAATCTTCTATAGCGACAAAATCTTTNTCTTCACATAATAAACCAATATTTTTTATTAATGAGCTGCGAATGACAACGCTGGAATTNGCAAGATAATTTCCGTATCTTAGAAGGTCAAAAAAGACAGGAATATTTGGTTTTCTGTATACATTATTGTTTTTGTCAACAATACCTTTCTTTTCACAATAAGATTGAAGCGGATGATACAATAAATCATAATCATTTAAATAAGGTAAGCATGCTTCAAGTTTTTCAGGAGTCCACCAGTCGTCAGAATCCAAAAAGCAAATCCATTCTCCATTTGCTTCGGTAATTCCTTTATTTCTTGATACGGCAATGATTCCGTTGTTTGCGTTATTTATAAGACGTATTCTTGAATCATTATAACTTTCTACTGTTTCTATCGTATTATCTTTAGAATAATTATTAATAATAATCGCTTCCCAGCAGTCAAATGTTTGAGAAACAATACTGTCCAAACATCTGCGTATTAAATGCGCATGGTTGTAAGTAGGTATAACAATTGAAAAAAGCGGATTTTCAGTCATGATTGTTGATTTTTTTCAAGAAATTGAAATAGATCGTTGATACCTTTGTCAANATCCCACTCAGTTTCGTATCCTAGTTTTGACAATCTAGAATTATCTATTGTATATTTTGAAGATTTTATATCTAACGGCGGATTAACAATACCATCAGAANTAAANATATTAATATTTTCATTATATCTTAGCTGATATACTTGTTTTATCTTTAAAGCAATTTCCAATATAGTCATAGTTTTTCCGGAACTAACATTATATATCATTTGCTCATTTTCACTGTTAAGTATAGTTTCAACTGCTCTAGCAACATCCCACCCATGTATAAAGTCACGTTGAGGCGATCCGTCAGATTGCAGGATAATTTCTTTTTTGGCATAAGCTGTTTTGCAAAGATCATTTATTACCAGATGCCAGCAATTATTATCAATGAAAACAGGCGCTCCGTAACTATTTGATAACCTTAATACATTGCATTTCACTTGCGAATTTCTGTTATAATGTTCACAGAATTGTTCGCACATTAAATGTGTTAAAGCGTAAGCATTTACAGTATTTGGAGGATAATTTTCAGAAATATTTGTTTCCGGAAGCTCACCATATACTTGCATAGTTGAAAAATATATAAAATTTTTAAGTCCCGTCTTTGAAAAATTTTCAAGTAAACACCATGTAGGCGTTATATTAATTGAGCTTACAAAAAAAGGATCGCCTGAAGATTGGCAATGATCTAACGAAATAAGATGAATAATCGCGTCATAATTGTTTTTAGAAACTTTTTTTATAAAATTATTATCTCTAATATCACCGCATAAAACAGAATACATCATTTTTATCCATGATTCATCCTGAGGAATCTCCGGAAAACATAACGGCGTAACTTCGTATCCTTTATTAGCCAGATAAATTGATAATCTGGAACCAATATACCCGTTTCCTCCGGTTATTAATATTTTTTTTATCTTTTCCATTCGTATTCAATATCGTCAATATTTTCTTTTCGTTCTATTTCAAGGGGATCGTGTTCAAGATTGGCAATGTTCAGCAAAAGATTGATTTCTTCGCCAATTCCTTGAAATGCTACCCAAACTCCGGCGGGGATTGTTATCCTTTGATAATTATTTTCGCCTAGAATAACATCAAAAAATAAACCCTTTGAAGAGCTTTTTTCACGATCATCATAAATTACAAAGCGTATGCTTCCAATAGGTATTATAAAATTCAATGTCATTCGTAAATGCTTTTTCCACGGTTTAATGTCGCCGGGATGTATCATAGAGAAGTATGCTTCGCCGAATCCGTAAAAGCCGGGATCGCTCTTTTTTATTCCATGAAAAACATTGCCTTTTGGATGAAATATTTGTTTTAACGGGGTGAGCAGTACACCGTCAACAGTTATTTTGTCCATAAAAGTCCTTTCCGGGCTGCCATATTTTCATAGCCATTAATTTGATTTATTGTATAAGAGAACATATCAGGTTTATTTTTATAATATTCGTAATACCAATCGCCGGTAAATTCCAGCATAGTTTTATAATCAAGAACAGGAAGCCACTTTAGATAGAATAATGCTTTATCGCAGTTTAATTTCAGCAAGCCTGCTTCATGAAATTTTATATTATCTGTAATATTATAAGCTTTCTTGGGATCATCGAAGTGCCAGCGCAAACTCATATTTTCAAGTATTTCTTGTACTGTGTAGCTATATTCTGTTTTTGGTCCAAAGTTGAAACTTTCACCTCTTAATTCATTGTTGTCGAATAGTTTCTGTCCAAGCTGAAGATAACCGCTCAATGGTTCCAATACATGCTGCCATGGACGGGTCGCGTTTGGTGAACGTATTTCTACTGATTTTCCTTCGCTCCATGAACGCATACAATCAGGTATGATTCTATCAAGCGCCCAATCACCGCCGCCAATAACATTTCCTGCACGGGCTGTCGCTGCGCGGACAGGACATTTTTCGTTTTTTATAAATGAATGAAAATATGATTTAAAAATTAACTCCGCCGCGCCTTTGCTTCCGCTGTAAATATCCTTTCCGCCAAGAGTATCGGTTTCTTTATATCCCCAAACTGATTCAATGTTGTCGTAACACTTGTCTGAAGTAATAATTACCGCGGTACACGGCTTATTTAAATGGCGTATAACTTCCAGAATATTCGCTGTTCCCATTACATTACTGGAAATAGTGCTGAGAGGATCTGAATACGAAAGCGATACAATAGGCTGTGCTGCAAGATGAAAAAGAAAATCCGGTTCAATTTTATTGATAATATCTTTTATTTGCGCGTAATTACGAATATCTTCAAAATAGTGCGTTATTTTATCTTTTAATCCCAATTCTTCAAACATGGAGGGTTTTGTAGGAATATCTTTTGAGATTCCGTATACATCCGCTTCCAACGATAAAAGCCATGCAGACAGCCATGTGCCTTTAAAGCCTGTGTTTCCCGTAACAATAACTTTTTTACCGCGGTATATGCTGCTGAATAAATTTTTGTTTATCACCATTTCACCCATGGAGCTTTATTATTATTGTAAAGCTCATTTAATAATTTATATTCCCGCGAAGTATCCATTGGCTGCCAAAATCCATTGTGTTCAAACATCTTAAGTTCGCCGAGTTCAACAAGTTTCTTCATAGGCTCCTGCTCAAATACAAGCTCTTCGTCATCATTAAGCAAATCGAATATTTCCCTATTGCACACAAAAAAACCGCCATTAATTCTTCCTGCGCTGGCTTGAGGCTTTTCATTAAATCCGGTTACCGTAGCGCCGTCATCAGCAAGCCCAAGCTCGCCAAAACGTCCCGGAGGATTTACCCCGGTTACAGTTACCATTTTTCCGTGCGCTTTATGAAAATCTATGAGTTTATTTATATCTATATCGCCAACCCCGTCACCATAAGTTAACATAAAAACAGGGTCGTTACTAATATATTTATATATACGTTTTACACGCGCCCCGGTCATTGCTTTGATTCCTGTTTCAACAAGGGTTATTTGCCAATTATCTTTCTTTTGTTGAGCGTTGGTTAATACCTGTTTTACGCCTTTTTCAAGAGAAACAATTATATCAGAAGTTCTAAGTTCGTAATTTACAAAAAAATCTTTAATTATTTCGCTTTTATATCCAAGACATAGGATAAAATCAGTGTATCCGTAAGCTGCATAAGATTTCATTATATGCCAAATAATGGGTTTTTCACCGATTGGTATCATAGGTTTGGGAATATCATCCGCTACATCCCTGATTCTGGTGCCATAGCCGCCGCAAAGAATTACTGTTTTCATAAGTTAATCCTTTAAGTATATTTTAGACATGATTTTTGCATCCAATGTGTATTTATATTAATTCTTTTATAAACGAAATATCAAAAGGCGTTTTAATATAATCATTCCATAAAGATGAATCAATCATAATTTTATCCTTTAAGATTTTATATAGACTTTCTTCATCCTTTGCCACAGGAAGACGGCTGTCGCTGCCGTCAAACGGAGGCGCTGATTTTCTTCCTGATAGATTTATATAATTAAATTCCGGATTATAAACAATATAATTAACGCTGTAATATATAGATTCCATTAATAATGTGGATGAAGGTCCTATAACTAATGAAGTATTTTTTAATGAATCAACAAGGTTATCTTTATCTAAATTGAAGAAGTTATTATCTATGTACTTTAAATACCAATTACCATTTTCTGATGGATGAGTCCGCAATCGCACTGACTTTACGCCTAATCTTTGTAGTACTGACTGTATTGAATATAGATAATATATTGAATTATTTCTGTCATTTGAAACCGGATAATCACTATGTTGTATACCGCTTGTTGGACAGGTTAAAATTAACAAATTATCAAATGAAAATTTTAGTTCATTTTTTTGTAAAGTTTTGTAATATGGATGTCCGGAAACAAATATTTTATCAGGAGGAACTCCGTGATTTATATAATGATTCTTAATCATTTCTCCCCACACAATCAAATAATCTGCTCTATTATCATCTACATTATTATATCTGCCGGGTAAACCATGTAAGAAAACAAATGAAGGCTTATTTATTTCTTTGAATGTTTTTATTGCTATTTTTTCTATGGCAGGCATATCAAAAGGAACAACTAAAGCATCGAAATGTTCATTATATATTTCTTTTGAAATACGAAAATAATCTTCTAATTCTTTTTTAAAGGGATCGCTTAATAATTCAAAAAACGTCAAATCATTAATTCTATGAAAAATTTTCATAGAATTATCATAAAAAGAATACAAATGCAATAATAAAAATTTTTGATAGCCATGCCATGGAGGCGAAATTACATTAAATCCCAGNTTTGCAATTTCAGAATTTACCGTAAAATACGCGTTAGAAATAATATTTTTATTCATATTTTTGTGCNTTTTTGGAGTAATAATATATTTTACTATTCTTAGATTGTTTTTTATAATTGTTTTAATATGTTTTAATAAATTATTGTTCTTATTAATATTATTTTCAATCGGCGTGCTAAAATTTTGTCCGTAATAATAAATTTTTTTATCTAAATCAAATTTTAATAAATCAAGTAACTCTCTATCCCATCTGTCGGATTGTTCAAGCAGCTTATTATAATAATAAAATTGATTCATAATAATTTTAATTATTCAAACATTGTTAAAGCTAACGGAGTGCCTGCATTTATATCAAAACACGCTGTTTTACCGAGAACTTCATCATATATTTTAGGCGGCAAACCGTTTGACGGACGTATGGATCTGACATTTTCAGAAGTAAACAATTCACCTTTTTTTATATCTTTCACAACATACAGCGATCTTCGGAATTTTAAAGATGGAAATTCAGCTTCTGTTGGTCCGTAAAAAATATTGCCTAGAGAGCCGTACGCGATAGTAACATCTGAAACAAGTTTTTTCATCTCGCCGGGTTCCATGGAAAAAGCGCTGTCAACTCCGCCGTCTGATCTGGAAATAGTAAAATGTTTTTCTATTACTTTTGCACCCAAAGCCACGCTTGTAATTGATACTGCAGTTCCGAGAGTATGATCGGAAAGACCAATTATACAATCAGGAAATTGTTTATACATATCTTTTATTGTCAGCAAATTTGAATTAACAGGAAGAGCAGGGTAGGTGCTTGTACATTTTAATAGGATAATTTCCGGGCATCCATTATTTTTCAGCGTATTTACGCTTTCTTTTAATTCTTCAAGACTGATCATTCCGGTAGACATTATTACCGGCTTATTTGTTTTAGCAACATATTTTAAAAGCGGAAGATCATAATTTTCAAAACCGGCGATTTTATAACATGGTACATTCAGATTTTCCAAAAAATCAACAGAAGTAAAATCAAAAGGCGTACTGAATCCTATTATTCCCAATTCAGCGCATCTGTCAAAAATTGGCTTATTCCATTCCCATGGAGTATATGCTTTTTGATATAAGGAATAAAGCGTTTCTCCTTTCCAAAGGCTGTTATTATCTTTTATTTGAAATTCATCTCTGTTTGAATTAATAGTTATTGTATCTGCTGTATATGTTTGAATCTTTAATGCGTCAACGCCGGAGTTTGCGGCTTCTTCAACAATCTGTAAAGCCCGTTCAAGACTTTGATTGTGATTGCCGCTCATTTCCGCAATTATAAAGGGTTTGGTTAAGTTTTTAAACATTAACTTACATTCCTATGTTCTTTAACAGAGGAATATATTTATTCATAACCATATCTTCCTTATCAGGTTTATTGTATATTATTATTCCTTGTTTTTTTAAATAATTATTCCAACTTTCATCACTCAAATCAAACGGAGGCATATCGCCACAATAGGCCCACCCCGACTGATTCTTTTCAAGCCTTTCTTTGTATTCGCTATATGATTTTGTCCTGTAATGATTTATCCTTATTTTTTTTATATCCTTGTCAGTTGCTTTTTCATTTTTATGCTTGGTATATTTTGTAGGTATGCCATTTTCATTCACGCATTGTATTCCAAAAAAGTAATTTGCGTAATGAGAACTAGAAAAAGAAATAATAGTTCTGGGATTTATTATAGATTTAATAAAATCGCTAACTCCTGCACTTTTCGTATAATTTTCTATTACAAGCCCTTCCGGTTTTTCAAAGTGACCGCTATATCCGTAAATAACCCAATGTACAGCTAGCCCTACAAATATTTTATTTTTCATTATTGTAGAGCGAATATCCTGTAATACATCATTTATTGTGGTTTTGCAAATAGGGACTAAAAATTCATCAAGATCGATAGCGGCTAACCAACGGGTCTTGTTTTGATATTTTTTGGCCGTTTTATAATATATTGACCCTTGAAAGTCAGGTTTCCCGGGTATTTCGCTGTAAATAACAGTTCCATCACTTATGTACGGCGCTATAATATCTTTTGTGTTATCCGTACTTTCATTATCATAAAGATAAAACCTGGTAACACCAATCAATTTATGATATTCTATCCATTCTTGTAAATACGCTCCTTCATTTTTCATTATTGCGACAATAGACAACTCATCTTCAAATTTATTATTATTGTGTATTAGATAATTTATAAAGACAGGGATACTCTTTATGATTATTTTGATGTTTAGTATAAATGAATAAAATTTATTTTTTATTTCCCAAAAAATATTCCTGAAATCTTTTGGAATAATAATTCTATAAATATTTTTTAGCTTATACCATTTATTTTTATTTATGTGATTATGAGTTGTGGTTTGTTGGGGGGAGGGTATGCTGTAATTAATATTTATTTCATTTCGTCCACTTTTCCATTCGTTTTTTTTCAATTCAAACAAATGTACCCCGATACTTACTCCTTCTTTTGTTATATGCGAGTATGAAAATCCTTCTTCCGTAAACAATAATTTTTTGTGTATATTGACGCTTTTTATATTGCCTTCAAAAACTTCGCTGTATATTTTCTCAAGACCAAGGACATCAAAAGCATAATCTATAAGGGTGAATAAACTCGCGGTCATCAACCCTTTTTCATCTATGCTCTGTGTTTTATAAAATCCTAACTCGGCGGTTTTTTTATTTTTGTCTATTTTTTTTAAATTTACCGAACCGACCGGATGTATATCGTTTTGAATAATCACAAAATAAAGTTGCCCGGTATCGGTCTTTAATCGTTCTATCCATGCAAGATGTTCCGAGACGCTTATTATATTTTCTGTAAACATCCAATGTCGGACGAACTCTTCATTGCGGATATTTAAAATGAGTAACTGTATAGATTGGCACAAATCGATTATAGGTATCAATTTATATGTGTTTGACGTAAAAACAATCCTCCTTAAAATCATCTAAATCGGTTTCGGAACTATGTTTTGCTTCATTAGTTACTTTTGCTCCATCCGGGAGCATATTCAATATTTCATTTAACGGAAATGTTCCCTTGCCATAATGAAAATGCGTATCTTTTTCGTTTTTATAATCGCCGTCAGTTAAATGATATAAACTTGGATTAAATTTTAAAAAATCTTTGATATAATCCAATGGCTCTTTATTAAGCGTATTAGCGGCACATATTGCATGACCGAAATCCAGGCAAAATCCGATATGCAGTTCATTTATAATATATTTAATNTCTTCCGGTGTTGCTCCTAAGCATTTTTCTCCGTTTAACCCAATCAACGGTTTGTTNTCAATTAAACAACGCGCGTCAATAAAAGGTTTAAGCTGGTTTACCGTTTCCTCAATTTGACCATTAATACCCGAATGGAAAATTATATATTCGGCTTTTAACGTATCCGCAAATTGAAATGTTTCCTGTATCATAATTTTGTTTTTTTCCCGATCTGNGGTNAAAGAAAGGTTCATGCCTGCGAATGAATGCGGCGCATGAATGACAAATGGAATTTTAAACTGNTTCCAGTAATCAATTGTTTTGGAGAAGGTATCAGGAACAGCAAATAATTCAATGTATTGAAAATAATCGTCTTTGAAAAAAGATAAAATATCTTTNGTATAATCTTTATCATTACTTCCTAATTTTAAACCTAATTTTAAATTTAACATTTGTATTATGTATAGACGGATTTTTATTGATTTTGTAANAATTTATATTTTAGTTCCGCGATATTCCAATCATCTATAGTATCTATATCTTGCACATAGAGTTCATTCATAATAAATGATGAAGTTTTTAACGGAAGAAGAGTTTTTACTTTTAAAAAAACAGATGCTTTAATGAAATAGAACATACCAACATCATGGTACATTGTCTCTAAATCCTGCGAACGTTTTAATTTATTTTCAGGATATGCGTAATTTAAGAAATTATTATTTGATATACGCAAGGCTCTTTGTATTGGATATGAATATTTAACAACAGGCATTAGAGCATCTGAATTACTGTTAATAAATGTATTATATGCATCTTTTAAAACATCGTCTTTTAATAAGGGAACACAAGGATATATACAGCAAATATTATCAAATATTACGTCTTTTTCTTTGTATTTTTTTATTACTTCAATTAGCACATCATTAGTTGTCGCAAAATCGTTTGATGTCTCTTCAGAACGCATAAATGGAATTTCTGCGCCGCATTTTTTTGATATTTCGGCAATTTCTTCATCATCTGTAGAAACCATTACTGTATCAAATATTTTGCTTTTTAAAGCTGCGTCTATTGCATATTTTATCATAGGTTGACCAAAAAAATCTTTTATATTTTTTCGATGTATTCGTTTTGAACCTCCGCGCGCAGTAATAATCGCGATTGTTTTATTCATAATGAAGCAACCTTCTCAATAACATATTCAACATCATCATCTGTCATCATCGGAAACAGCGGAATACTTAAACATTTTCTATAATACGATTCAGAAACAGGATATAAATCTTTTTGATAGTCACCGTATTTTTTTACGTAAAACGGCTGGCTATTAACGGGAATATAATGAACTTGAGTGCCTATTCCGTTTAATTTTAATTCTTCCATAACCTGTTTTCTTGATTTTCCTGTTTTTTCAAAATTTATTTGTAAAACATATAAATGAAAACAGCTGTCAAGACCGTTTTCTTCATACGGAATTAATATATTGGGTATATCTTTCAATGCGTTATTATATTTACTGATTATTTCTTTTCGTCTTTTCTTAAAAAAAGGCAATTTTGATAATTGACTGCGTCCCAAAGCGGCTTGAATATCGGTCATGCGGTTATTACCGCCCAGTAGCTGCATTTCGTAATACCATGGACCAGGATTTTTATTTAACTCAGATTCATTTTTAGTAATGCCTATTGTTCTTAATTTAATAAGTTTTTTATATATTTCTTCGTTATTTGTAGTAATTGCTCCGCCTTCTCCGGATGTAATCGTTTTTACAGGATGAAATGAAAAAACTGTCATATCTGTTTTATGGCAGCAGCCAACAGGTTTACCGTCAGCGTAATATGATCCAATCGCGTGAGCGGCGTCTTCAATAACATACAAATTATGTTTGTCCGCAATTTTTTTAATTGCGTCAATATTAACCGCTTGACCTGCAAAATCAACAGGTATTACTACCTTTGTTAGGGAAGTAATTTTTTTTTCTATTTCTGCCGGTGAAATGTTATATGTTCTTGGATCAATATCGGCAAATACAGGAACTAAATTATTTGTTATTAAACAATTAGCTGACGCAACAAAAGTTATTGGAGTAGTGATGCCCTCAAAACCTTCAGGAATATTAAGAGAAGAAACAGCAATGTGCAAGCCCTGGGTTGCGTTTGATACCGCTACGCAATACTTAGCNCCTGTTATTTCCTTNATNGATTCTTCAAATTGNTCAATAGCGGGACCTTGTGTTAAANAATTTGAAAGCAGAACTGAATTGACAGCTTTTATATCGATATCGTCAATCCACTGTCTGCCGTACGGGATGAAAGAACGCATTAAATATTATCAACATTCCCCTTGTTATTTATCCATTCTCTCAGATTCTCAACTGTCATCCAGTCAGTGTTATTATCCGAAGCGTAGAAAAATCCTTCAGGAACCAATTTTCCGTCTTTTATTCTTATAGTATCCTTGCTCCATTCATGAATTTGAGGAAGTATTTTAAAATGCTCCTTGTATTCGTAAGTATAAGCGTTATCTTCAACGCCTATCATTTGTTCATGCAGTTTTTCACCGGGGCGTATTCCAATAACTTTTTGCTTTGCGTTTTCTGAAACAGCGTATGCAATATCCGTTAATTTCATGGACGGAATTTTTTTTACATAGATTTCGCCGCCTTCCATGTCGTCAAAAGCATGCCAAACAAGTTCTACAGCCTGTTTAAGGGAAATCATGAAACGTGTCATACGTTCATCNGTTATTGTTATTTCTCCTTTTTTTGCCTGTTCAATAAAAAGAGGAATAACAGAGCCTCTTGATCCCATAACATTCCCATAGCGAACAATTGAGAAACGGGTATTTCTTGATCCNGCGTATGAGTTTCCGGCAATAAATAATTTATCGCTGCATAATTTTGTTGCGCCGTATAAGTTAACCGGTGAACTGGCTTTATCGGTACTTAAAGCAACGCAGCGTTTTACTTTTTTATCAATACATGTGTCTACAAGATTTATAGCTCCGTTAATATTTGTTTTAATACATTCGAAAGGATTGTACTCCGCTGTCGGGACAATTTTGGTTGCAGCAGCGTGAACCACATAATCAACATCGTCCAACGCGCGGTATAAACGTTCTTTGTCGCGGACATCACCGATGAAAAAGCGGACTCTGTTGTCATCCGGAAATAATTTAGCCATTTCCCATTGTTTCATCTCATCACGCGAATAAATAATAATTTTTTTGGGGTTGTATTGTTTCAACGTCATAGGAATAAAAGTATTCCCGAACGATCCGGTTCCTCCTGTAACAAGAATTGTTGAATTTGAAAGCATGATATCTCCTATAAGTTATTTCTTTTCCAGTAATCTTCCGTTTTCAATAACAATTTTTCTTTTGCATCTTTCTACGGTTGTCAGGCGATGGGCGACTATTACAAGCGTTCTGTTTTCGCTTATTTCATATATTTCTTCCATTATTTTTTCTTCTGTTTCATTATCAAGGGCTGATGTCGCTTCGTCTAAAACAAGAACGTCAGGGTTTGTATAAATAGCGCGCGCAATGCCGACTCTTTGTTTTTGACCGCCTGAAAGCTGAATACCGCCTTCGCCGACTAAAGTATTTAATCCGTTATTTTTTTCAAGGAAACTCCAGATATTTGCCGTTTTTAATGACTTGATTAGGCGTTCTTCGTCGTATTGCGCTGAGAATGTAACATTTTCCGCGACTGTTCCGTCAAAAAGATAAATATT
>JGI24695J34938_10002392_pt1 | contig 14418 bp, 10 predicted proteins | sample TergutCo191P3_FD_34938 | JGI IMG/M metagenome (IMG submission 34938) | reverse complement strand
GTCCAAAACGCTGGCTTTTTGTGGTATAAGCGCAGAGATACGCCTTATATCATCAACTTTAAACGGATGGTTCGAATAATTCTCTTCACGATTTATATCTACGTGAGCATCCAAGAACCGGGAAAGCAAGGTTCCCAAATTCCTGGTTTCCAGCAAAAAACCATCGTGACCCAAATTGGAATTAAGCTCCACGCTGCTGACAATCTTTTTCTGATTCAAAAGCGTAAAAGTCAATTTGTAAGATTCATCCGGCGTAAACAGCCAGTCGCTGCTCAAATGCACGCACAAAAACTCTGCTTTGGCACGAGATACCGCATTTGCCAGTGAGCCGTATTTCTTTTCCAGATTAAAATTATCCATTGCCCAAGTTAGGTACAGATAGCTGTTCGCATCAAAGCGGTTCACAAATTTTGAGCCTTGGTGTTTCAAGTAATTTTCAAGCGCAAACCCTGTGTGAAATTTTTCTGGTTCTTCCGGCAGGTTTTCCGCAAAGTCAAAGCGGTTGCGCATGGATTCCGCAGAAAGGTATGTGATGTGCGCCATCATTCTTGCATTCGCAAGGCCGTTTTTATCATCGTCTAAAATTATTTTGCGGCCTACTATTTCAAAGCCCAGAGCTTGCGCAGAGAGCCTTGTTCCGCTGGCTATCAGAGCGCAGCGTTCAACAAAATCAGGATATTCCAAGGCCCAGGTGATAGCTTGGAAGCCTCCCATTGAGCCGCCTATCACGGCGAAGAGTTTTTTTACCCCCAAATGGTCTGCCAGTTTTTTTTGCGCATTTACCATATCGCCAATCGTGATATGCGGGAACTGCGCTCCGTAGGGTTTGCCTGTGCGTGGGTCTATGGAAGAGGGTCCTGTAGTTCCTTTGCATCCGCCCAAATTGTTGCTGCAAACCACAAAAAATGTGTTTGTATTTATGGGTTTTCCGGGGCCAATCATGGCATCCCACCATCCTTGCGGGCCCGCAGCGTGGGCATCTGTGGTAAATGGGCAGCAAATCCAAATTACCGGAGCCTCCCCTCCTTTGAAATCACCGTAAGTCTCATAATGCACCGTGAGTTCCGGCAAAGTGGCACCGCTTTCCAAAGCAAACTCGGAGCGAAAGACAAAATCTTTCGGTTCAACTGAGTCCAGGCTGTTGGAGGGTTGTGACATGGAGGGAATATAGGAATTTATGAAATTGCAGTGCATATTTGGCTTTGAATCAGCAAAACGCTATAAAGCTATACAAAACGCTATAAAGTTTTTGCTATATTTATAGTTATGGAAAAAGATATTGTTGCCAAATTGAAAGGAATTTTAACTAATTCCGGGTGGTCGCAGGAGCGGCTTGCCCACGAGCTTGGGGTTAGCTTCCCTACCTTGAATGCTTGGATAAATGGCAGAGCGCATCCTCGCTTGAAAGCTTTGAAAACAATAGACGAGACCTATTTAAACATAGTAGGGCGTACAGGCATAGATGCGGAATTTTTGGTGGCAAAGAAAAAATTGGCTCTTGCCAAGAAAATCACAGCTATGGAAATGGTGAGAAATTCTGCTTTACTTGATAAATTAACGCTATTTTTAACCTACCACACAAATACAATTGAAGGCAGCACCCTTACTTTGTCGGAGGTAAAGGAAGTTCTGGACGATGACAATAAAATCTTGTCCAACAAAACTGCACGAGAGCAAATTGAAACACGCAACCACAGGGCCGCTATGTATTACCTGCTAGATGAATTAGCAAGCCGAGACACGCATTTTGAATGGAATGAGCAGATTATTTTGAATGTCCATTTGAGGCTTATGAACACTTTAATCAGCAATGCAGGCTCTTATCGCAACCATGGTGTGCGAATTTTTGGAAATTCTTCTGTGCTGGCAAACCATGCGAGCATTAGCAACTTAATGAGCAATTTTACAGCAGATTTGAACGCCCCAGCAAAAGATGTAATTGAAAACATTGCGCACTTGCACGCTCGTTTTGAGCGAATACACCCTTTTAGCGATGGCAACGGCAGAACTGGGCGGCTTATAATGTTTGCCCAGGCATTGCAAAACGGCCTTATGCCGCCATTGGTTGTTAAGGAGCGCAAAAAAGCTTATTATAAATATTTGGAAACCGCCCAAGAAAACTGTGATTTGCTATCGCTTTTTACCGCTGAAAGCATTATTGCGGCTAGCGAGCTGTAAATAATATTGCTATATTTACTGACATGAGTATATTTAAACGTTTTTTTGCGCTTTCTGCGGTTTTTTCTCTCTTTTTGTCTTGTGATGGCAACTTTGAAGCTATTGACAATGAGCAGAGAAGCGGATATTTGAGTTCCATTTCGTCTTCTAGCAATTTGGAATTGAACAGTAGCGATTCAAAAAGAGTCTATAAAACAGCCGATTATATAAACCGCACAACAAGCGGCGCAGTATCTTTGCAGCCGCCATCAGGAGGTACTATTTCAGAAATAGAGATTTATGCGCTGGGAGCCGGTGGTGGTGGGCAAGGCGGTAATTATTCTGGCGCGGTTATCACTGAAAAAGGAACTGGGGGTGCTGGAGGCGCTGGAGCTGCCTCTTATGCAAAATTGAGCGGCTTGGAATTAGGAACTGGAGAAACTGTTTCCCTCAATGTAACTATAGGTTCAGGCGGTTCAGGTGGTGCGGCATATACAAGCACAGCTACTCGATCGGGAGATCCTGGAGGAAAGGGCGCAAACACAACAGTTAGTTGGGCAGCTAAAAGCATAACTATTAGCGCAGAAGGAGGCTCTGGCGGCGGCACAAGCGCAAGTGACAAACTTGTTAATGGTGGAGATGGAGGACGAGTATCTTCTCGGCCTACCAGTAGCTTTGTAATAGATTGGAGTTCTGTAGCAGGAGCAACAGGAGGCAATGGTGATTTTGATAAAGATGGAGCGAGAAGCAATGGCGGAAAAGCAGCGACTATAACCAAAGGTTCTCTTTCGTCCTTTGGTGGAGGTAATGGAGCCACTTGGAACCAAGACGCAAGTCCTGGTGGTGGCGGAAGCGGCGGCTATTATATCAATAGCAATGCTACTAGCGGCAAAAAGGGTGGCAATGGCCTGGTCACAATAATCTATAAATATTATACGGAAGAATAGAATATGCAAAAACTCCTCCTCCTCGCCATACTCTTAACCACCGTTGCGCACGCCCAGAAAGTCGTAGCCATCTTGGAAATAATCCCAAGCAACGAAAATATAGAACTCCAACTCTCCGAATACCGCCATCTAACCGATGAGCTAAGAACAAGAGCTAGAGAAACATTGCCAAGAGCAAGCTACTCAATCCTCACAAGAGACAACATAATCTCATTGCTACCGCCAGACGAAGACGAAGCTCAGTGCCTCGCCGAAAGTTGTGCTGTGGACATAGGCAGAGCGATAGGCGCAGAATACATAACACAAGGATTCATAGGTAAATTCGGAGAAATGCTAACTTTAACTGTAGAACTGTACGAGTCAATGAGCGGAAATTTACTCGGAAGTTTTGTAACAGAAAGCAAAGATATTATGGGATTGCTCGCAACGATAAGGGAAAAAGCGCCGGAATTATTTGCGCATTTGCCTAAACAAAAACCACAGTCTGAATCCCGATTTTCAGGATTAAAGGATTCACAGAATAAAGATGTGAAAGCCAATACCCAAAAGAGTTACAATTGGCTCGCAATCAGCCTGGACATACTCGGAGCAGCAGCAATCGGATTTGGAATATACCAGCACATCAACGCAAACAGCCTCTACGACGACTACAAAAATCTACCCCACGATGACAGAAATGCGTTGCAAAAAGCCAACGACGCTCAAAAAATGAGGAACATAGGATTGACCATGGGCACTGCCTTGTTAGCAACGGGGATTGCTGTGCATATTTGGTTTTAATGCTTAATTTTGTATATTATTTTTATGAATAACATCCCCAAAATAGTATTACCTTTGTTGTGTTTTTTTCTTTTAGCAGCATCAACAACTTTTTCGCAGGAAGTTCCATTCCCTGATTCTGCTTCAATAGCGCAAATTCCTGCTAATGTAGAAAAACAAAGCCATTCTGCATGGCGGCTTTCTCATTCTGTGTCTGTAGGTTTTGCTGCAGGTGGTTTAGCGGCAATTATTTATGGAATTGTGCAAAATAGAAATGTATCGGATAACATTAACAAAGGGGACTTTAAAAAAACTGTTGATGCGGAGAACAAACGCAATATAGGTTATGCTGTAGGGTCGTCTTTGCTTGCGAGTGGGTTGATTGTTTTCTTGGTTTTTTGAAGGAGATGGGATATGAGAGAGAAGTTTTTTATATTCGCCGTAGCTTTAGCAATTTTCGTTGCTTGCACAGATGTTCCAAGTGAATTTTATGAAGATGCAAGCACTAAGCAGCAATACGATTACTGTATTTTGATAGAGCAGGGAGTTTGCTTAAACGGTCCTTTTACAATAAGTGCTTGCAGTGGGCAGGCAAGCAACAACTGCCCCTTTGACGGTCAACGCAGCAGCAGTTCCGGTTCAGATGACTTATCATCATCATCAATGGAGTGCTCGAGCGTGTTTAATCCGGTTACGACTTTTTGCTATGGCGGCAATGTGTATAGCAAATGCGATGGCATGGAATACAACCCAACAACTCATATTTGCCAGGGCATGGTTGCGAACTTGGCAATGTGCGGTGGTGTGCAGTACAATCCTTTGGAGCAGAGGTGTGAGAGCGATATTTTAGAAACCAAGTGCGGCAAGGATGGCTGGTATAATGACTCTACGCATTTTTGCTTTGGTGCTGAGATTTACAGCAAATGCAACGGTCAAGAATACGATCCTTCATCCCGGATATGCCATGGCACTGTTGCAAGTCCGGCAATTTGCGGCGGCCAAGAATACAATCCTTTGGAACAGAGGTGCTGGAGCGATGTTATACAACTCAAATGCGGCAATAGTTGGTATAATAATGACTCAACTTGGTTCTGCTTTGATGGTAGTGTTTATAGCAAATGCGGTGGTATTAATTATAACCCCACAACACAATTTTGCTATGGCACACCACCTGCGACACCACGGCAGGTTGGAAATAAATGCGGCATTAACCCACGAACCTACGATCCTGATTTATATGAATGCAAGCCAAGTGTCAATGCCAATGGCATATTTTTGAAGTCTCCCATATCTTATGGCGGCGAAGACTATTACGGTGTTTTGATAGGCACTCAAGTGTGGCTGTCCAGAAATCTGAATTACAATGCAACCGGTAGCAAGTGTATTGGCTCTATGGGCGATGATGGCATTGGTGAGCTTCTTGACTCTGGCGGACGTTGCGGCACTTATGGCCGCTTGTATAATTGGGCCACAGCTATGAACCTTGCAGCGACTTGCAATGAGAGCGAATGTGCAGAACAAATTGGTGCCAAGCATAAGGGTATTTGCCCGAGTGGCTGGCATATTCCTAGCAATGAAGACTGGGATAAGTTGTACCGCTTTGCAGACGGCACTACCGGCACATCAAGTCCTTACGATAGTCCAACGGCGGGTAAGCACTTAAAGGCGCAGATAGGCTGGAATGGGTGTAGCCCATCTGGCAGTTCCAATGTGTGCATTAACACTTACGGATTTTCGGCTCTGCCGGGCGGCCTCGGCTATGGTACTAGCTTCGGCGATGCTGGCGACTACGGCCACTGGTGGAGTAGCAGTGAGGTCCGTAGCAACAGCGCCTACCTCCGGTACATGTACCACAGTAGCGAGCCTGCCAGCAGCGCCAGCAGCAATAAGATGTACCTGTTTTCCGTTAGGTGCGTGCAGGATTGAAGAGCGAAGCTCCGCCCATAGCGAAGAGGAACGGAGCAATGGGCGTTGCCTTCGGCTGCGTTCAGGCATCGATGCTGGGGCGTAGATTTGGTTTTGAATTGGCAAAACACTATAAAGTTTTTACTATTTTTTAATCCCTAACTCTGCTCATTTTAGGTAGTCTATACCAATATTCATACAGCTATTCCAAAAAATATTGAATATATTGATGACAATGTGTTGTCGCAGTGCACTAATATGCTTGCGGCGGGAATTGCGGTGCATATTTGGTTTTGAAATTTTCTATGTTATACTTGTGAAACAGAGAATATACATAGATACTTCTATTATAGGGGGCTTTTTTGACAAGGAGTTTGAAGATGTTGAGCTTACCCCAGAGGCAGAAAATTTAGCCATAGCCACTATGAAAACGGCTGAAATAGAAAAGGATTTTGATTGCGTTAAAATGAAGAACGACATTCAGGCAAAAATATATGCTGAAATCAAGGATATGAGTTCCAGCGAAAGAGTCGAATATTTTAAAGATGGCGCACAAGCCTTTTGGAGCACGCTAAAGGAAAGAAAATAGTTTTCTACATTCCACCTATGCCTTTTGGAACCATAAAAGAACCTCTGCCATATATCGGCAAAAGAAACACCCTTTCTATCTGCATGATCGTCAAAAACGAAGAGGCAAATATTGGGCGAGCTATTGAAAGCTTTTTGCCTTTTGCAGACGAAATCGTTGTAAATGACACGGGATCCACAGACAAAACCATTGAAATAGTCAAGTCTTTTCCAAAAACGGTTCTAATGCAATCCGAATGGATCGGAGATTTTTCTTATTCCAGGAACCTAAGCCTTGAAAAAGCTACATGCTCCTGGGTTCTATGGATGGACGCAGATGACTATGTTCCTCCCGACCAGGTTGAAGCCTTCAAAAAATTAAAACTCACAGCTCTGGACCGCATGATATCCTTCACAGTTTGCAATACGGAAGACGGCAAACCCATAGGCATAAGATTCACACAAGCCAGAATGTTTCCAAACCACCCGAAAATGCGCTTTGAAGGACGTGTGCACGAATCCATGCTTAAATCGGCTGAGGAGTTAGGGCTAAACCCGGTAAATACCAATATTTTAATCTGGCACATGGGCTATGAAACCCATGAAATACGGCGGAAAAAAGCGCAGAGAAACTTGGATCTGCAACTGGCAGACCCGGAACAGGAAAACAAAATAGAAGGCTTGCTCGAACTTGGCGATTCCTACTCCATACTCGAAGATCTGGACAAATCCGTGGAATATTACAGACGAGCCTCAGAATTCAAATGCCCATCCAGCATGATAGATCTTAAAATGAGCGCAATAAATAAACTCGCAAGGCACTTAGGCAAACAAAGCAAATTTGACGAGGCAAAAGAAGTCTATGAAAGATGCATAAAACAATTCCCAAAAAGCGAAGAAGCATATTACGGACTTGCCCTAAATTTAATGTCGCAAGAGAAAAAAGCCGAAGCCATGCCACTTTTTAGAAAAGTCCTCACATTTAGAGTGGATATTTCATTAGGTGGAACAAATTTGCGTGCAATAAAAGTGGATTCTCTTAAAAATTTGAGCCTATGGGAATTTGAACAGGGAAATTTCAAGCAATCAAAAAATTACGCAGAGCAAATGCTAAAGGAAGACCCGGACAATCAAGATGCAAAATGGCTGCTTGACCGCAAACAACCTTTGCTTTCTCTCTGCATGATTGTGAAAAATGAAGAAAAAAATTTAGAAGAATGTTTAAAATCCGTTCAAGGACTTGCAGAAGAAATTATACTGACAGACACAGGCTCAACGGATAAAACCATTGAAATCGCACAGAAATATGGGGCAAAAATAGAGCACTTTCCATGGATAAAGGATTTTTCCGCCGCCAGAAACCATTCCATTTCAAAGGCTACAGGCCGCTGGATAATATGGCTTGATGCAGATGACAGGTTGCCGCAAAAAACCATTGAAGAGCTTCGCCGCACACTGAGCATGGAAACTCCCAACAAAGTGTTTTATCTTGAGATTTGCAATAGCACAGGCGAAGGCAAATCCGGAACAAGATTTTCGCAAATCAGGGTATTTCCGAATAATCCTAAAATACGTTTTGAAGGCAGAATTCACGAATCGCCTTTATCAAGCATAAGAAAACTCAGGCTTGCAGAAGAAAAAATTCCTCTGGACGTTTTCCACACCGGCTATGAAGACCCCGCCCTGCTGAAAGAAAAGCAATTGCGAAATATGGCTTTATTCAAAGAGGAATATCCGGATCCTATGAAAATGGATCCCAATACGATGTACCATTACGCAGCGTGTTTTGAAATAATGGAAGATTATGAAAATGCCGTTATATGGTTTAAAAACGCTCTGGAAAAATCTAAGAAAGAACACTATGATGAATACCGAATTTTAATTCCGCAAACCATAGCCAAAATTCTTGAGTACTTTGGAAAAATGGATGAAGCGATGAATTACCTGAATGAGTCTTTGCAGGAAGACCCTTATTATGAACCTTCCGTAAGCCAAAAGGCACGTCTTTTGGCCAAATCGCAGCAAGACAGCGAGGCGCTTAAATGGTTCGGCTATTTGGCATCTCTCATTCCAAAAAACAGCATTCTGCCGAGCGACACCGCCACTGCCCATATAAACGCTTTGCAATCTCTAGCGGAATACTGGAATAAAACAGGCCAAACTCCGCTGGCAATAGACATCTTGAAAACGCTAAAAAACATGATGCTGGGAACACCGCACAATCCTTTTGCGCTGGCAGAAATTTATGTTGATCATAATAAAGCCGCAGAAGCTCTGGACAATCTGGATTTTTTGAAAAAGGAACTGGGCAACAAACCGGAATTCGCATTTCTCTACGGGCAAACTCTGGCTTTGCTCGGCAAGGTTCAAGAGGCAATAGATATGGTTTCAAAAGCGAAGAAACAATTTCCGCAAAATGCAGATATTGCGGATTTAGCAAAAGCGATGGGGATTTAAATGCAAATTGACAACATAAGAAACTTCAGCATAATAGCTCATATAGATCACGGCAAAAGCACGCTTGCAGATCGTTTGATAGAATTGACAGGCACCATTGCAAAAAACGATATGATGGACCAGCTCCTTGACGACATGGACTTGGAGCGTGAACGTGGCATAACAATAAAAGCCCATGCGATAAGAATGGTTTATGAACGGGGCGGCAAAGAATATCTGCTCAATATGATAGACACTCCGGGCCACGTGGATTTTACCTACGAAGTCAGCCGTTCCCTCGCTGCATGCGAAGGCGCAATTTTGGTGGTTGATGCTTCGCAAGGCATAGAAGCGCAAACCCTTTCAAATTTATATTTGGCAATAGACAATGATCTCACGATAATTCCAGTGATAAACAAAATAGACTTGCCCGGCGCAAACCCCGACGCTGTTGCGCACAGCATTGGCGAATTGCTTGGCTACGACCCGGACAAAATTCCAAAGATAAGCGCAAAGGCAGGCATAAATGTCGGCGAAGTTCTGGAGCGAATTGTCGATGAGGTTCCACCTCCCAAAGGTGATCCGTCCGCACAGCTCAAAGCCCTTATCTTTGATTCCGTTTATGATTCATATAGAGGCGTTATAAGCTATATCCGCATTATGGAAGGTAGCCTCAAGGCCGGAACAAAGATAAAAATGATGAAAACCGGCGGCGAATACATGGTCACAGAAGTTGGCACTTTTGCTATGAAGCGAGACCCTCGCCCAGCCCTTAACGCCGGAATGGTCGGTTATGTTTTGGCGAATGTAAAAACTCTTAGCGATGTGAAAATTGGCGATACGCTAACAGACTCCGCAAATCCGGCAACGGAACCGCTCGCAGGCTACAAAGAAGTGAAGCCCATGATTTTCAGCGGCATTTACCCGATAAACCCGGAAGATTACAAAAATCTGCGTGAGGCGTTGGAAAAATTAAAGCTCAACGATTCCGCTCTGGTTTGGGAACCGGAAAGTTCAGGTGCGCTTGGCTTTGGTTTTCGCACGGGATTTTTGGGGCTTTTGCACATGGAGATTGTGCAGGAGCGTTTGGATAGAGAATTCAATGTTGATATTATCACGACTGTTCCCAACGTGGAATATCGTGTTTTCATGACAAGCGGCGAAATGATTCCCATAGAAAGCCCAAGCAAACTCCCCGACCCAAGCCGCTACGATCATATAAAAGAACCCTACATAAAAGCGCAGATTTTTACGCCAAAAGACTACATAGGTTCTCTGATGCAGTTGGCAGAGGAAAAGCGTGGCACTTTTGATACCATGGAATATCTGGACGAGAACAAGGTTATTTTGCGTTATGAGCTGCCTTTGGCAGAGGTGATGTTCGATTTTTACGACCGTTTGAAGTCCGTGAGCCGAGGCTACGCCGGTTTGGATTATGAGCAGGCTGGTTATCGTGAGAATCCCCTTGTTAAGCTGGATATTCTGCTGAACGGCGACCCTGTTGATGCATTTTCCGTTATAATTCACAGGGAAAAGGCGCAGCACTATGCGCAGGCAATTTGCGCTCGTTTAAAGGATTTAATTCCACGCCAGCAATTTGATGTTGCAATTCAAGGCGCAATCGGCGGCAAAATAATAAGCCGCACAACGGTTAAAGCCGTGCGCAAAGATGTTTTGGCAAAGTGCTACGGCGGTGATATTACACGCAAGCGCAAGTTGTTGGAAAAGCAAAAAGAGGGCAAAAAGCGCATGAAGAACATCGGTGCTGTTGAAGTGCCGCAAAAAGCGTTCTTGGCGGTTCTTTCGCTATCCAGCCCAAGCGGGCAAAGCGGGGATGATGAGTAGAGACAGATAATTATTTCTACTCATGTCTAATCGCTCTCACCGGGTTCATAGCGCTGGCTTTCCATGCTGGCAATATTGTCGCCAAAATGCACATAACGTTGCAAACCAAAAAAACCGCTACAACATCCATCGCCTGAACTTGAACCGGAAAAAAAGGCATCATATAAACATCGGCGGGCAACTTTATAAAATGAGTTTTCTCCTGCGCAATGCACAGCCCAAGGCCCGCAATCCCACCCAAAATAGAACCGAATAAACCTATGAACGATCCCATGCTGATAAACACACGCATAACAGAACCCTCAGAAAGCCCCATGCTGCGTAAAATGCCAATTTCTCTGGTCTTATCAACAACAACCATAATTAAAGAACTTATAATGTTAAACGCTGCGATCAACACAATCAGGCACACAATCGCAGCTACTATGAATTTCTCGTAGTTCATCCATTTCAGCAAAGTCTGGTTTTTATTTTTCCAATCCGTAGCATAATAAGGATGGCCCATAAAATTACCTGCTCTGTCCGCATGAATGTCGCTCTTCCACGGATCTTTCACCTTAAACTGAATGCCAGAAACCCCGGACATACCCAACAACTTTTGAAGAGAAGCAATGCTAACATACAAAAGATTTCCATCGTATTCATACATACCTGTTTCAAAAATTCCGCTGATTATAAACTGCATCATTCTCGGGCCACCACCCATAATTTCATCAGGGCTCTGAAATGTCTGCAAAACAAGCTTGTCACCGACTTCAACCCTCAAACGGTGCGCCAAAATAGAACCCAGTATTATGGAAGAACTGTCCAAATTAAAATTTCCTTCTATCATTTTTGAAGGTAAATCAATAACATTTTTTGCCGTCTTTGTGTCTATGCCGTAAACCACTACCCCATCATTAACCCTTTTGGAACTAACTCCAACCTTGTAAATTATAAACGGTGAATAAGCCGTGATATCCTTATCGTTTTGCATAATCAACTTCGCTATGGAATCCGGCTCATAAATTTGCTCACCTCGAAGATTTAAAACCTCAAAATGCGCATCTTTGCCTATCATCTGATGAGTGACTTCCGCCTCAAAACCATTCACAGCAGAGAGAGCAACTATAAGCGCAAAGGTGCCAATGCACACTCCGCACATGCTGAACAAGCTTATAAGCGAAACAAAGAGGCTGCGTCTCTGCGCCCCTAAGTAACGCCAAGCTAATTTCAGTTCAAGCCGCAGGTTCAAAATTCTATAACCCTCACTCGAATGATCTGCTCTATCTTTTTGAGAGAATCAATAAGAGTTTGCGGAACCGCAGTGTCTATATCCACAAGGTTATAGCCTATTTTTCCGTTGCTCTCATTTTTAAAGCTGTTTATGTTTATGTGCGCATCACCAAAAACTTTTGAGATTAAAGCTATCATATTCGGCACATCATTGTTTATAACCACAATGCGATTTTTTGTGCTTGCAGCAGGCCGGCTATCAATTATCGGGAAATTCACAGAGTTGTGAACAATGCCAAAATCCATATAATCCTTCAACTGTTCAACCGCCATAACAGCGCAGTTTTCCTCTGCCTCTTCCGTGCTTGCGCCCAAATGCGGGAAAGAAATCACCTGCCCGTTTGCCAAATCTGATTTGGTTGGAAAATCTGTTATGTAGGTATTGTTTGGGTCTGTGGCTAAGAAAGAGCTTATGCCGTTTTCGCTCACAATGCCGTTTCTTGCGAAGTTGAGCAGATAAGAGCCCCTAAAGCTAGCTAGATTTTTTTCGTTCAGCAGACCTTTGGTAGCAGGCATGAACGGCACATGCACCGATATAATCTTTGAAGCTACTAAAAGTTCTTCAATGCTTTGCACAACTCTAACGGTGCTGTTCAGCATAAGCATATTGCCAACACTTGGATAAGGCTCGTAGGCTATCACATGCATGCCACGCCCAATGGCTCCGTTTGCAACCAAAACACCTATTTTGCCTAGGCCTATAACTCCTATAGTCTTGCCTGCAAGCTCGCCGCCTGTAAATGCTGCTTTGTTTTTTTCAACGGCTTCGCTTATCTCTTTATCTTCTTTGCCCTGCAAACCTCCTATCCAGGATAGTGATTTGTGAATATTTCTCAAAGCCATGCCCAAAGTTGTAAACACAAGTTCTGCCACGGCATTCGCATTTGCTCCGGGCGTATTGAACACGCATACGCCTTTTGCGCTGGCTTTGTCTATGGTTATATTGTTCACACCTGCGCCTGCACGAGCCACAGCGAGCAAATCATCTGAAAATGAGTCGGTATCAACCTGCGCGCTTCGCACCAAAATAGCATTTGGGTTATCTATGGTGTCGTTAACGGCATAATTTTTCCCGAACAATCCGGTTCCCTTGGCCGAAATTTTATTGAGGGTCTTGACTGAGTACATGGTAGTCTCCTAAATGTTAGGAGAAAATATAGAAAACGCTTTACTATATTTAATTTATGAAACACGCTTATATCCTATTGCCCGCTGAGAATAATATCGCTCTGGAAAATGTAGCAGATGGTATTCTGGAAACTTTAACCAAAAAAGGCCTTAAAGCCGTAAAATTCATCCCTTTTGGAAAAGAGGTCGGAATCCCCTTTGCCGAGATTCGCAACTCAATTATATCTGATTGCGAGCAAATGATAATGGATCTGTTGCTCGATAAAATGTCAAGAGTGCTGGCAAAAAACGATGTGGTGATTGTTGAAGGCATATCATCGGATATATTTTATAAAAAAGAACTCCATCGCATGCTGACCGCCGCCTTAGACGCAGATATTATCCTGGTTGCACGCATAAGCGACAGGCCTCTGGACAAGCTTCTAAGCGAAATTTCCGTAGAAGAACACCTGCACAAAAGAGCAAATTCCTACATGGCAGGCTGTATATTCCTGAATGTAAACGAAGATTGCGAAGACGCTCTGAGGCAAACCTGCAAAGATAGTGGGCTGTCTGCGCTGGCTTTTGTTCACGGAGGGATAAACCCCACCAAAGAAGCCGTAGTAGCATGCATGGAAGAAGAACCATGGGAACTCATATTGAAGCAAAACAGAGAACACAGAATGAGCCCGCCGGAATTCCGGAATTTTTTGATAAAAAAAGCCCAGCAACGCAAGGCTATAATAGTTTTGCCGGAAGGCTCGGAGCCGAGAACCGTGCGAGCCGCAGTTATAGTAATGAAAAGGCAGATAGCCATTCCAATACTGCTCGCAAAAAAAGCGGACGTTGAAAAAACCGCCTCCACCCTTTACATCACATTGCCCCCGGACCTTGAAATAATAGACCCAGAAAATATCGCTCCAAAGTATGTTCAAACATTGGTACAACTCCGCAAACACAAGGGAATGACCGAAGAAGAAGCGAAAAAACTGCTCACAGACACAAATTGGATTGGAACCATGATGGTGAAAACCGGTGATGCTGACGGGCTTGTGAGCGGTGCGATTCACGCCACGGCAGACACAATTCGCCCGGCTCTTTCAGTGATAAAGCCTCACGCCGGCAACACTATAATAAGCTCCGCATTCTTCATGTGCTTGCCCACGCAGGTACTTGTTTACGGAGATTGTGCAATAAACCCAAACCCAAACGCAGACGAGCTTGCCCAGATAGCTATCCATTGCGCAGATACAGCCAAAGATTTTGGCATTGAGCCACGAGTGGCAATGCTCAGTTACAGCACAGGCGAAAGCGGCAAAGGCGAAGATGTTGACAAAGTGAAGATGGCCACGCAAAGAGTAAGGGAGCTTCGCCCGGACATTGAAATTGACGGCCCAATGCAATACGATGCCGCAATAAT
>JGI24695J34938_10002388_pt1 | contig 14422 bp, 13 predicted proteins | sample TergutCo191P3_FD_34938 | JGI IMG/M metagenome (IMG submission 34938) | reverse complement strand
ACCAACATCTTATTCGGTTTAATTTCATAATCATTGCCTATGGCTATTGGCGGTTTTATAAACTCTATAAAAAGATGCTTGCAGTCATTTCTTTTCCAATGCCTGCCTTCTTTTATAAAACCAATATTTTGCATGATTTTTGCAATTAATTTATCGTTTTGAATGTAACTGTTAACTACAATATCCAAATCTCCGGAACGATAAACCCCTTTTGAATAAACCGCAACTACCGCACCGCCCACAAGTACAGTCTCTATACCAGCTTTGCTCAGTTCTGATGCCACATATTGCCACAATTCCTGTTCAGTGCAGGTGCTAAATTCCATAGATTACGGGTTTTCCTTTTTGCCTTGGCCTTCGTCTGGTTTTGAAAATAGTTTCCCTTTCTTTTAGAGGAATGGATTCATAGGTTATTTTTAGTAATTCTCTGATTGGTTTTACAAAAGGAGATTTTAAATTAAACGAAAATAATCTGGCTCTGCCCACTGCTTTGGACACTAGGATATTTGCCTTTTCAAAGCGTTCTAGTTGGTTGGTAATCGGAGTTACGCTGGTTTTGTAATCTTCTGCTATGGCAGCAGAATGTACGCTACCATAGTGGTAAACATGGAGCAAAACCTTCTCAGCAGTCGCATTTCCAAATATATATTTCAGCATTTATTAAATTTAGAAAAATTTTTCACAATCCGTAATGTTCTCTGCGGATGTATTCTTTAATAATTTTCTAATTTGGCAACATCATTGCCAAACTTATAAAAATTCCTACGGCTCATCCTCTTCCTGAGTTTCCACAGGCACATCAGATGGAACTTGTTTGCCTTCGCTGAAGACGCCGTTACTGAAATGAAAATTCATATCTGACCCAACAGAGTTGTCTATTGCTTTTGGATTTTCGCCTTCAAAGTATATTTGGCTACCGAAACCATTGACTGATATATATCCTTGCTCTTGTATAAACTTATCCCTATCCATTTCCGGAACATTGGCTGGTATTCTTATTTCCAAATCTCCCTTTTCATTTCTGAAAGTGAGTTCGGATCTAATATCCTCTACCGAATTGTTTGCAATTGTGCCTCCGGTTTTGATAAATGTTCCGGTAGGATCCACCCATACTCCGCCGCCACCAAAAGCTGTTCCCCTTATATGCACATAATATTTTCCAAATCCGGCATCCTTTATATAACCTCGGTAATTTGTATTGCCGGATATAGTTCCGCCTTTCATAAGAAAGGTGCCGCTTCTGCCGACAACTACTCCGCCTCCGCCTCCTTTGCTACGACCGCCAGTAATAGCCGAACCATCATTCATCACAAAAGTTCCTCTTTGCCGAATCGAAACTAATACCATAGAACTAGAACACGATTCTGGTTTGAGGGTAATATTATTATCCAGAATCAAGGTAGTACCAGAGTGAACACTAAACATTGAATGCGGGCATTTGCTAAACATACTCGCACGGGCGTATGAAATTGTTCTATTTGCACCAACACCTCTTAGAGTTATGGTGCCTCTAAGCTGTTCAACGGAACTGGTAATTTGTTCATCAGCCTCTATTTCAATGACATAATTGCCGTCTGGTTTCGCATTTGCCTGTAACCATATCAGTTTATTTTCAAGCCCTTGAACTTCCTCAATAGAAGCCGCCGCTTGTATTGCTAATACAGCTTTTGATGGGCCGCAAGATGTGAGACTGAATCCAAATGCCAGTAAGCTAACCAACATTGCCAAAGAGAAAAAGTTTGTTTTCATAATAAACCTCTTGTTTTTTGCTTACTCTTTTACCCGATTTTCAGCTTTCCTCGTATATTGAAATATAGAAAAAATAATGAGATTTGTCAATGAAGGAGAATAATAGGCGAATTTCGCTCAAAAACAGATTTTTTGTGGGAAAAGGAAACCGCCAAAACGCTTGGAGTTAGCCTTGCTAGCTTGTATAGGTTTCTAAATTCCCCTCCATGCCTCCCCCCATAACCCACCCATTCCCACCAATCTTCAACGCACAATCCCGTGTCCTGATTCTGGGTTCTTTTCCATCGCCTGCATCCAGAGCAAACTTCTACTACGGACACCCACAAAACAGATTCTGGAAAACCTTATCAGAACTCTTCAACTGCAAACCACCAGCCCCAGATCCCGAATCAAAACGCAACTTTATCCTTGAACGCAATCTGGCGCTCTGGGACGTGCTGCACTCATGCGAAATAAACGGCGCAGACGATAGCACAATACGGAACCCCGTGCCAAACAAATTCCAGCCAATCCTCGCAAAAAGCCAAATTTGCGCAATATTCACCAATGGCAAAAAGGCTACCGAATTGTTTCAAAAACTGTGCGCAAAAGAAGCCGGGCAAAATTCCATTTATTTGCCTTCCACAAGCCCCGCAAACAGGGCTGGGCAGGGAAAACCGGAATTTATGCAATTGTGGGGTCAAATTATTTCTATTTTCTAACCGTGTGGAAAAAATCAGTTTTCTCCAAGAATCTTAGCTTAACTAAACCATTTTTTGAACGAATGGGGGTAGAACAGCCGCAATACGGGGTTGTTCTCAAAAATATGTTTAATGATATTCTTGACTTTGTCTTTTGCAATCCGGCAAAGCGAAAAATTGATGTACCTACAAAATCCATGCCTGTTTTGAATGCCATGAAACATGGCGGCATCTTTCTCACGGCTCATTACGGAAACCATGAGCTTCTCGGCTATAAGCTCGCCGAGTTCGGACTGCCGCTCATCGCCGCCGCACAGGAACAAAAGCCTGCTATTTTTAACAAATGGCTGCAAAAAAAAAGGTCTTTCAAAGGAAAATGCTATGCGAAAAAAGTTGACTCTCAGCGCTTGCTTGAATTCATAGACGACGGCGGTTTATTCGCAATACTCGCAGACCAGCGTGGGCGCTCAGACTGCATAGGAGAATTTTTAGGCGTTGAAACTCATTGCAATCCGTTGCCTGCTTTTATTTTGGAACACAGGCCAAACACGCCAATATTCTGCGGATGCTTGCGAGACGACACCCTGCTCGTGGAAAAAATTTCGGCAGATGATTTTTATGCGTATTACCATTCCTGGCTTGAACATTTGATTTTAAAAAGACCGGAAAAATGGTACGGCTGGTTTCACAACAGATTTCAATCCAGCCTGTGACTCTCCTTTCCCGGCTCTACCCATTCAATGCCTTTCTTCTCAGCCTTTTCCTTTAACCGCAAAAGTTCACGCTCTTTTTTCAAAGCTCGTTTTATCTTTGTCGCAGCATAACGCTCCGCACGGGTTGGGCGAATCGTATATTCATCATCATCGTCGTCGTATTCAAGCGGCAATTCAACATCATCGGGATTGGCAAATATTTGCGGTGGCGTGAAGAGTTGCATTGGAATCCCGGTACCATCAGCATTGTGGCGCAATAATTCCAAAGCGCTTTTTTGAGGCTCATCTTCTTCTATTTTAAATTCCATTGTTTTTTTTGTTTTCGGATGCTTGAACTTTATTTTGTATGACTGCAAAAGCTGGGCAGGGGCAATTTTCAAAAGCGATTCTGCTATGGGCTGATAAATTGTGTCTATTCTTTTTGCGCTCTCCTCTCTGCCATCGTAAATAGGATCGCCAACAACGGGATTTCCAAGATAACGTGCATGAACACGAATTTGATGAGTTCTGCCTGTGTCCAATTTGAATTCTACCAAAGAGGCTATGGAAAATGTTTCAAGAGTTTTATAGTTTGTGATTGCGATTTTTGCATTTTTTTGCACTGCCATTTTCAAGCGATTTCTCTGGTCACGGGTCATTGGCGCATCAATAGTACCTTCACGGTCTCGCAAAATTCCCCAGATTATTGCCTTGTAGGTTCGCTCTAAAGTTCGCTCTTCAAGCTGCCTGGTCAATTCTCTGTGAGCTAAATCCGTTTTTGCCACAACCAGCAGGCCCGGAGTATCTTTGTCCAAGCGGTGCAAAATTCCCGGGCGCAACGGGCCGTTTATTTTTGAGAGACCTTCTTTGAAATGCCACAGCAAGCCGGCAGCCAAAGTTCCCTTGCTAATGCCATTGCCCGGATGCATCACCATGTTGCGTGGTTTGTTTATCACAGCTAAATGCTCATCTTCAAAAATTATGTTTAGCGGTATATTTTCAGGCTCTAAAAAACTTTCCTTTTTCTCCGGCATTTGCAGAATTTCCAACTCTGTGTTTTCCGGCACATTGAAATTTTTCTGCAACGGTTTTCCATTTAACAAAACTTTGCCGTCTGCAATTATTTTTTGCAAATCCGTGCGAGAATATTCAGGATATTGTGATTGCAAATATTTGTCTAAACGCATTTAATCCCCCAGTTCCCAGTTTATTCCATACGCAAATCTTATGCCGGGCGGCGTGTAGCCAATCTCGGGTTCCATCAAGCTATGGTTCATATTTTCAATTTTCATGTAAAGAATAAAATCCTGTATTTGCATGGTGCTTCTGAAATTCAGCGAAAGATATTTTTTCAACGGAATGGGAACGGCAGTGCTGTCATTTTTCAATCCATAATCCCATCTGTTTCCAAACCAATCTGCGTCAAACTGACATGAAACTTTCAACCTGTCTTCTACAAAACGATTACTCCAGTAAATGACACCTTTGTAATAACGTGAAGGAACATCAAACATAGGTGTGCGCAAAATACTTTTTCCCTGCTCTGCATAAAAACGCCAGTTCCCAAGCTCGAAACCCATTCTCCAGAAAAGCATGTCATTTTCCGCAACTGCTGCGTTAAACCACATAAATGCGGAATCTGCCGCAATAGATTCTGCCATTTTCAATCTTGGAACTGCCCAAAACGGTTTTATCGCATTTTCAGCTTTTTCATAGCGATATCCGGCAGCATAGAAAAAATGTTTGCTCAGCCTATACTCCAGGTTCGTTTCAAGTCTTTGCCTTTTTTCCGGTTTTAAATTCGCATTCGGAGAAGTTATTCTTCCCTCTCTCGCAACATGAGTTTCATGCATATCCGGGAATCGTGTATCTTTTTGATAATCGCTGCTAAATTGCAAATGCCACGGCAAAAACAAAGTCAACCCCAAATGCAATGCAGGAGCCAAATCTTCAGAATCAAAAGCAGAAGCGTTTCTCTGCAAACCCGATTGCCCTCTGAATGCTACATTCCACAATGTATCATTTATGCCGAGCAAAACCAACTGTCTGTCTTGGTAAAGCGAGGAATCTTTATTTCTCAAATATTCGTAATTTATTTTCACATAAGGATTCAAAAATGTTTTATGCGTTAGCGATGCTTCGCCTGTTTGCGCAGTGTATTCACCATCTATATCCGTGTCTGCTAAGCGATGCGACAAGCTGAGATGCCAATTCGGCAAAAAGTTGTAATTCCAAAGAACCCTGTAAAAACTTGCATTGCCTTTTATATTATACGGAGCCTGCAAAAATGTAACCGAATAATCAATATCATTTTTTAGCACAAGGTCTCTGGTAGCATCATCATTATTCAGATATAAATGGCTCATCTGCGCTGTTAAGCTTGAACGTGGGAAAATCCATGTAACAGCCGGAACAAAATGTATTGTATTGTAAGCCAAGTTTCTGCCGCCAAGCACAACATTGCTTGAATCTCTTTTTAGCGAACCGGTATAAAGTTGCTGTACCACATCAGAGTAACTAAAATAACCGCTTTTTGAAGTGGAGTGCGAAGCTAAGCCCAAAGAAAACACCACGCTATCCAAAAGCAGCCTGTTGAAATTCAGAGTAAATGCATTGCCATCAAGCCCGTAGCGCTCCCATAGCAACTTTGTAATCGGTGTATCCACAGGATTGAAATTTTCCTTAAAAATTAAATTTCCATTATTCGCATTCAAAGACAGTCCGTAGCGTTCATAAACAGGTGGCGGCGCATAAAGCCCGGAAAATCCCAACGGCAACCTTTTCGCCGGTTCCGAAAAGCCCATGATATCTGCTCCGGCATCCGGCAGTCCCAAAATTGAAATCCCGTCAATCCAGTAAGCCCTGCCCCCTTCCATATCGTATTCTTTGGCTAGCATACCGTATTCGGAGCGTGCATATCGTGAAATAGAAGTCTCAGTCCCATGAGCCAAAAGAATGGGGATTAGAATAGAGAACACCAGAGTGCGAAATCGCATACGTGGCTACAATTTAGTAAATATGTTTTCCGCTAACCCTTCCTAGCCCGGATTTTTTTGCCGGTTGAATGCTTTAACAACCTGTGCCCCATGATGCGGAAAATACTATTTTGCCGTTTACAATGGAATACCAGCCTACCACATGTTCACCATCACTCAAATTTGATGTTTGTAAATATAACGTTCCATCATTGCCTGCATACAAGCTAAAATAGCGTATACTGGACTTCCCTTGCTGTATAACAAGCTTTTTTCCACCATTTATTAGAATTATTTCCTCAGCGCCTCTATTCATATAACCAGAACCGACTATTTTCATAGTTACTGTTATGTTGTCTTTTTTTGCGGTAATAAGGCTAGGTTTTCCATCATCATCATCATCTCTCCCACTTACAATCAAAGGAAGTGAGTAAATACTAGTAATATTATTCTTAAAAATATACCCGCTTCCAACACCGACAACATCAACGGCTTGCCAATTGCCAGTAGGAGTGTCGTCGCCACAAGAAATCGTTGTGCTAAAAACATGATGTTTGAGAACCTTCCCTACAATGTTCGATTTCGCATTGGGTTCTTTTCTAAGGTTTGTCCAGCCGTCTTTGTCATTGATGATAAATTCAGCATGGGTAACTACAGGCAATAGCAGCACTACCGCTAGCATTGCCAATGTTGAAAATTTACGCATAATAAGTCTCCTATGTAGGGTTGATGTGCGTAATGTAGAAAATCAAGGGTTAGCGGAAAACGCCATTCCAAAAATTTTCTACATTTACCCCACGACGCTTCTCTAGCTCAGTTGGTAGAGCAGCTGATTCGTAATCAGCAGGTCGGCGGTTCAAATCCGCTGGGAAGCTTTATGCTTAAATTTCGCAGATGTCTTTTGAAACTTAGCGGTGAAGCCTTGGCTGGTGGTTCCGGGCACGGCATAGACAGCTCAACAATTGAGTGGGTTGCCGCAGAAATCGCAAATTCGGTTAAAGCCGGAGCTCAAATTGGGCTTGTGATAGGAGGTGGGAACTTTGTAAGAGGAGTTTCAGCCAGCGCAGGCGGCATGAATCGTGCTGCAGGCGATGCCATGGGAATGCTTGCCACAGTTATGAACGCCATTGCCATGCAAGACGCACTTGAAAAACAAGGGCAACGTGCCGAGGTTATGAGCGCAGTGAAAATGGAACCGCTTTGCAACTCCTTTGATCGCAGAAAAGCGATAAGACTCATGGAAAAAGGCATTGTGGTTCTCTTTGCCGCAGGTACAGGCAACCCGTTTTTCACAACGGATACCGCCGCAGTTTTAAGGGCTGTGGAAAGCGAGTGCGATGTTGTGATGAAAGCTACCAAAGTTGACGGCATCTACTCCGCAGACCCTGTGAAATACAAAACCGCCGTAAAATTTGATGATATAACCTACGAAGAAATTTTGAAAAGAAATCTGGCCGTTATGGACACAGCAGCCGTGGCTTTGGCCAGAGAGCATAAGTTGCCGGTCTTTGTGTTTAAACTTGACAAAGGAAATTTTATAAATTCTTTAACAGAGAGCGGAATAGGAACTTTTGTGCATGAGTAGCGGAGAATTGGTAATAGGTGTTATAGTGGCAATCTTGGTCACCACGGCTATTTTAGCAGGCATCGGATTTTACATGGTGGTTCACAAAAGCAACAGGGAAAGAGACACCGAGGAGCTTTCAAAAATTGCGCTTTCCGGCAAATATTCCGCTACGCTTAGGCCCGTTGCAGATTCTTTAGCGGAAAAAAAACCAAACTTTGCAGAGCTTCAAGCATGGCTAAACACTCAAGGAATGGACGAAAATCAGCAAGATAAATATCTTGTGGAGTGGCAAAAAACAATAAATCAAAATATAAAAACCATAAGCGACGGTGACTTAACCGGAATTACAACCTATAGAATTGAGCTTGGGCCAAAAGACAAAAAACTGTGCGAGTTCTTGCACCCCGATCATTTTATAACAAGAGATCAAATAAATCGCAATGCAGAAATTTTACCGCCATACTGCCTAGGAAGCGACAGCGTTGTTATTCCTAAATTGCCTTGGGATAACACAGATGGCTCAAGCGGCTGGAAAGCGGTTGTGCCTATGGACGGCAAATACGAAGTGCCCGACTGGCGACAGGTTGTGTGAGGATTATATTTGCTACCGAATCTTTGTTAATTTTGGAAAAAGCAAACCACTTTTTCCCCAAATCTTTTAGCGATGCTCCAATATGATACACGGCTTCGCCTTTGTCTATTATTAGAAAGCGGTCGTGTGTTTTGTTGCATTAGCTGAATTTACTCTATAGCCAACAGAAAGAATAGCATCCAATTACCCATGTGTGCAAAAATTGCACATATGCTATTTTCAAGTAATTCACCCGACTGGAAAATATTTTTTAAATGTTTTGAAATAACCGTTCTATCCACGCCAAATAATGTTGCGATTTGCTCTTGAGTTAACCAAACACTATCATTTTCCAATCACGCTTCTATTTTTAGCACTTCATCTGGCTGATACAGCACAATTTCGCCTTTCTTTTCTTTTTGCTCCACTTTTTCCTCCTATAAATGAAAAAACTCGCCCTTGCGAGGCGAGCGTATTGCAAACAAATGTTTACATTTTTAAAACGTCTGAACCTCGATTTACTTGATTTAAGGATTTACTTGATTTTCTCATGTTAATCCCTTAATCAGGCGAATCATGGTTCTGACGTTTTACCTCACCACCACCCGCAAAACTCGTTTCTCACCACCAAACTTCACGTTCACAATATACATCCCCTTAGACAAATGTTCTAGCGATACCGCATAAACTCCGCTACTGAAATTTTATTTACTGATTATGTTGCCTTTTAAGTTGCAAATCTCAACTGTGGTGGTGTAATCTAATCTTTATCAACAGAGTAAGTTTCATTACATACAGTTGTAGTTATAACCATCATATTTTGTTCCTCGAATTACTTAATACATTCTTTTTTGCCTAGGCTGGGAATACATCCCTCGCCTTCTCTGCAAACCTTTAAATACTCTTCCGTTCCGCCGAGCCGTCTCATAACTGTTTCTTGAGTCAAAACTATAAAAGCATTGCCTGGCAAAATATTTGCTGCAACCGTGCGCAGGTTTTTGGTTAGCATATCAAGTTCTTCCACATCAATATATTCGCTGCCAATAGTTGGCAATACGCCAACAGACTGCTGTTGCTGAGCATAGCTTAAAACGATGAAAATTAATAGAGGGAGAAGAGATTTTTTTAACATAAATGATGTTCCTAGTTAAGTTACCGCTGCCCTTTTCCGCGAGGTTTTCTGCCTGCACCTTGTTTTGTACGGGATTTTTCGGACTTCTTTTCTTCTCGTTTTTTTGTTTCAACAAACTTAATATGATATTCTACATCTATAAGTCTGCCGTCTTTGTAATCTCTTGTTTCCACAAGTTTTCCGTTCTCATAATATATCTCCGATTTCCCATCTAGTTTCCCATTTTTAAAGTTTGCCGTCTTCCAGAGATTTCCGTTTTCATAATATGTTTCATATTTTCCTTCCCTTGTTTTTGCGATGTTACCAACATCGTACAAATACGGAAACCCGTTATTCTCATTTGAATTAATTTCCCAAGCCTCAACAAAATCCCAATCTTTATAAGTAGATTTCTCTTTCATTTGTCCATCTCCCCTAAATCCAGATGTCATACTAATTGTACCACCTTCGTTATTTCCAACTATCATATTCGCTGCACCAGATAAAACATAGCTATTTTGAATTTTACCTCCATTTTCTCCAACCAAACCGCCAACGATATTATTTCCGCTTACACTTCCGGTAGCATAACAATTAGTTATAATTGCAGTTCCACTTGTTCCCAATAAACTTCCAACCAAGCCGCCGGAAAATTTCTTCCCAAAAACATTGCCTGTCACATACGAATTGGTAATTGTTGCGGTCCCACTTCCGACCAAACCACCAGATTTCTCCCCAGAAACATTACCTGTCACATACGAATTGGTAATTGTTGCGGTCCCACTTCCGACCAAACCACCAGATGTATTCTCCCCAGAAACATTACCTGTCGCATACGAATTGATAATCCTTGCTTTTCCATCTCCAACCAAACCTCCAGACCAAGAGCTCCCAGAAACATTACCTGTTGCATAGGAATTGATAATTGCAGCAGGCCCACTTCCGACCAAACCTCCAGATAAGTACCCAGAAACATCACCTGTTGCATACGAATCTGTAATCGTTACATTCCCATAACCTATCAAACCACCTAAAGAGCCTAAAGCACCACGATCATACTTATCCATACCATTAGAAACATTACCCGTTGCGTGTGAATTGATAATTACTATTTCATTGAGGTAATAACTTTCATTGCTTTGCCGTAATATTTCAGAATGAGAATATCCCACCAAACCACCAGAGTAAAATGAATCCGTTGGCCCACGTCGTTTTCCAAAAACATCACCTATTGCATATGAATTGATAATTGTTATCGTTCCTTTTGTATATCCAGCTAGACCACCAGAGTAATTAGCATAAACACTATTTTTTACATTTACCCCACAATTTTCTATTGTGTTCTCTGAAGCATAATACCCAACAAGCCCTCCTGCATAAGTTTCATATCTTGCTTTCGTAGTTATATTAGCAACATTAACAATCAGATTTTTAATTTGCCCTCCTCTATCAACATATCCAAAAAGACCGGCATATTGAACACCCGATACAGAAATATTCGATATGGATTTTCCACTACCATCAAAAGTTCCTCTAAACTTATTTTTTTCATTCCCAATCGGTTTCCACTCGCTTGTAAGCTCAATATCTGCACCGAGTGCAATTACTTTACCGCTAAAATCATGCCCGTACTCAACCCACTGCGCCAACTCTCTCAACTCCGCTTCAGTTGTTATTGTGATATTATTTGCGCTCCAATCAACTTGAGCCCAAACTAAAGCAACCATTGTTGCTAACAAAATAAATGTTTTTTTAAACATAAAAATATAGCTATCTCCACTTCCCGATTTTTATTCACTCAGCCAAATCCTTGGGAACACAAGACTTGACTGGTTCGCACCGTTGTGGTGCAAGTTACATCATTCAATGCTTCATATGACATTTGTTTTGGCAATCAGATATGAGTAAGGTTGTACCACCTCCAAGCTTTCTATAGTCGTTACACTTTTCCAAGCATTGTTTAAGTTCGTTTTTTCCACTGCCTTCAGAACAAGAATAAGTGAATGCCAAAGCAAGCGTAAAGATTGCCACGAAAGTGAGTTTTGAAAATATGATTTTCATTGTGTTTCTCCTATGTTTTTCCCTGTTTTTATTTCTCCAGCCAAATCCTTGGGAACACAGAATTTGATTAGGTTCGCACCACTATGGCGCAAATTCAAAAAATATTATAAGCATAAGTAATACCAATTAGTGTAGGTGATTTTACTACGCCATCTTTATCCAATTTTGTCAAATGGTAAATGAACCTTAATCCAAAGCTATGAGAAATCGGGCCGAACATTCCAAGTCCAAAGACGAGAGCCTCATCTCTTTTCGTTCTGAATTCCGAAAAATCTCTATTGTCAGTAAATTTGCCATTAGAATTATCAACTTCCAGCTCCACATTAGAAGAAAACGGAAATCCCCATTGATATCCGGCTTCAAAATAATAACCCGCATAAAGTTCGTGCGACCGAAATCTAAGCAAAACTGGGATACTCATTGTATGATTAGATACTGTAGCAGCAATATAATTGTCATCTTCTTTTTTATAAACATCAAAATGACCAAAATAATTGTAATTAGACTCTGTGGCAATCACCCATTTCTCTGTAATTCTAATGTTCAATGTTAATCCGAGCGCAAAAAATCCTCCAAGCCCTCCTTGACCAGATTTTCCTATATCATAATCTTTTATGTATGCAGCATCAAACCATTCAGAGCTTAATCCTACACCGAAAGTCCCTCCTGCTGTTAAACGCAATCCTAGCCTTATTGGGCGTTTAGCCTTCCTCTCAACATCTTCTAGCATTTCTTGAATCTGGCGAGCCCTATATTCTTCCGCTTCCCTCCTTCGCCTCTCAGCTTCCGTCTCCTGCGCCCTTCTTCTTTCCTCCTCCTTCTTCGCCAACCACTCCCGGCTATCCGGCATCTTCTGCGTATGTCTCACAGTTTCATTATGCTTCAACCTGACTTTTGCGCTCACTCTTTCCCGCCCCAGTTCAACATCTGCGCACAAAGCAACAGAACCGCTGAAAGGTGTTTCTCCTACATTCTTTCCATTCACAAAAACAGGCTCACTGGAAGGCTCGCCGTCTCGCTCCGTGCTCAAAACCAAACCACCAATCTTTGGCTTTATATACTTGGACATATCAAAAACCTCGTAACTTCCCTTGTTTATGCCAACTTCAAAATTTATGTCATCATAACACCTATGGCTGAGTTTCACTTTGTATTTATTAGGCAATAACCTGTTCTCCATGGAAGAAACTGTTTTGTCGTTTATAGTCAAATTCCATTGCTCGTTTCTACCCAGCCCATCAGAATATGCAGGCTTTATCTCAAGAACTCCGAAATTTGGCTTCAATTTAATGCTTACGCTCTGATTATTTCTGACCAAAGAAACCGTTGTATCTGCTATCTCATATTGTTCCAATGCAGCAATTATGCGAACTTTGCCATCTGGAAGTTCCACTTTGCATGGAGATTGAGCGCAACTGGAACTTGGAAGTCCATTAAAACTTAACGATGCACCAGCAGGATCAGTTGTCAAATTTACCAAATAATGCTTTTCAAAATCCAATAGATAATCAACAGCCCTTTCCAAGTCGCTAATGCCCCTAACAATAGAAGGCGAACCAAAAACTCCAAGCATTCTTCTAAACATATCTGGTGCTTTTTCGTCTAAAATGGAAAGCAAACCGGATATATTTTTAGAGCCTTCCGCAAATGAACTCACTAAATTTCCGCTGATGCTTTCGTAAAGCTCAACTTTAATAGTTAAATTCCCGTCAAAACGCCCTATACGTCCTTGGCAAATATAATCAGCAGCTATTTCCCTGCCAATCTTAACCAAGCAGCCCTCTAACTCATTGCACTTGCTCATCATATCTCCTGGCGTGGCAAAAAGAGAAAGTATGCTTTGCTGGGTCATCACAGCATAATTTCTTTGTGGCAATGTTTTGTTGGCAATCGCACGTAGCCTATCTGTCAAATGGTTTAAATCAGAATCTTTTATTGGCGGTTCATCATCATCTACAGTATTGATTATAGCAATCAGCTTTTGTTGCCCATAAGCATTAAAAGCGAGAAAAAATACGAGAAAAAGCATCATTCTATGCATCGTGGCAGCCATCCTTTAATTTCTGTTTCCCATTCCTTAAAAAAAGCCGCATACGGCAATTTCGCAATTAGATTTTCTTTCGCTTTGCTTCTATTATGCGTATCATAACCTGCTACCCGCCCTTTTGATTTTAATAGAGAGTACAATTCTCCATCGCAAGATTCTATTGATAGAGATGGCTCAAATGAACATTCCATGCCCATAGCAGAAGAGGCACATTTATCTGAACTGCCAAAACGCAGATTCAAGCCGGTCAAGCAAACGGACTTTTCCATAGTTATTTTTTTGGATAGTTCTGCAAAAACGACGTTGGAATACTCATTCTCAGAATCGATCCAATAAACTTTTTGTTCTCGGCAATAATTTTTATAATCCTCTCTTGTTTTTGAATGCATTTCACTTACAGAGCTAAACAATTCTGCCCTTGTCACGCCAAAGTCATCAAGTATACCTTGAAGTCTCATAAACTCGTTCCAAAGCGTTTGCGTCCTGTGCCAAGCTTCATTTTTTTGCTTGGGATGCTTAATGCTTGGCAATGTGCGAGAAACCAATTCCAAAGAATCCGCCACAAGCCTTTGACGTTCTGCAAAGCCTTTAGCCGCATCAACACGGCTCATGCAAATAACCATTCCGGTTTCATTTGCTCTATGTTCAACACGCAACACGTGAGCATCGTGGGCGTTACTCAACATGGACTCAACTGCTGTTTTAGAAACATACTCCGAACTCAAATGCTCACTGTCGCCGGAAACAATTTGGCTTTGCATATATTTTTCGAACACAGCTACCGATGAGTGTATTTGCCGAGCAAGCGCAGAACGGGCAATGCTCAAAGCCTCTGCTTCGCTTGCTCCTGCGCCAAAACTGCGAAATTCATTGCTGGCACATTTTGCGGATGCTAGAGATTCCTCAAGTGAAATTGCTGGCGGAGCAGAAGCGCAGCCGATAATTATCGGAACTAGAGCTAAGAGACAG
>JGI24695J34938_10002387_pt1 | contig 14423 bp, 11 predicted proteins | sample TergutCo191P3_FD_34938 | JGI IMG/M metagenome (IMG submission 34938) | reverse complement strand
TTCGCGCTGCTTACATGGTTATCAATATCGCAGGCAGTTATTGTAAGAATGGGTACGACTGCCAGAATGAAAAAGAAATTAAATTTCACTGTAAATTTTCTATTATTCTTCATAAAAATACCTCTATTATTAATTTAAAAAAACGAGGCACTATCGAGTAGTAATTTATTACAGATTTAGCAATTTTTTTCTGTTTCTCGGAGAGGGGGATTCGGGGTTCCGGTCGTAAACAAATTCGGGGAGGGGAGATTCGAACTCCCGACATCCTGGTCCCAAACCAGGCGGAATAGCCACTATCCAACCCCCCGTGGGGTACTTAGCCAATATAACTTTTTACAGTATTTTAATCAAGGTATTTTCAATGCCACTTTTTCACGCTATTCAAATATTCAATTACCCTAAGACCGTCAACCGCGCCCGAGACAGGAGAGCGGCTTGGGTCTTTAACACAGGCTACAGCGTCTTTTAGCATATTCGCAAAATATCCTGTCAGACCTGAAAATGTTTCGCCTGTGCTGCGCAAAGAGCGGAACTTTTCGGCGTAGGGGCTTGGAACACTTTCTAAAACTTCAAAAACACCGTTGCCGATTCGCAATCGCCCCTTCTCGCAGGAAAATTCAATTTCAAACACCAAATGATCTCGCATGGAACCTATTTCTATTACTGCCGGAATTGATGTTGGATTACAATGATACTGCTCTTCTTTTTCTTTTGTGTTCTTTGTGCCTTTGTGTGAATCTCTTCTTTCTAATTTCCCTTCAAGCCATGCGGTTCCGCTGCGTGAAGTCAACTTCGTTCCCCATGAACGCTTATGCTTTAATGTACCGTCTGTCAAAAACATTATCGCGTCCGCCAAATGCGTTCCGTCATGCCAGAATTGGTCAATAAGCCGCCTCGTCTTTCCCATGTAAAGTACAGCGCGGACAACAGCAAGAGAGCCAAGATTACCCTCATTTAAAATTTCTTTAGCGCGGATGTAATCGCAGCTGTAACGCCGCTCATGGTTTGTAATAATAATTGGTTTTTGGCTCTGTGCCAGCTTTGCAATTTTCCGCGCCTGCGCAATATTATCTGCAAGAGGCTTTTCGCAGATAACAACAGGTACGCCCATTTCTGCGGCAAGGCGGCAATATTTATAATGACTGTCAGGGTGCGTAGCAATAGAAAGAATTTGCGGTTTGTGAAAAGCGAGCATCTCTCTTGCATCAGAATAAACAGGCACATTCCACTTTTCAGCAAAAAGTTTGCGCCTCTCTTCGTCGATATCACAGCCTGCGGCAAGAACACAATCGCTGTTAGCGGAAATTGCTCCTGCATGAGTGCAGGGTTTTTCGCGCAGTGTGTCTTCTTCCAAAAGCGAAGCAATGCGCCCAAGCCCGATAACAGCAGCTTTAATTTTTTCCATTATTTTCCGTTTCCAATTGTGCGCTTATTATTTGTTCCTTGTTTGCTGCTGCTGCCAGTTTTTCTCTATTCTTCCTGCTCCGGTAAGAATTTAAAACCGAGTACATAATCGGCGTAACAAAAATTGTCATGAAGGTGCTTACCATAAGACCGCCGACAAATGTTTTTCCAATCGGCTGAATTGAATCCGCGCCCGCGCCCGGGAAAAAAGCAATCGGCGCCATGCCGAGTATTGTTGTAAGACTTGTCATTAAAATCGGGCGAAGCCTTCTTCTTCCCGCTTCGACACAGGCTTTCTTAACAGCCATGCCGCGCGCGCACAAAGTGTTTGTGTAATCGACCAAAACAATTCCGTTGTTGATAACAACGCCTACGCAGGCGATAATACCGACAATCGAGAACATGGTCATAGCTTCTCCCGATAACTTATATATCCAGATTACGCCGATAAACAGCAGNGGAATCGAAAAAATTATNATAAGCGGATCGACAAANGATTCAAACTGGCTTGCCATGATACCGAATATCAAGAAAACGGCGGTTAAAACAATCAATACATAAAGTGAACCAAAAGATTTGATCTCTGCGGCTTCACCGAGGAATTTAACCGTTACGCCCTCGCGCTCGACAAGCTGCGCTTTTACGGTTTCTTCAAGACGGCGCTGCATTTCGGTTACGGCAATTCCAGGTTCAAGCCCGCCCGTTACGCGAATAAATCTTTCCTGCATTTCGCGCCGTATGGAAGACGGAGCCCTTCCTTCAGAAATTCGCGCGACATTGGAAAGGGAAACGCGCGTTCCATTACGGCTGATAACGGAAATCGCGTCCAGATTGGGAAGCCCTTTGCGATCATCTTCTTTTAAACGCACTTGAATATCAACTAATCTGTTGCCCTGGCTCATCGTGGTCGCCGTATCTCCGTCCATTGCTGTGCGTATTTCCGAAGCAATCGAAGCAAGCGAAAGACCAAAGTTTGACGCCCTGTCGCGATCAATTTCAATCTGTAATTGCGGTGCGCCCTCGTCAAGATTTACCGTAGGATATTCAATCTCCGGAAGATAATTAATCATTATGTGCTGTATTTCTTCCGCTGTTGCGGTAAGCGCATCGTAATTTTTCGAGCTGACAGCGACAACAATAGGAGATGCGCTGCTCATTCCGCGCCCTGCTCTGAAACTTATCCTTGTGCCCGGGATCGTATTAAGATACGGAGTGAGTTTTCTGATAATTGAATCGGGAGTGTCAATCTGCTCTGAAGGAGGAGGCAATGTTATTTGGAGTGTGCCCTGATTAGTTCCGCTTCGCCGCGCCGTTAGAACAAGATTTCTATACCCGACAATTTCTTTTTTTACAATTTCTTCTATGTCAAAAAGAATTTTTTCTGTAACATCGATGCCTGTTCCCTGAGGCATTGCTACGTTAAGGGTGATATTATCGTCTGTGCGCATTCGCACATTCATGTTTAAACCAATGCTGCTGAATTGCAAAAGTGAAAAAAACAACATTAGTGCAACAAGAAAAATAATTAAAAGTCTGTGAGACAGACAATACTGCAGCGCTTTTTTATATCCGTTTTCCAATAAACGCAGGAAACCTTCAACTTTATCGTCGATTAAACGGACAATTTTAATTTTTAGAGGTTTTTGTTTTCTTGTATTGAGTTTTAAAATTGAGCCTGAAAGGCTTGGAACAAGAGTTATTGCCACGACCAAAGAGATGCTCAAAGATATTACAACAGTAAAAATCAAATCGCTGAACAATACGCCGTTTTCTTTTAAATCATTTTTGTAAATTATAATCGGAATAAATACGCAAAGAGTTGTAACAGTAGAAGTTACAATGGCGCGTAACATCTCCCTGCTTCCTAAAATTGCGGCAATGCTGCTTTTTGCGCCCCTCTCCCTGTAATTGTGGATATTTTCTATAATAACGATGGATGCGTCTAATGTCATGCACATTCCCATGATAAGCCCTGTTAATGTCATTAAGTTTAATGTAAAGCCGAAGATTGTCATTGCCATAAGGGTGAGCATTATCGAAATTGGAATTGAAAATCCGATAATAAGAGTCGCTTTGGCATTTCTAAGGAAAATCATAAGAATAATCATCGCCATAAGAGCGCCCTGCATCGCGTTTTTATAAACCTGATCCAGCGTAGCCCTGATCATCGTTGTGTTATCTGAAAGAACGCCCAAAGTTATTCCCTGAGGAAGCGACGCATTAATGCCTTCAAGAGCTGCCTGCACTTTATCTGAAACATTTATTTGGTTACTGTCGCTTTCGCATGTTACCTGAAGATATACGCCGCTTTGACCGTTTACCTGAACCCTTGAAGCGTTGTCGTTATAACCCATAAAAACATCGGCGATATCTTCAATGCGTATTACCTGATACCGGTTGTTGTTACCGGAACCTGTACTGACAGTTTTTACCGCAAGGCGCTTTATCTGTTCAACGCTTACAAGTTCTTCCTGAGTCATAATCTGATATTCACGCGTTCCGCGTCTTAAGTTTCCGCCCGAAGATAAAACATTCTGCCCTTTAAGCGCGCTTGAAATATCGCTTAACGTAAGGTTAAATGCCGCAAGACGGTTAAGCGATACTTCGACTTTTACAACCTGCGTGGTGCCGCCCGTAACTTCTGCGGATGCGACGCCTTCAATACGCTCAATGGAGCTTTGAATTTCATCCTCGGCAAAAAGGCGAAGCTGATCGGGCGGATAATTTCCGCGGACGACAAGGCGCATAATCGGCATTGCGCTCATGTTAAAACGGCGCACTGTCGGCGTTGTAACGCCGTCAGGGAGAGAATTGACAAGTCTGTTAAGCAAAACTTGCGCGTCATTTACAGCCTTGTCCATGTCCGTACCGTAAGCAAACTCAAGATCGATCCAGCTCGATTCAAACTGCGAGTTACTCGTCATGTTGACAAGCCCTCTTGATGAAGAAAGCGAGCGTTCAAGCCGTTCTGTTACATTGCGCTCAACGTCGGCAGGGCCCGCTCCGGGAAAACGCGTATACACGGAAAACACAGGTCTGTCTACGGAAGGGTAGAGGTCCATTGCTATATTTACAAGAAGCGTCGCGGAAATTCCAACTATAACAACGAAGAACATAATAATTGTTACAGGACGTCTTACCGAATACTCAGTTATATTCATCGCAAGTCTCCGCTAATCCGCTAACCGGACAGGATCGCCGTCAGAAAGAAAATTCTGCCCGGCGCTTACAACTTTTTCTCCAAGGCTGACGCCTTCGATAATTTCTACAAAATCTTCGTTGTCAATGCCAAGGGTAACTTCTCTGCGGCGCGCAATATTGTTTTCGTCCACGACAAAAACAATCCATGAACCGTAAGTATTTATAACGGATGACCTTGGAATAACCGGAATATTTGTTTTTCTGTTTGTAACAAGATTTATAGATGCGAACATTCCAGCTTTTATCCGCGCGTCTGAATTTAAAAATCTAAGCCGTATTCTTAATGTGCGCGTAACAGGATCGATAACAGGGTTTACTTCAAAAACTTCGGCGTTAAATGTTTCTCCGGGGATTGCTTCAAACCAGAGAAACGCTCTCATGCCCTGTCTTACGGAAGCTACAAAACGTTCAGGTACAAAAGTTTCAACTAACAATGAGGAGAGATCGCCCACGATTAAAACGCCCGATTGGTTTGTTACAGTGTCTCCAATGTGAAAAGGCATGTTTAATACAGTTCCCGATACAGTGGAAACGACAGGGCTTCTTGAATATACTTCACCCGGTCTTGAAGGATCGACCATTGCGACTATATCTCCGCGTCCGACCCTGTCTCCGATGCCGGCGCGCAGTTCAACAAGTCTTCCGCCCACTGTCGGGAAAATTGTAACCTGGTTACGCGCAAGTATTTCGCCGTTTAAAATTACGCTTTTTTCTATAGTGCCGGGAACCGTTTCTGTTGCGCGGACTGTAATCGCATTTACGCGCTGGCGCTGTTCGGAAGACGAGCTGTTATTTTTTTTTGGAAGGAAGAAATAGAGCAGTATAAGTATTGTAAACAACGCGACAAGAGAAAGAAGGACATAAGTAACAATTTTAGATTTACTATTGCCTTCTTTTACGATATTTATCTCATTAAATTTCTTCACTTGGCACTCCATAGGTTTCAATTAAAGTATTCCAGTCCATATTAAGGGCGGACGAAAGATCCAGAATCATATTAAAATATGAAAGCTCCGACCGCAGTAAACGCTGTCTTGCGTCCGCCATATTATTGCGCGCATCCTGCAATGTGAGCTGTTCGACAGTTCCGTTGTTAAAACCCTGTTCTGTAAGCTGATAACTTCTCTGCGCCGCTTCAAGACTTAATCGCGCGATTAAAATACTGTCCCATGAATGTTTTAAAAGGGCAGAGAGCGAGCGTATCTGCGTTTTTGCGGAGTTTTCCGTTATTTCAAGATCTAGTTTTGCTTTTTTAATTTGATCCGAAGCTCTTGCAGCTGCCTGAGACTGTTCGGTTCCTTTAATCCAGGGATCGATTGGAATGCTAAGCTGCGCTGTAGCGCTTAACGAATCGGTAAACGGGTCAAATGCAGAACTGCCCCAATTTAGAGATAAATCAAGAGAAGGAGCTCTGGCTCTAAGAGAGATTTGGTTATAAGAAGTTTCCAGTTTTTCTATTTCCTGCGTTTTTTGTGCAATATCAGGGCGTTTAGAGAGATATTTATTTATAAGCGCTTCGGAATCGGGATTGATTCTTACTATGTTAATATCACCTAACAGCGTTATATTTTCATTTAATGACATTCCAAGCATCGCAAGAAATTCCGCCATGTTGCCTTCGTGCGTAACTTTTGCCGCGCTCAAATTGTAACGCGCGTTTTCTGCTGCAAGCCTGCTTTGTGTAAGCGTTAATTCGCCGACAAGTCCGTTTCTGAATGACACCTCGTTTCTTGCGGATATTCTTTGCGCAAGATTAAAATTTTCTTCAAGCAAAAGAAGATTGTCATCGGCGGCAACAAGCGAATAGAATAATTTTGTAATTTGAATCGATAATTGATTTTTTGCGTCTTCATAACTTAAAAGTTTTTCTTTATGAGCAAGTTTAATGCTTTTCATCGCATAAGGAATACCGGCATTAAGACCAAGCCTTACATTAAAACCAAGACTGTAAAACTGTCCTTCGTTTGGAAGAGGAATATCGCTGAAAAGATGTCTTCTGTACCCGGCGCCCGCGCTTGCGCTTATCGTAGGAAAAATCACAGACCATAAATTTTTTTCTGAAAATGCGGCTGCTTCAAGGTCAATTTCGCTCTTTTTAAGCGAAAGATTGTATTCCAGGGCAAGTTTGACAGCCTCCCCAAGCCCAAGTTCATGAGTATCTTCTCCAAAAACCACAAAAAGCGGAAAAATAAAGATTAAAAAGAGCAGAAAAGGCAGAAATATTGGTTTCAGACGAAAAAACCTCCTATTTATCTATATTATAGTATAAACGGGAGAAATAAGAAATAGGAAATAAGAGGTAAGGGAGAAATAAGAGGTAAGAAATAAGAAATGGGGAGGTATGCTTTGCTCTTTATTTCTTATTCCTTATTTCCTATTTCAGGTAAGTATTTCCAGTATCTTTTCGGCATTAGCTGCTTTTGCAATTTTGGGTTATGCCGGTCTTCGTTATAGATAGTTTTATGATAATGTTTCCAGAGTTCTTCCCATTCGTCAGTTTCGGCTTTCTCTTCAGTTTCGTTCCATTCGTTAATTTCCGCGCTTTCTCCAGGTTTACGCCGCAGACACATTCCCCGTTTCTCATCGATGATTGCCCAGGGTATATCATGAAAACGCGCCATGAAATAACCTTTTAGCGCGGGCAGGACATAATTGTCAGGCGCGCATCTGGCAGTGAACACACCGTCCGCATCAGGCGTAAAGCGCAAAAGCTCCATTATCCTGTGAGCCTCACGCCTTACACTTTCGTCGCTTGAGTTGTATACAGGAGTTTCTTTTTTTTCTTCAAATAATAAATTATCCATAGAAATTATTTTCCTTCTTTCCTTCTTCTTTGTGCCTTTGTGTGAACCTCTTATCCTATTAAAAATCAAATAACGGTAATTGCAATCCGGCTCCGTCTGTGTCAGATAACAGCCTGCGGATACGCGCAGGATCATCAGGGCGTTCGATGTAAACGCCGCCTGCCGTCATAAAATACCGCGCGCGTTTAACTGCGGCTCCCATTCTGTGCAAATTTTCTATTGATAAATTACCTCTGCGCCTGTTTTCGATAATTCGCCGCGCGGTTTTTGCGCCAATGCCGGGGATTCGCAAAAGCGTTTCGTAATCTGCGCGGTTAATTTCGATTGGAAAAAAATCAAGGTTGTTAAGCGCCCATACAGTTTTTGGGTCCAGGTGCGCGTCAAGGTAAGGTGAGTTATCGCTTAAAATTTCATTTGCCTTAAAATGATAAAAACGCAAAAGCCAGTCCGCCTGGTAGAGACGGTGCTCCCTAACCAACGGCGGACCGGCAGTTTCAGGCAGACGCGTATCGAACTTGTTCGGTTGAATAAAAGCGGAGTAGTACACGCGCTTTAATAAAAACTTATTGTAGAGCGAACTGGTTAAATTGATGATCTGCCTGTCGTCTTCACCAGTCGCTCCCACAATAAGCTGGGTGCTTTGTCCCGCAGGCGCAAACCAGGGGGAGGATGTTTTACCCTGCGGGAGAAATTTACTTTTTTGTTTTGCTTCTTCTGTTTCGCTGCTCACATTCGCAAAGTCATTCATTGCGCCGATAATATCTTTCTTTGATTTTTCGGGAGCAAGACACTGTAAACTTTTTTCTGTCGGAAGCTCTATATTTACGCTGAGCCTGTCAGCCCATTTTCCTGCTTCGCGGATCATTTTTTCGCCTGTGCCAGGAATCAATTTTAAATGGATATAGCCGCCGAAACCCATTTCCATGCGAAGCATTTTTGCAGTTTCTGTTAATTTTTCCATAACAATATCCGGGTCTGCGAAAATACCCGAAGATAAAAAAAGCCCTTCGATATAGTTGCGCTTATAAAACTCGCAAGTTAAATCGGCAAGCTCTTTTACAGTAAAGGTTGACCTTTTAATGTCCGCAGAAGCGCGGTTAACGCAATAGGCGCAGTCATATTTGCATACATTGGAATAAAGCACTTTTAAGAGGCTTACGCACCTGCCGTCCTGCGTCCAGCTATGGCAGACCCCCAGGGGCAGGGCAGCGCCTAGCTTATTGCCGCCGGGCGCCTTAAAACCCGTGCTGCCCGATGTGGCGCAGGAGGCGTCGTATTTGGCAGCGCCNGAGAGTATCGATATCTTTTCTTGCAGGTCATCAAAGCTCATGAGATAACTATACAGATGTTTAGGGAAATTGTCAAGCGGCTGAGNTTGTTCCAAAACTCGGTTAGTTTTGGAACNNCCTNGGCTTTATTCAACTTTAAAGCGCCCGACTTCCTTTACTAAAACGTCAATTGCATGGCGGTTTTTNACGGAAATTTCGTTAACATGATTAACTGCTTCGTTGATATGATCCGCGCCCGTAGCCATTTCGTTCATGCCGCTTGTAATTTCCTGCGTAACTTTTTCAAGATTATTGCTCTCCCCGATTACCTCTTTCGCGCCCTCAAGCATTTCTGTAGAACTGCTCTTTACCTGACGCGTAATGCTGTTTACATTGCTTATGCCTTCCAGAATTTGCTTGGAGCCTTCACCCTGTTCTTCCATGGCATGGCGGATAGTGTCTTCCTGATCCGATACTACCCTGACATTGGAATCGATAGCATCGAACTTGTTAAGTACATTTTCTGTTGAATTAGTAATTTTATCGATTGATTCTTTTATCTTTTTTAAAACTGTGCCGATGGTCTTTGATTGCTCGCTTGAATCTTCTGCAAGCTTTCTGATTTCGTCTGCAACGACGGCAAAACCTTTTCCCGCTTCTCCCGCATGAGCCGCTTCGATTGCGGCGTTCATCGATAACAGATTTGTCTGGCTTGCGATATTTTCCATAACGGCGTTTATTTCCAGCAAGCCTTCCGATTCGCGCGCGATTTCTTTAATATCTTCTGCCACTTCATTAAGTCCCGCTTTGCCTACTTCCGAAGAATCGATTAATGTCTTTACGTTGGAGGAGTTTTTAATCAGCGTATCTGTAACAGACGAAATGTTGGCTACCATTTCTTCGATTGCCGCAGAAGCTTGCGAAACATGAGAGGTTTGCTTCTCAACATGAACATTAAGTTTGTTAATATTGTTTGAAACTTGCTCCATTGTCGCATGAGTTTCGCTTACGCTTGCGCTTTGATTTATTACGCGGCCTTTAATGCTCTGGATGTTTGCCGTTATTTCATTTACCGCGGAAGCAGTTTCGTTCATGTTAGCTGCAAGGTCGCTTCCAATTTCGGATAATTGCGCCGCTTCTTTGTTAATACTTATAATAAGATTTTTTATAATTTCCATCGTTTGATTAAAGTAGCGCGAAAGGTCTCCTATTACGTCCTTGTTGTTGTAATGAACCCTTTTTGTCAAATCGCCTTCGCCTTCTGAAATATCTTTTAACGTATACATTACAGTGAACAGCGGCTTAACAATACTTGTTGTAACAAGAAGCGCGAGTACACTGCTTGCCGCAAACGCGATGATAATAATTATAATGATAAAAACGGCAAAAGTTTTTCCGTTCTTGTGTATCTCATTTATTTCTTCATGAAGTATATTTCCGTATTCATCATATAAATGCTGTAAACCGCCAATAACTATCTGAGCGCTCGGGAAAACTTCTTCATATAATATTCTTATAGCTTCGTCATCATTATTATTATTTTTATGATCTACAATCTCACGCGCTTTTTCATGAATAATATTATGAGAAGGAATGATTTCCTGCAGTACTGCCTTAAGCTCAGGGTTTGTAATTGTTTTTGCATCATCGCTTAAAAGCCATTGACCCAATGAACATGTAGTTGGATCAAGCGAGCCTGTAAAAGGTTTTCCTGAATAAGTAGAATCAGTAAGATTATGTCTCCAGTTATAATGAGAGCTTAAAATACTTGAAATATTCGCTTCAACTTCCGTAATATGGATTATATCTTCCGCAGTGTCTGTGAGAACATTATTGCTGTATAACCCCACTACGCCTAGAAAAGCGCCAATTAATGCAATTATGGAAAAACCGCCGACCAGTTTTGTCCGAATTTTCATATATTCCCCTCCTAGTTTTGTTCAGACTACCCCAATATACTCCAAAAAATTAAAATAGTCAAACATCTTTAGGGCGTTTATCCATAACCCGCACTGCTTTTCCCTCGGAAATAGGCAGGCTGCCGCTTTCATGAAGCTCTACTCTTGGGCTTATGGATATAGAAGCCTGTAATGTTTCTTTAATTTTCTCTTTGAGAGCGTTTAAAGGACGGGTATCGTCCATGAAAATACCGGCGCTTACTTCGGTTTTTACTGTTATTTTGTCCAGAGCGCCGTCTTTCTCAACGACAATCAGGTAATTGTTTCCTACTTCCTTCATGCCCATGATCACTTCTTCTATCTGGCTTGGGAAGACATTTACGCCGTTTATTATAAGCATGTCATCGCTGCGTCCTGTTATACGGCGCAGGCGGCGGTGAGTTCTTCCGCAGGCGCAGGGTTCAGTGTAAAAGGCAGTTAAGTCGCGTGTGCGGTAACGCAAAATCGGCGTAGCTTCGCGGCAGAGTATTGTTAAAACAAGCTCTCCTATTTCGCCTTCTTTTACAGGCTCAAGCGTATCAGGGCTAACGATTTCTGCGATGTAGCCGTCTTCCCAAATGTGAAGCCCGTCTTTGCACTGACATTCAAAAGCGACGCCAGGTCCGTTCATTTCTGACAAGCCGTAGGAATTATAAACATCAACATTTAATAATTTTTCGATTCTTTTTCTTGTGTCTTCGGAGTAAGGTTCAGCTCCAGCGAAGGCGCGTTTAATGACAAGGCTGTCCCTTGAAACACCGGCTTCTTTCATTTTTGTTTCCAGATGAAGCAGAAAGCTCGGCGTTGCGTGTAAGACTGTCGTTCCGTAATCCTGCATCATTTTAAATTGACGCGCCGTGTTTCCGGCTCCTGCAGGAATTACTAACATTCCTACGGTTTCGCCGCCCTGATGAAAGCCAAGCCCGCCTGTAAAAAGCCCGTATGTGATCATATTCTGAAACACATCGTTTTTTGTGCAGCCTGTTCCAAAAATGCAGCGAGCCATAAAATCTGCCCAGTTGCTGATATCGTTTTTGTTAAAATAAATAGTGGTAGGAATACCTGTAGTGCCGCTTGATGCATGCAGACGCACAACTTCTTCTTTGGGAATGGCGAGGAAACCGTAGGGGAAACCGTCCCGCAAATCGTTTTTTGAAGTAAAAGGAATTTTATTTAAGTCGGCAAGTGTTTTTATATCATCTGAGCTTTTTATACCAACTTTGGAAAGCCTCTCTTTGTAAAAAGGCGCGCGAAGCGCAATATCAATTTCGGCTTTCAATTTTTGCAATTGCAGAATCTCAAGTTCTGCGCGCGGCATTTTTTCTATTTGAGCATTCCAGTATTGAAAATTCATTTTTTATTGGCAGCTTCCATACAGGCATGGTGTCCAAGTTTAAAAGCTTTTGCGTTTGCTTGCCCCACACTTGCGTCTTTTTTAGAGAATGCCTCTGTAATTGTTTTTTCAAGGCTGTTAGGTTTAATTGGAAGGAAGCACGAAGCCGCGCCAACCATTACTGTATTAACGGCTTTTGCAAGCCCTGCTTCTTTCGCAATAGACGCAGATTGAATAATACGCCACTGCGGCAGTTTTTTTATTGAAGAAATAATCCCGTCGATGTCAGGATAATTCGGAATATTGTTAAAAGGCTCTGCTGCGGTAAGCAGCGCGCCGTGAGGTTTCAAATAAGAAACATAACGCAGGCTTTCAAGCGGTTCCATAGCGATAATTAAATCCGCTCCGCCTTTGGGTACCAAGTCGCCCGGTATTTTTTTATCAGAGATTCTCATGTGGGCAAGAACCGCGCCGCCCCTTTGCGCCATACCGTGCACTTCACTCTGGCGCACCTCAAGACCCTCGTTCATCGCCGCTTTTGCAATAATGGACGCGACAGATAAAACACCCTGTCCGCCTACACCAGCAAGGATAACATCATATTTCATGGGAATATTATGACGTATATGAGGATAAATATCAATATTGATACATTGTAAGAAGGTGAGTAAGCCTGTCCAAAAGTGCCGTCTGTTCAGAGGTTTTTTATAGCTTATTCTTGACAAAAGATAATATTTATATGATATTTCTATTATGTATGCGACCTATCATTTAAAAGCCAATGAACTCAACGATGAAGTTGTTAAGACTTTAAAAACGGTCTTTCAGCAAAATGAAATTGTAATTTTACCAAAAGAAGCTTATACAGAAATTGAAAAAAACAGGCATAATGCAATATTTACCGAAAAACTGGAACAAGGAATACAAGATATTGAATATGGCCGCGGAATTGTAAAAACAATGGCAGAACTTGAGGCTATGTAAAATGCCTGATCTTATCTTTTCTCCTCAAGCTTATAATGAATACCTTGATTGGCTTACTGAAGATAAAAAGATATTCAAAAAGATCAACGATTTAATAAAAGACATACAGCGTAATGGTTTTTCCAATGGAATAGGCAAGCCGGAACCACTTAAACATATAAAAGGATATAGCCGTAGAATTGATGATGCAAATCGTTTAATTTATTCAGGTGATGAAAAACAAAACTTGCGTATTCTCAGCTGTAAAGGACACTATATTTAATTTCGCGATAAAAAATTATTTCTTCTTCTTCAATATCTCTTCAGGGAACAGCAGCTCAAAAACATCCGAGGCGGTTTCGGCGAACTCTACGATAATGCCTGTGCGGATATCCTTGTCAAGCTCGTTCCAGTCGTCTTCGTTGTCTTTGGGTAAAATACATTTTTCCATGCCGTTTCTTATTGCAGCTAACAGTTTTTCCTTTAAGCCGCCTATTGGTAAAATTCTTCCTGTTAGGGTGAGCTCTCCTGTCATCGCGATACATGGGCGCGGCGGAATTTTGCAAAGTGTTGAAAGCAGCGAAGAAGCAAGCGTAACGCCCGCCGATGGTCCGTCTTTTGGAATTGCGCCTTCCGGTACATGGATATGGAAATCTGATTTTGAAAGATATTTAATGTCAAAATTATACTTACTGCCTATGCTGCGTAAATACGAAAGGGCAATGCGCGCGCTTTCTTTCATTACATCGCCCAGGTTGCCTGTTATTAAAAGCTCGCCGCTTCCGTCGTAGCGGATTGTTTCTACGGGCATGATTGTACCGCCGTATTCAGTCCATGCAAGACCGTAGGTTACGCCGACACGCGCCTCACGGTACACAACATCGCGCTTGTATTTTTTCTTTCCAAGCAGTTTTTCAAGGTTTGCAGGCGTTACAATTTTATTGAATTCCGACACAGGTTTGTCTTTGCCGTAGCCTTTGTTTACAGCGTCACGCGCAATTCGTCTTATGCAGCGAGCAGTTTCGCGTTCCAGATTGCGCACGCCCGATTCCATTGTCCAATAGCGGATAATATCTTTTAATGTGTCATCCCTGAATGAAATTTTCGCGGTTGATAAACCGTTGTCGCGAAGTTCTTTCGGCACCAAAAATTGTTTTGCTATGCTTAATTTTTCGTTTTCGCCGTAACCGGGCACTTCGATTATTTCCATGCGGTCGAGCAGGGGATAAGGAATCGAATGAAGAGAGTTAGCTGTTGTTAAAAACATAACCTTGGAAAGATCGTATTGNACTTCCAGATAATGATCCACAAACGTAGAATTNTGCTCAGGGTCTAAAACTTCGAGAAGAGCCGAAGCAGGGTCGCCCCTAAAATCATTTGAAAGTTTGTCAATTTCGTCTAACAAAAANACNGGGTTTACAGTTCCGGCTTTTTTTAATGATTGGATAATTTTTCCGGGAAGCGCGCCGACATAAGTTTTACGGTGTCCGCGGATTTCCGCTTCATCGCGGAC
>JGI24695J34938_10002383_pt1 | contig 14460 bp, 9 predicted proteins | sample TergutCo191P3_FD_34938 | JGI IMG/M metagenome (IMG submission 34938) | reverse complement strand
AACGATTGCCCGCTCTTCACCTTGACCGCCGCCGGAGCGTCCGCAGCGCCTTCGTAACCAAGATCAAAATTGATCGTGTAATCCGCAGGTCCCGAATCTTCCTCCTGACATCCCGTCACGGGAAGTAATAGAACCACAATGATGCAAAGGGAAATTAAAAAATTTTTCATCTTTTTCTCCTTCACGAAAATTTAAAAGAAAAAAGCCGCCCCCTTTACGGAGGCGGCTTGATTATCCGCTTACTCTATTGATGATCAAATGTGATTTTGGTGACGCGTAAAAGCATTGCGTTAGTGGTGGTCTGGCATACTATACCAAATCCGCCGACAGTCGATCCTGCAGAGGTATAGAACGCCGCAAGAGGACGTGAAAATTTGCTTCCGGCATCCGCGCTGAGAGTCTGGTTGGGAGTATAGCTATCAGCGATACCGGCTCCTCCCGCGGCTTGAAGATCACGTCTAATTTGGATTGCCTGCGCTGTTCCCGCGATCGGAATCATTTCATACTCGAGAGTCACATGGGTGTAAGTTGTATAAACATTCGGGGTTGCGGGGAAAGAGTATCCAAGTCTTGTATAACCTGTGCCGTGCCATGCCTTAACAGCGTCATAAAGCGACTGATCGCAGTTTGTGTTTTTCGCCGCCCAGTTAGCGCCTTCATGATTGGCTCCGACAACCCAGTATTGTTTACCATCATGAATAAATGGTGTTGTGTTGGTAGCTGAACCGGCTCCTGCATTCCAACTGCCTACCATGTTCAACAGCGTATCGTTTTCTTTTCCGGCTTCCAATGTTATTGAGAGAGGATCTGTTACCTTCCATTTCGCGACGAGCGTTACATCCTCGGTAATAACAGTTGCTCCCGTGTATTGAGTTTCACCGACAAACCAGCCCTCGAAATAATAACCGGTTCCGGCTGCAGGAGGTCTTACCGCTGTCGGTATCAGAACTCCAAGCGTTGTACCTTTCTCTATCATCTTCGGAGCAATAGCGGTACCTCCGTCTGTATCAAACGTAACGGTCGCAATCTGATCCGCTGTAAGCCATTTTGCTGTCAGCGTAGTATTTTTATCGATCACAGTTGAAGCTACGTATTCAACCGGATTACCCGCTTCATACCAGCCGAGGAAGACTGCCCCTGCGTCGCCATCGGAGTATGTCGGAGCTGCCGGGAAAGCATTGCCTGTTATTTTGTTATTCGAGAAACTTGAACCCTGCGTAATTTTTCTTGTTTGGTATGTAGCGTCCTCAGACATAAATGTTACGTCAAGGATTTTAATCCATTCAGGTATTACTACTATGTTGCCGGGAATTGTGGCGCCTGTAACGGTAACACCTGTATTGGCATCGTACCAGCGGTTAAAGAAATAATCATCACGCGTTGGATTTGACGGTATAGACGGACTTCCGTTGCTGATTGCCTGACCTGCCGTCATTGTTATATCGGCGCCTGTTCCGGTTCCGACATTCACAACGTATTTTACTGTTACTTGCGGCAGTACGTTCACAAGCCTCATTTCAGTGATTTTCATGCTGAAATTATTTGTTGAATTTTGTTTAAGCATGATCCTTGAATGCGTCGTGCTTGATTTAAACGTATCCAAGTGCGTTTCGCTGATTATTAACACAGAGCTTCCGGTCTGATTGATGTTGTAGTAACCAATATCTCCGTGTTCGGAACCTCCGATAACCGCAGTGTTACCTCCAAAAGTTACCGTAAAACCGCTTGTATGAGCAGGATTATCAGGTATCAAACTATAGAAGATAACAAGTTGTTTATAATTCTTTAAAGTATCCATTCCGCCGATGTTGGAAAGTTCGTAATATCTGGCTGTATACTGACCGCCGAATGCAAGTGTGTCGCCGTTAACAATATTTAACCATCTGGTGTGATCAATCAGATATGAGCCGTCTTCCTGAAGACCGAATTTCAGCCATTTTGCCACAATTGTAACAGCCCCAGAAATGATTGTATCCTTGTCATACTTTTTACCCAAACTGTCATACCAGCCGACAAATTCGTTTTCAGGATCGTTACTAGTCGGATCAGCGGGGAAATTCGGACCTAATGTACCGCCAATGGGTACTTCAACATCGTCAATTGTCGCAGGGATGCCGCCGTTAGTGTTAAATGTAATAAATATCCATGTAAAATCTGTCTCATTTTTTTCCCATTTTGCGGTGATAGTTATACGTACTCTTGTGAGTACAGTTTCAGCAGTGTATTTTGTACCCTGATCGTCAAACCAGCCCAGGAAATTATAACCGTAGTATACGGGATCATCCATGAAGAAAGGAAGCGTAAACCCGATTTCACCGGGTATAGACTGGGTAGTATCGCCGTTAGCCGGATCGAAAGTTATACTTCCTTTATTTGGATTATCCCAGCTCCATCTTGCGGTCAATGTTATATTTGAGTTTAGCTTCGTATCCGTAAAAAACGGTTCATTGCCCCAATACCATAACCCTGAGAAATTATGATTCGCTCTTACAGGTGTGGGGAGCGTCCTTCCTTGATCATCAAGGCTTTTGCCTTTCGGGATGGTTATCGACGCTACTCTTGGACCCGGGTCATTTCCGCTGCATCCGCAACCCGGCTGACATGTTGAGGTATTAAACGAGATTGTAACAGTGTTATCTTCTTCCGGCTGAGAACACGCCATAGTAAGACCTAAACACAACAGAACCGTAACTACTGCATAGATTACTTTTCCTTTCTTCATAACTTTCCTCCAAACAAAATTTTTAAGGACAGATACCTGACCTCGATTACAATATAACATTTTTAAATAATAAAGCCAACTAGACACACACCAAAGCTGAACATTTCTGTCCAGCCAATGGTGTCAGCCGCCTAGTTATGGAACCTGATTTCGGTGATGCGAACAAGCATCGATCCTGCCGGCGTGTATTTTACCAATGCTATCGCGTTGGTCGGAGACGCTCCGTCATAAAAACCTGTCAGAGGACGCGTGAAACTGCTTTCGCCCTCTGTTAAGATCTGACGGCTGGTTCCGCCCGCGATAACGCTTCCGCCGCCCGCGTTAAGAGCTCTTCGTATCTCGATATCATTGATTGTTCCGTCTTCAATTCCCTCCGAGTTCTTTGACGCGTTCGGAGTCGCCGAACACACGACCATTTCATAACTGACAGTTATATACGTGTACGTATTGTAAACATTGACNCTTGTCGGGAAAGCCCAGCTAAGACGGGTGTAACCGTTCGCGTGGTGGGCTTTAACCCTTTCCCAATCAGCGCTTGGGAAGGCAGGATTTGGATTTGCGTATCCGTCCATATAGAGACCTGTATTATCGGGATTATTACGCGTGTCGCCTATGATCCACCATAACTTGCTGTCATATTCAAATTTAGTCTGCTTTGTATTCGAATCTACCCATGTTCCCGTTGAATTAAATAACGTGTCGTTCTGAGCGTTGTCCGCAAGAGATGTAACAAGAGGAAGCACTTCCTGCCAGCGGGCTTTCAGAGTAAGATCGCCCGCGATAACGGTTGTTGCCGTGTACTGTACTTCCGGCGTAACGCTTTCGTCAAACCATCCGAGGAAGTTGTATTTAATTCCTTCGAACACGGGTTTTACAGGCGTTTGGAACTGGGTTCCCATGCTTCTGCCTTTCCTGACGTTAATCGGATTTGTATGAAGAGCAGTGCCTCCGTTAAGATCAAATGTTACTGTCGCGACCAAATCAGGCGTAAGCCATCCCGCGACAAGAGTCACGCTTTCATTAAAAACAGTGTTATCCGGCAAAGGATCTAAGAAGAGAGTATCGGCTTCCAAACACCATCCGATAAACGACCAGCTCGAATCGCTGGGAGAGGGCGCATCGGGAAAACCGCTGTCGAAACTTGTTCCCTTGAGAAGCTCTTTTGTTTCAACTGTTTCGCCTTCGGATTTAAACGTGATTGTTAAAATCTGGATCCACTGCGGTATTGCGATTAACGTACCGGGTCTGATATTTTCGTGTACGGGGTAATGGGTTATAGAGTCAATCCAGCCGTTAAAGAAATAACCGGGTCTAACCGGATCAGCCGGTATATTGTCTTCGCCTATCGCCGCTCCTGCCGTCAGTTTAACTTCCGACAATGTTCCGTATGCGCCGGGATCGAAAGTAACTGTTACTTCCGGCAGTTCGTTTGTCATCAACATGGAGCTAATCTTCATGCTGAAAGTGCTTGTGGAGCCAAGCACAAATTCCAAACGGGTAACGCCTGCCGTATCTTTTATCTTTTGGAAATTTTCTTCCGTTATAACAAGCACATTGTTTCCGGGATTAGTATAACTAACTGACTGGTGAACAGTTTCGTTTGCGTTAATTCTTAAAGAGAACGGAGGCTGATACGGCACGTTGCCTAAAGGATTGTTGCCGGGGGTAAGGCTGAAGAACATAATAAAATATTTATATTTACTCATGGCATCAAGCCCGCCCATATCGGAAATGTTATACTGTCTGTTGCCCCATTGAGAAGTGAAGGTAACGGTATCGTTGTTGGTAAAAGACGCGTTGCTTCCGCCCGCGAACTTGGTATGATTAACAAGATATGTGCCGTCTTCCTGCTCTCCCCATTTGATCCATTTCGCGATAAGAGTTATATCAACATCCGATTCAATAATCGTGTCTTTATCGTATTTATGCAGACCGACAAACCAGCCGAGGAATTCATTTTCAGGATCATCGTTTGTCGGATTGGCGGGGAAATCAAGACCCAAAGTGCCGCCCGAAGGAATTTCTACGGGGTCAATATTCTTAGGCTCGCCGCCGTTTGTATTAAATTTTACAAATATCCATGTATAATCCGTCGTATTTTTTTCCCATCTTGCGGTAAGAGTCATGCGGACTCTTTCAAGCACTGTGTCTTTATCGTATTTTTTATCCTGATCGTCAAACCAACCCAGGAAATCATAGCCGTACCATACAGGATCGTTAGGGAAATTAGCGATTGCTAAACCAATTTCGCCGGGTAAACTGGTTGTATTACCGCCGTTCGCAGGAGCGAAAATAATGTTACCTATATTTGGATTATCCCACCGCCATTTCGCAACCAATTTTGTATTTGAGTTTAATATATCGTCTTCATAAAAAATCTCTCCGTTTCTAAGCCAGTTGATGAATGAGTGATTGGCTCTTTCCGGAGAAGGAAGCGCCTTCCCCTGAGCCGCAAAACTTCTGCCTTTCGGGATGCTTATAGAATTTACCTTTGGAGCCGGATCATTTCCGCTGCATCCGCAGTCAGGCTCACATTGTGAAGTATCAAACGAAACAGTGATATTATTACCCGCGTCGTCTGACTCCGGACAAGCCGAAAACATACTCATACAGAGCAGAACCGTAATCAATGCAAAGAAGACATTTCTTTTACTTTTCATAGTTTTTCCTCCGACAAATAATTTGAGGGACAGAGCTCCCATCCTTAAAACACAACATAACACTTTCTTAAAAAAAATAAAGTACAATGCAAGATAATTGACACCCAATCACGGTGATTGACACCCTGCATGATATCAGCGATGTCAGGCACTCGGTCACCGCTTGACTCGCTTTTAAAAAAAATAGCATAATGAGACATTACAGTTAACAAGGAGTGATTATGGTTAAACGGTTGCTTCCTGGCGCCAGTCAAATGTCCGGTCATTATTTTCATCGTACATGGATGTTATATCTTATGCTGGCATTACCAATTGTCTATTTTATTGTTTTCAAGTACATTCCAATGTCAAACATCGTCATCGCATTTAAGGATTACAATATTTTTAGCGGTGTTTGGGACTCGCCTTGGGCGGGTTTTAAGTATTTTGAGCAGGCATTTCAAACAAGGGACTTCTACCTTGCGCTTAGAAATACCCTTGTATTGAATATACTTGACCTTATCATGGGATTTCCCGCCCCGATAATCCTTGCCCTTCTATTAAACGAACTTGTGAATCAAAGATTTAAAAAATTTACGCAGACTGTTATTTATCTCCCTCACTTTCTTTCATGGATTATTGTCGCCGGTATGGCAAATCAGCTTTTTGCACCGTCCGGCGGCGTTGTGAACATCTTACTCAGCAAGTTTGATATGGGACCTATCGACTTCCTTATGAAACAGAGTAACTGGATCGCGACCTTCATCGGGCTTGGCGTATGGAAAGAAATGGGATGGGGCACAATCATCTACCTTGCGGCGATTACCGGAATCAACCCCGAATTATACGAAGCGGCGGAAGTTGACGGCGCGGGACGCTGGCAGAAATTGTGGCATATCACGCTGCCCGGCATCAGACCGACAATCGTCGTTCTGTTGATTATGAGTTTAGGACGNATTCTCGGAAGCGAATTCGACCGTCCTTTCGCTATGGTAAATCCGATGGTTATGCAGGTCGGAGACGTTATCAGTACGATGGTTTACCGCGTAGGTATCAGATCGAGTCAGTTCTCTCTGACTGCGGCAATCGGACTTTTCCAGTCTCTTGTGTGCGTATTGTTCCTTGTCGGAGCTAACACTATCGCTAAAAAAGCCGGCGAACGCGGTATATGGTAGGAGATTAAAATGAGAAAAAGTCAAGATTCATTTACAAATATGGTTCTTTTGGTAGTCTTCATTGTGGTAATGGGGTTATGTCTGTTCCCGATGCTGAATATTCTTGCCAGATCGTTAAGCGATCCGATGGCGATCGTAAACAGGCAGGTTTCNTTCTTCCCNGTTAATCCNACATTGGATTCCTACCGGTATGTTTTCGGCGATCCGTCATTCTCCAGATCATTACTCTGGACGTCGGGTCTTACCGTTATCTGTACACTGGCTTCTCTTGCGATTACCACTCTTTGCGCTTTCCCGTTAATTTACACAAACTTAAAAGGAAAATTACCTATCAATATATTGATAATTTTTACCATGTACTTTAACGCCGGTATCATTCCGAACTACATATTGATGAAAGATTTATTCCTTCTGAACAATCCCTTGGTATTAATTCTGCCGGGATGTCTTTCTGTATTTAATATGATAATCCTCCGCAGCTTTTTTTATTCGATACCTGACAGCTTAAGGGAATCCGCGGAAATTGACGGAGCGAATCCTTTTACGGTTCTCGTAAAAATTTATCTGCCGTTATCTCTTCCGGTTCTCGCGACCCTCTCGCTCTTCTACGCGGTCGGACGCTGGAACGGTTTTACGGACGCGCTGATGTTTTTAACATCCGCTCCTCAGTACCATCCTATTCAGTTAAAGCTTTACAATATCATAAACAATCTTTCTTCTATCGAAATAGCGACTCAGGAAGGTATTGCGGGCGGAATTCCGGCAGCAACAGACGGAATGAAAGCGGCAGCCGTTATGTTCGCGACATTACCGATTTTGATTTTATATCCGTGGCTGCAACGCTTCTTTATCACAGGCGTTACATTAGCCGCAGTTAAAGAATAATCTGATTTTACGGAGGAATTATGAAAAAAGGGATCTTTTTCATCGTACTGGCAGCATTCATGGCGATTGCAATGCTGACAGCAATTGGATGCTCGAGTAGTGACGGCGTTCCAACCATCAAGGTCATTATTTATGATCGAGGTACAGACGGCGGAAAAACAAATCCGACAAAAAACAAGTGGACAGAATGGATTGCTCAAAAACTTATGGAAGATGAACACATCAGAGTAATTTTTGAATCTGTTCCAAGGCATCAGGAAGCGCAGGCTCAAATCAATTTGATGGCGGCAGGCAACCCTCCTGATATCTGCATGACTTATGATATCAATAACATCAATACGTGGGCAAAACAGGGCGGTTTATATGATATTTCACCGCATATCGATACGTATTTAAAAAATCTTAAGGAATTTTACGGCGAAGACCCGGCAATTCCCGGTAGAGATTTCATTCTCCGCAATATGAACGCCCAGACCGGAGAGGTTTTTTCTCTTCCGTCAAAACGCGTAAACACAGCGCGTCTTAATACATTTATCCGCAAAGACTGGCTCGATAAACTCCGTTTGCCCGTTCCTAAAACAACCGAAGAATACTTTAACGCGCTTGTCGCTTTCAAAGAAAGAGATCCGGGACGTGTTGGCGCAAGAAATGTAATTCCCTATATAATGGCGGAAGACGTCAGGTGGGGAGCGGGAAACATCTTAGAATCCTTTATCGATCCGCGCGTTTCATCAAAAGAAAGATGGACTAACACAATTATAGATCGTTTTTTCCTTGTTCCCGGATACAAAGAAGGCGTCCGTTTCATGAACAGAATGTATAACGCAGAACTAATCGACCGCGACTTCCCTCTTTACAGAGACGATCTCCCCATGGCGAACCTGATCAAGAGCGGCGTTGTCGGATCTTTCGGACATAACTGGGATCAGATTTTCAGAGATTCAGAGAGACTCTTCACTGATCTTTTAAAAAATGTGCCGGACGCGGAATGGATTGCAGTTGATTGCATGACAAACATTGACGGAGAGATCAGAAAAATTTCTTATGATCCCGCCGGATTAAATATTTTTATCCCAAAGGCGTCCAAAAATCCGCAAGCCGCCATGCGCTATCTTAACTGGCTCGCGAAATTTGAAAATTACAATTTCATCCAGATCGGCATGGAAGGGGTTTCTCACGAAATCGTAAACGGAGTTCCGAAATTAATCCCCGATGCCGCTGACGGCTGGATTCAAAACTCAAGCATGAACATTGACTACACTCCGATAATGAACGGTCTCTTCCTCGCTACACAGGAAGAAAGCATCCGCGCTTTAGCAAACGCGTATCCTTGGCCCGCAGAAAGAATAATGGCAGCCTACAATGTCGCAATGAACAACGCAAGACCCAACCCCGTAATCATAACATCGACCCCGCTTGAAGTAGCAGGACCTTTCAGTGAAACCTTAGTTAACAAATCTGTAGTTTTCATGATCAAAGCCATCACAGCGCCCACCCAGGATTTCGACCGCGAATGGGACTCCGGNGTAGCAGACTGGCTCAGTTCAGGCGCAAGAGCAATCCGCGAAGAACGCGAAGCGAAATACATCGCGCCGTAATACTCGTGTTGATTTTAAAAACTCCGTTCGAAAGACGGAGTTTTTTTTTGTAAAAACAAGATGTTAAAAATAAGATTGACACCTATNTAGTTATTAACCCAATCAGCCCCGTACTGAGCCACGGTATATACGTTACCAGCAGCACTACCACTAACCTGACAAGGAGGAAGGGCGCGACATAGCGGCAGATGTCAACGAAGGACTTTTGGAAACGGTAGGACGCGAGAAAGAGATTTAAGCCGACGGGCGGCGTTATGTATCCAACCTCGAGGTTTACAAGAAAGATGATGCCTAAGTGGACGGGGTCTATGCTGTATATTTCGCCTAACGGAATGAGCAGAGGAAGCACTATTAAAATGGCGGAGAACATGTCAAGGAAAAGACCGATTAAAAGCAGGGCGGCGTTTAAAAGAAGCAAGAAAACCCATTTTGAGGAGATGGCGTTCTGCATCCACGCGGCGACACTGGCGGGCGCGTGAGTATCGACAATGTAGTACGAGAACGCGTTTGCCAACGCGAGTATGGAAAGCACGCCTCCGATAATCGGTATCGCTTTACCGAAAATTTTTCTGATGTCTTTAAGTTTTATATCGCGGTGAATTACAACTTCGACAATAAAAATATAAAGAACCGCGGCGGCTCCGAGCTGAACTAAACCNAAAATTCCGGCAAAGTACATGAATATCANGAATACGGGGAGTAAAATTTCAAGGCTTGAATCCTTCAGCGAAATAAAAGCTTTTTTTGCGTCAAATTTTTCGACGGGAATTTTTACTTTTAACGAAATAATTACGCCGAAGATAATCATCGCTACAACAAGAATGAAGCCGGGAAGTATACCGCCCAAAAAAAGATGACGGACATCAACAAGAAGAACGCATCCGACAAGTATCAGCGGAAGACTCGGCGGAAAAAGCAAACCTATGCTTCCAACCGACGTTAACAGTCCGATAGAAAACTTCTGTGGATATTTCAAATGTTCGCTTAAAATGGCGAATAAAATACCGCCGAGCGCGAGAATCGTAACGCCCGAAGCTCCGGTGAATGAAGTGAAAAAAGCGCAGATAACAACAGTAACAATTATGATGCCGCCTGGAATCCAGCTAAAAAAATTACGGAAAGCGGCGACAAGCCTCTCCCCTGCCTTGCTTTCAGACAGGAAAAAACCGACCAGCGCGAAAAGCGGAATCGGAATGATCTTTTCGTTTATTAAACCGAAATAAACCTTGAGCGGAACCGTATCGAGTTCCCCGCCGGATGCCTGCAGAAGAAGAAGCGAAAGCCCGCCGAGGATGATAAAAAGAGGAGTTCCTCCGAAAGCGGCGATAAACATAAAAACAATTAAAGGCACTTTGGCGTAATAAGAGATATCGATAAAAAGGAGGCATAAATCAAAAACTTTATCCGGCGTTTCCAGACCCCAGATAACTTTTGCGATAGCGGGAAAAGAAGCGATTGTTCCNAAAACAATCGCAAGCACGGCAAGGCAAACGCCNAGAACATGTTTGTTTTCCTTNTCCGACGCCCATACAGCGCGGCGGGCAAACCGGACAGACATCACAACAAAAGCGACAGGAATAATCGAAGCAAGAACGCGTTTTGAAACAAAACCAATCATGGCGGCGTCGAGTCCGACTTTAATAAAAGAGACAGAACTCCACGCAATTACAACGGCAATAAACGCGGAAACCAAATTGCACATTATTTTTAATCTGTTTCTGATATTCCCTTCGGGGAGAAACTGTACAAGAGAGATTGCGAGGTGGGATTCATTTCTTGTNCAGATGATCCCGCCAAGCAGAGCTGTGAATAAAAGAAAATGATTGGTGAANCCGGTTGANGCCGGAATACCGGTTTTAAACAAAAAGTTTATCGCGGCTTCCAGCAGNGGCAAAACAGCCATTAAAACTAAAACGACTATACAGAAAATATCTTCGGTCAGGTAAAATATTTTTCTAATTCCGGTAAGCTCTCTTTCCGGCTGTCCGTCAGATCCGGCAAGCATTGAACCGCCTTTCGGCGATTGAGTTTCTAAAGCCTGAGTTTCCACTTTCTATTGTCCTCTTGCAGCTCTGTATTGAACAAGGATGTCTCGTATCTTGATATAATACTCTCTGTTAAAAATCGGGCTCGAACCGCCTATCAGCCTGCTTTCATATCTGGCTGTATCATCATACCAAACCTGCGTCTGAGCGGGAGTCAGATCAACCACTTTTAAGCCGTGTCTTAGCATTGTATTTACAGCGTCATTTTCAAGAACGGAAATTGAACTCGCGATTTCCGCTTCCAGCTCTTTGCATATCTGCTTGAGCTGCGTTATAACAGCCGGGGATAAGCGTGATTCAATCGTGCGCCACGCCCGCGTGTTTACTAAAATACCGCCCATAAAAGGCGCGACATTAATGCTCGACATATTTGAAGCAATGCCGAATAGTTGATTTCCGGCGACAAAGATCGGGCTGTTATAAACAGCTTGAATTCTATTGCTCTGGAGAGCAGGAAGCTGATCGTTTAGCTCCGAAGGAACGACAGAATAATTCAGTAATTTGAATGCCTGCTCCATTGACGGATCGTCGGTTCCTGTTCCCAATTTTAAAGCGCGTAAATCCGCCGGAGTAATAATAGGAGTCCTCGTAAACAATTTGATCCATCCGGCATGAGCCCACGCCAATGTAACAAAACCCTTTTGCTGCATTTTCGCGTCAACATCAGATCTGAGCTTACTGATTACTTCCCTGTATTCCGCATCATTTCTGATAAGGAAGGGATAACTGAAAGCCATAACTTCAGGCGTAATTTGATTCAACCCCATGCTGGTAAAAACACCGGCTTGAATTTGATTGCTTCTCAGCATCGACATTACCTGAGATTCAGTCCCCGCGGTTCCGCCGTGATAAACAATTACATTAATTTGACCATTCGATATCCGCATCCACTCTGCCGCAAGACGGTTAATCGCCTGACCCCATGCCGTATTTTCAGGCACAAGCGACGCCAGTTTTAAATTGATAACCCCCTGGGAAAAAAGCGGACTGACAAGAAGAAAACACATTAATAAACACAATAAAAAACAGCGTCTTTGTCTAAGGATAGTTCTCATAATTCACCTCTCTGTTATTATATCATACATTTATACAAACAATTTTATTTATTCATAATTACAAATAAATTTTACCAATCTTCGTCTTCCCATTCATCGCCCCAGCCGTCATCTCCTTCAAAATTCAAGAGAATGAAGTAATGAGGGGCGTTAGCCAAGAGGTAGCGCGCCTTTCGCTGGGACAGAATATTAACAAGACGAATCGACGGTTTTTTGTCAACATCGATCGCGAGCGCCTTATCCAGCATCTCTTTAAATTTGTCAAAATTCTGAGCCGGAACGCAGACAGTAGAGGCATAAGCAACATAAGCGCCGACAGACAATCCATCGGATTTTTGCAAAGCGCGCGCAAAATGAGTTTCTACCATTGACTTGTTGCCTCCCATGCTGTCAGGGACAGACGCGTGAAACATTAAAAGAAATTCGTCTAAAGCGCCGCCGTTGAAATCGGGATCAATCTCGTAGGCGCGTTCAATAAGCGCGTAAAATTCAGGCAGTCTCACGCCGATGCTCAAATCAAAAGGATTGAGAGAGAACGCCGAAACCCCTGCCGCCGCCGACCAGTACAAAGCCGGAACATCGTCTTTTTTCATCTTTGCCAAATATTCCGGTAATTTTCCTTCCATGGGCGATTTGGTAAACCCGGGATATTTCAACTCCAATCCTCCGTATAAAATACCGAGCCCTCTTAAGTACATATTCCTTGAGCGTTCAATTGCGGCTTGCTTTGCCTCATACTGAACACGCGAAAGCATTTCCGCAGGACCTTGTATAAAGGCGTTCGCGTACATCACAAAAAGGGAGCCTGTCATATTGATCAAACCCTGATGTTCGGGATTTCCCGCTAAAAGCGTTTCATAGAGTTTGATCGCGAACGGAATCGCGTCTCCGACCAATTCAGGATCGGAATCAGCTGTGAAAACATCGGAACCGCCTTCACCTGTCAGCGCGTTGGCGACCATATTCATCGCCAATTTTTGAATTGATGAACAGGCGGAAAACAACAGTGAAAAAACCGTTAAAACTATAATAAATCGTATTTTCATCATAAATACTATATCATAAATTCGGAAAAAAGTAAATATTCCGTAACAGACTTACGCCGGTTTATTCCTGCCTGATAATCTCGATAATCTTCCGGAATTTATCTCTGTTAAAAACTACGGGCACAGGATAAATCGGATTACTCTCCTTGGACGCCCATGTTATCATCTGTTCGATGTCTTCGTCNTTAATAAAATCAAAACTTTTAGGAATTCCCATTCGTTCGTTCATTCCGTAAACCGCGTCGATAAAAATCCGCGCTTTTTCTTCATTTGTTTTTGTGTGTGAACCTGATAACAAACCAGCGGCTTCCGCAAGCTGGGCAAGTTTTTTATGAACCTTTTCACCGTAATATTCAAGCACTTTGGGAAGAATGACAGCGTTCGCCAAACCGTGCGGCGTATTGTACAAACCTCCAAGAGTGTGAGCTACAGCGTGTATGTTTCCGACTCCGGAACGCGTAAACGCAAAGCCCGCCTTAAATGACGCCGCAAGCATCTTTTGGCGCGCTTCAATATTATTTCCGTCATTATACGCTTTTTCAAGATTCGCGAAAATCAATCTTACAGCGTCAAGCGCGAATTGAATACTCTCGCTTGTGTTGTAAGTCCGGCACAGATACGCTTCCACAGCGTGGGTAAGCGCGTCCATTCCTGTTGTCGAAGTTACAAACTGAGGCAGAGTCACAGTCAGATTCGGGTCGAGTATCGCGAAACGCGGGACAAGGCTTGTATCAATAATTGCGTATTTGTGGCGGGTTTCGGTATCGGTAACAAGAGCCGCGATTGTTGTTTCGCTTCCCGTTCCCGCAGTTGTCGGAATAGCGATAAACGGGGGAAGTTTCGTTGTTACTTTAAAAAGCCCTCTAAGCTGATTTACGGTTTTTTTCGGTTTTACAATTCGCGCCGCAGCTCCCTTCGCGGCGTCAATCGGAGAGCCGCCTCCAAGCGCAATAATCCCGTCGCATCCCTGCTCCAGATATAAATTTTGAATCGTCTCTACAGTTTTAACGGAAGGATTCGGTTCAACATCGGTAAAAATCACATACGGATATTTTGCATTCACGAGTATATCAATAACGCGCTGCGCGACTCCCGCCTTAACAAGATTTTCACCTGTGATAAGCATCGGCTTTTTAACTTTTTCCAATCTCAGCAAATCGGGAATCCTCACAATGCTTCCCTGCCCGTCCACCAAAATTGCTTTCCTCCACGGAAGAAGCATCGCCGCGTAATTAAAGAAAAATTGAAAAATCCTGCAGAAAATTACAAACATATTACACCATCCTTATCCACAC
>JGI24695J34938_10002380_pt1 | contig 14471 bp, 13 predicted proteins | sample TergutCo191P3_FD_34938 | JGI IMG/M metagenome (IMG submission 34938) | reverse complement strand
CTGCAAAATGTATTGTCGCAGTTGAATCACAAATTTCTTGTTCGCCCAATAGAATTTGAAGGAATGTATCGCGTTGAAAAAGGTGAGTATCCAGTTCCAGCTATTAGAGAAATGCTTTTAAATGCATTAATACATCGAAATTATATGGGAGCTCATACGCAAATAAGAGTATATGATGATAAAATGAATATATGGAACGAAGGTACTTTGCCGGAAGGATTGGATTTGGAATCATTGCGCCACTCGCATTCGTCAAAACCAAGAAATCCCATAATTGCCGATGTATGTTTTAAGGGCGGCTTGATTGATGCTTGGGGGCGTGGTACTATCAAAATCATTGAAACTTGCAAACAGGCGGAACTTCCTGAGCCTGAGTTAATTGAGCGTGATGGTGGCTTTTTGGTAACGCTATTTAAAAGCAATTTTACTGAGGAGCTATTGATAAAGCTAGGGTTAAATCTTCGGCAGATAAAAGCCGTGCTGTACGCTAAGGAAAATGGGAAAATAACCAATAAAGAATATCAGGAAATAAATTCTGTGGCAAAGCCAACTGCTACACGGGATTTATCTGAATTGGTTGAAAAATATAATATTTTAGCAAATACAGGAAAAGGTGCAGGCAGTTATTATAAAATAATTGGCTCAATTGACTCATAATTGGCTCATAATTGGCTCATAATTGGCTCAATTGGCTCATAATTAGCTAAAAAATACGAAATTTAGGTATTTTGGGCAATTAAAACATAATTCTATATTACCAAATTGAAAATGCCAACAACCGAAAGTAAAGATGAAGCCTTCTTATTGATTCTCCAAAAAGAAATTTCGGAATTAGAACAGGCATTAACAGCCAAGAAACTTCAACTTGAAGAACTACAAGCTACAATACAACAAAAGATTCTGTTGCAGCTTATATTTGTGAAAAATAATTTCAAAAAAAAATAAAAATAATTTCAAACCGAATATTACGCAATAATTAGCTGTGTTATGTTTCTTCAATTTTGAAGTTTTGTCATACATACGTGCTTTTGCTGTAATTAGGTACTTAGTTTATTTTTCATTAGAAGATTTTGAAAATTAGAAATAATGGTTTCATTAGAAAGTGATGGAATTATTTTTTGCAATGCATTAAGCGTATTTTGGAGTTGATTATAAACATTGATATGACCAAATTTACCAAATGGAGTATCTGTTTCCGTTAGAATTTTATTGATTGGCATTGCTTGTACCAATTGAATTCCTTTTCTACTTAGCAACATATTATTATTGACAGAAAACCAGCTACCAAGCTGTATTGCTCTTTCTAGCTCTTTAATTGAGCCTGTAAACCAATGCAATATAAATTTTCCAGCATCAGGACTTTTTTCCAATAAATTTAAAGTTTCTTCAACTGCTCCTCGGCAATGAATAGACAATATTTTTCCATTATTTTTTGTACATTGCTTCAAAATGGACTCAAAAATACTTTTTTGTTTTTCCAAAAAAGGGCGAAATTCGGCAGAACCATCTAACCCTACTTCGCCTACATATTTGCTTTTTGGCAATATCTGTTCGAATAACTCAAAATCATTTATTCGCTTATGGATTAATTGAGGATGAAAACCCAAAGCTATTTTGATATTATCATATTTAGAAAATAATCGTTGATTTCCATCCCAAGCAGATGGAGTGGTTGTTACAGATAAAATATGAACATTTTCTAATATACTAAAATCAATATTTTCCAACAAATCTAAATGACAATGCATATCAATTAACTTATTTTGCATTTTTAATTCCCCAATAGGTGAAAAAATCTGCAATTTCTTGCATTCCTCTTTTGTATAAAGCCTCATATTCCTTTAATTTAATAGTATCAAACCCCAAATTCCCTACTTGATGTATTAATCTCTTTGATAATGAAGGGGATTGTTTTAGTCGGTGTAGAGCATATTTTATGCCTTGAACTTGCTCTAGCTTGCCAGATTTTTTTAATTTTCTATAACTGTCGTATAAGTATTCTGTTGAATCTGTAGTAAATGCGAAATATATAGCCGCTCTTCGGATTATACATGGAATGCAATAACCACAGTGTTGTGCTGCTTTTTTATGCCATCTAGCTGATGCAGGATGAGAGCATGAAGAACTTATGTCCAGAACTGTTTGCAAGAAATCTTTATTTTTGCAATCTTTGAGCATCTCTCCTTTTGTTTTGTTCCAATATGGATTTTTAAGAATTATAGCTAGATCCAAGCCAGATAAAAGTTTATTCCATAATTCTATATAATGCGGATGTGTAGTTCTAGTACTCAATGCACCTAGTCTTATGGGTGTTAAAGGAACATTTAATGACATAATTCCATTTTCTGGAATTAAAATGTCGATTTTAGCATCTAATCCGCTTCCAGCCAAAGCCGCAATTGCTATGAATAAAAATGATCTGCTGCGAGTTGTATCTTCACGATTGCAAACTATTTGCGAGAAAATCTTGTCATATTTAATATTTTGAAACCTTAATCTATTTATATCACCATAATGTTTACTAACTTCATTAAATAAATATCCTTGTTTTTTGCTGATAGAACCGTCTCCAGCAAAACTCACAAAAAGATTTTTATTTTTTATCTTGTTAGTACTAAGATGATCTAAAGCCCCTATTAAACTATCTAACCCACCTGAGAACAGTGATATTCCTGCGTATTTGCTAGAAAACATTCCTTTCTGCTTTTTTATTGGAGTCCAATTTCGTTTTTCAAATTCTAAAGTCCAAATATCGCCCGTTAAAAAATCTAGCATTTCTTTAACTACAGAAACACATTTATTCCACAGGGCAACATTAGAAACAGGAACTTTGATGTGTAATTCTCTGCTCCAACCATCTTCTGATACTTCTTCGCGATTTATACCTGTATCCATAAGATAAACCATTTCTGCCAGAAGCAGTATATCTACTCCAATTTCTGTAGGTATTATTTCTAGTTTATATAAATCTTGCAAGGCGGAGTCCAAAGCTCCTTGATTCTTAAAATTTACAAGATTTATTCCTGCAATGGGGATTGCATTTTCTTTATATATGCCTTTTAGGATATATTTCATAATTGCTCCTCTTTTTCTTCATTTGCGATTAATTCCAGCATCTGATAGGAAGATTCATACAAATTGTCTATCTCATTCATTAGATCCAGAATAATGAACTCTTCTTGAAATTTAATGATTGCATCTTCTACTGTCATTTTTATATAATCCGTTATTTGCGTTTCCATTGATTGAATTGTAGCAGGCTCCTTATCACTTAAAAAAATACTTTGTCCGACATCTTCTATTAATCTGTTTTTAATGCTTAATGCCATGAAATTTTTTAGCATAAATAATATTGTTGCATCGTCTGGCTTTTCTAGTTTGTCAAGCATATTAGCATTCTCTAATTCCTGCATAGTAAATATAAATGCATCTCGAGATATAGCAGTGTCGATTTTTCCATCAAATTTACAAAATTCATCGGCTAACGCATCGCAAGCTTGTTCAAGAGAAAGTTTTTGTAATTTTGATAAATTGTATTTTTGCAAAGTTGCCTGAAAACCTTGCTTTGAAACGTCAATAAAAAAAGATGCTAGTTTACGAGCAGTAGTCTTAGATGCAGACATTCTAGCGGAAGCTTGTTTTGCTCCACCATATGACTTTTTTACGTAGGAAGAAAGTCCGTTTTTAAGTGCTGCGCTATCTTTTCCGCTAGATGAAGCGTATCGTGTGAAGTTAGTACGTGGTTGTTTAAAACGAGAATTATTTCCTGGGATAACGGTGGAAGGCGTTACAATAGGCTTTTCCTTAGGTGCATCGCCTATATCGTCTTTTCTGGGCAATATTGGATTAATATCAGGCAGGAAAGGATTGGCTTCATCTGAAGGAAGCCAACTTGGAATTAAAGGAGTTGTTCCTTTTGCTCCGCCAAATGATTTTGAAGTTCCCATATATTGCTCCTAGTTTTTTCGATTATGTTTTGATGCGGTTATCACTTTGCAATTAGATAGGATTTCTTGAAGTTTTGCCTTTCCTTCTTGGCTTGTTACTATACTGTCATGTCCAGCTTTTACCCATATGGCATTTGGTGATTTTTTGACAATATACTCCAATATATCTAAATAATTATTTTCAAAAATAGTGGGGAACATCTTGGCGATGGTTTTAATTCCATACATAATATCTGGTATTATTTTAAAATCCTTAATTCCAAGTAACTTATCTTTTAATTTGCCAAAAATAGATTCCAAATCTTTTTCGGAAAAATCTTTTAATTGAATTTCNGCGGATTTTGCAGCCATTTCACCGTTTTGTAAAAGCTCTAACACTTGAGCAATATTTTCTGGTAAAAAANTTCCGTCACTTGCAACATAATGTTTGCTATCTTTTATAATAAAAATATAAGGTTTTAATGGTATATTCGCCAATTTCGGCTCTAAAGTAGCCCATTCTATTATATGATTTCGTTCATTAGNCCAAGTTTTCAATCTACTTGTTTCGTCTTCGTTTGCNTCCGTTTTAATATTCTCTACATATTCTAATATATCGCTTTTCCCTTCATCGGATGAAGATATTTCTCGTGTTATTTCTCGAAGAAATCCTATCGGCAAGAAATGNTCAGCTANCATAATTTTTATTAAAATATCTGGTTTTATAGAGTCNGCGAAACCTCTATTTTTAGCAATNGATAATCTAAGGCTAAGGGCATTTAAGAACCGCTTTATTTGTCTTGGATTTCCTTTCGTTCCTCTGCAAAGCAAAGTACTTATATCAGATGCAACTTGTAACAAACCTTCTATTTTTTCATAATCATCTTTGTTCAATAAATCTTTTAAGGAAACAAAGGCATCCGTCTTTTCATACCAAGGAGTACTTAATATTTTATCAGCCTCACTTCGACATATTGAAAATATATCTGATGAATCTTTGAATACGCCACTTAAAAGCATTAACGTTATATAAACATTTGTTTCTATTTTTCCCAAAGCAGGAATACGTACAGGAACTTGTATTAATTTTTCCAAATAATTCTTGGCGTATTCAGTTCCATTTTTATCATTTGGTAAATTTGGAAAATGATTTTTGACAGCATATTCTATCATCGCTTCATCTGCTGCCACAATAAATATTGTGTTTGGCAAAAATAAGAATAAGCGAATGGCTTCTAAAATTTCTATAGCTATATTTGGTAGACATCTATCCAAATCATCTATCAAAACAACTAATTTTTTTATCTTAGTTTCTTGCATTAGAAGCTTAAAATCTTGACGGAAGCCTTTCATTTCATCAATAATTTTCTTACTTTCCGTATCATGATTAATATAATCTGGTATTGCAGCAAGCCATTCTTTTGTTTTTTGGGTGCTTTCTGGCATTAATAACTCTTCAGGTTTAGTCATCCATTCTTTGGCAGAAGACAACAGCCCTCTAATACTATCTAAATCAGGTATGCCAGTCATAGCAGTAAAAGCTAATCCGCCTGCTTTCTTTGCCATTTTGAACCAATCTATTCTCCGAAGGACTTTTTTAGCTACATCTTTTACCTCTGNTGCAAAAGCTTGNGANTCAANAAGCTCTTTTACAATAGTTTCAATAAAAGATATTTTTGCATCTTCAAAACCTTGAAATTGCCATCCGTTGAATTTAATGCAGCAAATATTTTTATCATTTTTGTTTAGATTAGATGAGATCATTTCTAAAATACTTGATTTGCCTGCACCCCAATCTCCGTGAATACCTATGGTTAGAGGCTTTTCTCCGCATTGAAAAATTAATTCCTTAACGGTTTTGGCTATTGACTCATTTTGCAGATAGTCAATATCAGTCTCAGAATCGTTCACAAAATTTAGGTAATTTAAACTCATTTTGGGAATATACAAATTTATCCATTATGAACATCTATGTATTTTTCCAGTCGATGACACCTATTTTATAAATACATTCAAGCATTTACGTTATTTTGTTTTTTTAAATCTAAAATTTCACGCACAAAATGATTTAACTACCTTAGAACGGGCAGTAGAGTCTTTGAAATTTGCTATATTTATAATAAAACCATGACTGGAAATCAATATTTGGCGTTTTATAGTTATTTTGGGAAGTTTCGAAGGCTCCCCGTAGAGGGTCTTTTTTTACAGAATGGTGAGGGGGCAAATGAAAAATTTGCCCTTTTTTATTTGCCAAGTGAAATCTTTTTGCTTTTACAGCAAGGTTAAATAGGGGCAAATATGAGAGAATACATTTACTTATGGGTTCATGAATATGTATTACTAGGCAAAGACGACAGCGAAAAGAATCGTTATCTCTTTGAAAACATAGGAATACCTTTAAGCTCAAAGTATGAAATAAATGACAATTTTGATGAAGAATCCAAAAAGTTGACAGTAAATGTTAAAAAATGTTGTGAAAGTGATAATATCAATTATTTTTCGGAACATATAAGCGATTTGGTTGCCATAGTTGGAGACAATGGTTCAGGAAAAAGTAGTATATTAAGATTGCTAAAATCAATTTTAACAAATGGAGAAGGGGATATAGCAGATGATATAGGATATCTATTGCTTTACGTTGATAAGCAAGATGACAAGCAAATTATGAGAGGCAAATATACTTTAAGAGAAAAAGGCATAGAGTTTGAAGTAAGCCCAAACTTAAACGAAAATAAAATAGATATTGGAACTATTTATAAAAAAGAACCTCATAAAAGTGATTACCTAGTCTTTTATTCACCATTTTTTAATGTAAGCAAGGGGTTGTTCCATGGAGATTACCATGGCTCTCGTGATATATCAACAGAAAATATCATTGGTTCTCATAGTGAAAAATTGCATAATCCAAGAGCGGGCAAAGAAAGATTTTTTGATCGCTTAGAATCATATTCTAGTTATGAGCAACAAATAGAGTTAGATTTTGTGGCAGATTTTTTAAAAAATGAAGGCGAATTACCAATGGATTTGCCTACATATATGCGTATTAAAAACAATAGCTATGTTATAGCTTTACTAAAAAATGAACTTCATGAAAATGAAGACGAAAGATGGTTTGGGATTATTGAAAAAATGGAAGAACGCATAAATAGTTTAAAAGATAGAATATATTTATCTGCTTTTGTCAGCTTGTATAGGTCATATAATTCCAGTTCATTCAATCCTTTTGCTGACCGATTTGACAATATTACGGAAGAAACAAATATAGAAGATGCTCTTAACGCTGTAGAATTTGGAATTGTCAGTGAGTTAGAAAAAATGATTACTTTAATTGAAGAAAATTTAAAACGATTATCATTTGACGATTATTGGTATTTATTATTTATAAGACAAAGAAAAGAAGAACTTAAGCAAATTATGAATTTGCATTATAATATAAGCAAAAAACATCACCTATTAACGCCATTTTTATTATTTGAGCGTCAGAGATTAAGTACAGGAGAGGACAATTTTATACAATTTTTTGCAAGATTTTACCATATTTGGAAAGATATTCCGTCTGAAGATCTTTTAAACGCAAAAGACATAGTCTTTCTTATAGACGAAGGCGAGGCGAATTTTCACCCAGAGTGGCAAAGAAAATACTTAAAAATGCTTATAGACTGGATAGAATTAATTATGAAAAAATTAAAAAACGATGAAGTAATAGAAAGGATTCCAAAATTTCAAGTTATTTTATCTACCCATTCGCCATTTGTCGCTTGCGATTTGCCAAAAAATAATATGGTTCGTTTAAAGTTAAAAGAAAAAAATAATAAAGATGACTTTAAGTCTGTGGGAGTACTTGATGCTTTGGAACAAAAAAATACTGGCATAGGGGCAAGCATAATAGATTTGCTAAAAAATGATTTTTTTATAAAAAGTACAGTTGGAGCACTTGCAGTAGATAAAATTACAAAAATGGTTGAGGAAATAAGAGAATATAGTTACGAAAAAATGTCTACAGAATCTAAATATGTATTTGACAATTTGGGAATGCAGTTTATTAAAAAATTTTTAAAGGAGGGAAATGCAAATGATGAAAATACAAATAACAAACAATGAGTACGAAAGGCTTTTGGAGGAACACTGGAAATGGTTTGATGACTATATTAACAAAAGAGAAAAACGGCTAGCAAATAAAAATCCAGAAGAAAAATTGATAATTAATGATATATTAAAAGAATTAGCTCTTGAAAAATATGATGATTTAGAACTTATAATAAAGGCTACTAGAGAAGATTGTTTAGAATATATAAATAAATTAGGAATAAAAGAAACTCAAATAAGCAATAAAATTTATGATTTTTTTTGTTATGAAAATTGGTTGAATAAAGACCATGTTGGTTGGAATGCTTATGAATATATTCAAAAATTAGGAATAAAAGTTTGCCCTTATTGCAATAGAAATAATATAGATTATAGTGAAATGGGCAAAAAAATCACAAGAAGCCCTTTGGATCATTTTTTTCCAAAAAAGAAATATCCTTATCTATCTTGTACTTTGTCTAATTTAATCCCCTGTTGTCATACTTGTAACTCAGCAAAAAGTAATGAAAGTACTTATGATACAAAAATCATCTATCCTTATCAAGAAGAGTTTGGTGAAGACGGTAAATTTATGTTAATGGATAGCGGAAAAGAGTTTGATAAAAAAGCACAAGACATAAAAAAAGAAATTACTAAAAATTTTTCTGTAAAAATAGAATCTAAAGGATTTTTGAAAGAGAATATAGATAATTCTGCGAGTATTTTTAATTTATGTACTTTGTATTCTCAAGAGCGAGATTTAATAAGCGGTTTATTAGAAAAAATTGATATGTGTACAGAGTTTTTTGACAGAACTTATTTATTAAATAAAGATAAAAAGATATGCTTTAAGTTGCTTTTTAATTTACCGAAAGATAATAATCAGATTCTCAAATATCAAAAAATTACAATGGATATAATTGAACACTGCAGGCCTGATTTAAAAAAATATTTTTCTACATTATGAATTATGAAAACGCCTACACCACATGGCAAGGAAAAACTGAAAAGCTGATATGATCCTGCAATTCTTAACAAACGGCTTGATAACAGGCATACTTTATGGACTCGTTGCCATAGGTTTTTCATTAGTTTACAACACAACACGGATATTCCACATTGCCGCCGCCGCCTTGTATGTAGCAGCTGCGTATGTATTCTACTTTTCTTTTTTAACCTTGAACCTGCCACTATGGTTAAGCGGCTTATGTGCCTTAGTAGCCACGGCCTTATTGAGCGTTTTGGTGGAAATAATAGTTTATCGTCCGCTTTATAACAAAAAATCTTCACTCAATGTATTTATGATAGCCTCTATTGGCGTAATGATCATTTTGATAAACATTATCGCTCTTTTATTTGGCAACGAGTCTAAAGTATTAGACAACAGCATACAGAAAGTTTATAATTATGCAGGAGTCATTATCACTACTCCACAACTTTTGCAACTCGTTATCGGCGGGTCTGTTATTCTTGCATTTGTTTTCTTTTCCCGTTTCTCAAAATTCGGTTTAAAAATAAGAGCATTGAGCAATAATGATGAATTATTTGCAGTCATGGGTTTTAGCATACGAAACACTCGACTTTGGGTGTTTGCTTTGAGCGGAGTTTTCTTGGCGCTTGGTAGTTGTCTTTCTGCTTATGATGTTGGAATGACTCCGCATATTGGAATGCATATTTTAGTGAATGCGATGGTGGCTATGATTATCGGTGGGGTTGGGCGCTTTGATGCTTGCGTAATTGGCTGCTTGATACTCGGAATTTTACAGTCTCTCGTTGTGTATCAATTTTCAGCAAATTGGCAAAACGCAATTACATTTTTGATATTATTAGTTTTTCTATTCTTCCGTCCGCAAGGAATTTTTGGATATAAAAAGCGGTTAGCATAGGCGAAGGTAAAATGGAATACTTGCTACACATAATCATAATGCTGAACATCTATATCTTATTGATATTGAGTGCCAATCTACCCACAGGTTTGGCTAATTTGCTCTCAATTTGCCAGGCTGCTTTTTATGGCATTGGAGCATATTTCTCAGCATATTTTTTATTGCGTTGGAATTTGCCGTTTATAACAGTAGCATTAGCAGTAATGGCTTTAACAGGTATTTGCAGTTTGGTGGTTGCATTCGCTTCCACACGCTTAAAAGGCGATTATTTTATACTGGCAACTTTGGCTTTTCAAATGATTGTTTTCACCGTTTTGTATAACTGGGTCGGTATCACTAACGGACCTTTCGGTATAGCAGGCATTCCTTCTATAAAACTATTCGGCTTAATTTCTGTTTCCGGTACATTAGGCTATTTTCTGCTGACAACTGTTGTAATGTTAATAGTTGTGTTTCTATTCAACAACATTAAGTCATCACCCTACGGACGAGTGCTTTCAGCTATTCGCAGCAATGAACTTGCCGTATTATCTCTAGGAAGAAACCCGGTGAAATTCAAAAACTGGGCATTTTTTATTTCGGCGGCATTTTCTGGGTTAGCAGGTTTGCTTTATGCTTCGTATATCAGTTATATAGACCCAACAAGTTTCACAATAGATGAAAGTATCTTTATTCTCACGGCGTTGTTTATAGGCGGTACGGGCAATATCAAAGGACCAATCGCAGGAGCTTTATTTGTGGTGATTGTGCCTGAAATTTTACGTTTTGTGGGGCTTCCCAATGCGGTAGAGGCTAATTTAAGGCAGATTATTTACGGACTTATGCTTGTATTGGTAATGAACTTTAGGCCACAAGGTTTGTGGGGGAAGCCTATCAAATGATATTATCTCTTAAAAATATAACGATTAGTTTTGCCAAAGGCAAGGATTCCTTCAAGGTCTTGAATGAGTTTAACTTAGATGTGGAAAAGGGAAAGATTACGGCTTTGATTGGCGGTAATGGCACAGGCAAAACTACGTTATTCAATATTATTTCTGGTTTCCAAGAAGATTATATCGGCGATGTTTTCTTTGACAGTAAATCCGTAAGAAACCTTTCGTCATTTCAAAGAGCCAATAGTGGTATCGGGCGGCTTTTTCAAAGCAATGGCCTATTCCCAAACCTTACATTGCTTGAAAATATGAAACTGGCTGATGAAGATACCTCTGGAGAAATTCCGCTTAGCACCCTGTTTAATAAAAAGAAAATCAATAAAATTGAAGAAGAAAAAAGAGAAAAAACGATAAGTATTTTAAATAAAATATTTGGCGTAAATAATTCGTATGTACAAAAATTAAATGAATTTGGCAGTTCATTTTCTTATGGCGAGCAGCGAATTTTAGCGTTGGCACGGCTTTTTATGGGTAATTATTCGTTGCTTTTACTTGATGAGCCTACCGCTGGCGTTAATATTGTTTATCAGGAAACCATAAAGCAAATCATTAAGGAAATGGTTGCTGGCGGCGCAACGGTGTTGCTTATTGAACATAATATTCCATTTGTGAACGAAGTGGCTGATTATTGTGCTTTTGTGCAAAACGGAAAAATAGAAATGCAGGGTAATACGAGTGAATTGCTTAATCATCAATTTGTTAAAAACAGTTATTTGGGAATAAAATAACCATGTTAAAAATCAAAAATCTTACAGGTGGATATGTCAAAAGCCAAAATGTGCTAAATGGCATTGATTTTGAGATAAACGAAGGGGATTGCGTTGGTTTTATCGGGCTGAACGGTTGCGGAAAATCATCGCTTACAAAGGCGATAATGAATCTTTTGCCATATAGGAATGGTGCGATTGAATTTCTTAAACAAGATGTTATTGGCGTTGCCACCGATAAGCTTACCAAGCTTGGCATATTGCTTTTTATGCAGGGAGGCGTTGTTTTTGATGAACTGACTGTGCTTGAGAATCTTATGTTATATGGAAAATTGGAAAAAGAGAGCGAATTGCTGTCATTTTTTCCTTTTTTGCAAAAAACCAAAACCGAATTAAGCAAAATAGGTGCCGATAAGCTTAGCGGAGGCGAGCGGAATCAAGTGGCGTTGGCAATGTGCCTGTTGCGGAAACCGCATTTATTGATTCTTGATGAGCCGAGTGCAGGGCTTGCACCAGCGGTAGTGAACAATATGTATGAAATTTTAAGCCATATACGAAAGCAAAATCGTACAACCATTATATTGGTAGAGCAAAATATTTCTCGTGCTGTGGAATTTTGTGATTCGGTGAATATGCTGAAAGGTGGGAAAATAGCGTATTCTTCTAGGGATAAAAATTTAAAAGAGATAGAGAGTATTATGTTTGGCAATATTGAGGTTTAAAACCCCACCACTACATCAAGAATCTTCTTCCCCTTATGCTCAATCCACTTGACTTGCGGTTTGCCAACATTCTGCTCTTTTCTGAAATCAAATGTCAGCAAATAACCCGTATCTTTGCCTTTGTTATCCAAATAACCAGAAATTTGCTCAAAAGCCTCTTCGTGGGCAATTTCCCCATACCATAGCTTCAATTCAACAACAAACTGTTCGGAAAGATAATCTACGATAACATCCGTTCTCTTGCCGCTTCTCGTCTCGCTTTCCAAATGATAAAAGCCTGTGCCGTTTATGAAAGGTCTTAAATATGTTATAAAAAGCAAGCGGCACTCCCGTTCCAAAAAATCAATGTCTTTGCTGTTATACATTTCATAATAATGCTCCGCAAATCTTTTTAAAAGCATTTCCATATTAAGCTTGTTTCCAGCAGTTACGCATTCTACGGAAGCCCTCATTGTCAACTTGCTGTCTCGCAGCTCCTTCTCCGATGCAAAATAATTAGCTATCCTAACCTCAAAAATACGATTGTGTATGGCCACCAAGTTTCCTCTTTTCTCAACTATGCCATAAATAGTAGCTATCTGAATCGCTTGATTGTCAACATTGTAGGAATAAGCTCTGTTGCCAACAGTAAGTTCCCTGAGCAAATCTTTCAAAGCGGGATTGCTTTCTATGTTTTTGAATATATCGTCAAACAAAGTGCTTTGTTCATAAAGCATTTCCTTGACTGCGTTTTGAATTCCATTCACAGTCCAGTCTCTATTCAATTTATTCTCTATATATTGGCAAATTCTAGAAACTAGGTAAGGATAACCATTGGCATAAGTCCTGATTTCTTTGGCTATCGCTTCTATGTCCATTCCTGTTTTATGATCGTCTTCATACTCAGAAAGCATCGAAGCGATTTCTTTTACGCTCAGAGACATATCAACTTCAAAGTCAACAGCAATATTCCACGGAGAGTTTATGCGTTTTTCACCGTCTTGTAGCTGATGAGTACCAGCTTGTATCATTTTGAGCTTAAGATTTTTGATGTCATAAACGCCAGCGAGGATAACGCTTTGGAAAGTTGCACCAACATTTCGACCTCTTTTCAAATATTTATCTCGCAGCATTCCCAAGAATTTCAAGAATATGAAATTATTGGAAGTTTTATCAACTTCATCTATCATTAAGACTATTTTTTTATCAGCACAAATTTTGTTTAAAAAGGCATCAAGCAAGTCAAAAGTCGTAACCGAGCTGTCTATCCAAGCTTCAGAGCCAGGCAAATTTCTCTCTGTAAAATATTTTGAGCATACATTGAGAATTCCTTGGCAGAAGTTAGCCTCTGTTTCAAACACACCATCGCTTACTCCCTCAAAACTGACAGATATTACGGTATATTCCTTTGGCAAATCACTTTCCAAAAAAGCAAGTGTTGTTGTTTTGCCGTACTGCCTGCCACGATTTATGGTAAAATACTGCCCCTTTTCCACCATAGCCATAATTTGACGGATTTTTCCGGAAGTATCTGCCATATAGTGCATACGAGGAATGCAAAGACCTGTTACGTTGAATTCACGCATATTTAGGAAGATAGAAAAATATAAATGTGCAAAATGGAACATTGGAGCGATGTAACCGGCAATACTAATCCAAACCGCCAGCCTATTTCGCTTGGAAAAACAGGGGTTGCAGTTGTTATCAGGGCAGGGCAAGCTAAAAAAGAAAATGAAAATCTGATTGCCACGATAGAGCATTTTCTAGGACATTTGGATATACCATTAAAACATAAATTTGCTGTTGAAGGAATATCTACTGAAGATGATTTGAAAAATAATCCTTCTATATTGGAAAAAACGGCAGCATTTAGCGAGGAGGTATGCTCTGAAATTTGCAAGTGCCGCTAAATTGCCGCTAATGCCGCTATTTCTCGCAGAAAAACGCCTTGAATATCACAAAAAAACGACATAAAAAACTTTTTTTGCATAAAAATACCCTTTTTGCAAAATAAATTACTACATTCTCCACAACGAAACATTCAATTTAGAGGTTTTTTTGAAAATAATGCTTGAAGTTCCTGAAACGCTCATTCATAAGGCTATGAATGCGACAAAAATACGTTCAAAATCTCGTTCGGTTACTCTGGCTGTAAAAAATCTGATTAAAAATGCTGAGATTGGACAAATAAAAAACTATGCAGGCAAAGTGGACTTAGACCTTGGTATAGAGACCCAATTATCGAATATGCTAC
>JGI24695J34938_10002375_pt1 | contig 14478 bp, 9 predicted proteins | sample TergutCo191P3_FD_34938 | JGI IMG/M metagenome (IMG submission 34938) | reverse complement strand
CAAGCTCCGCAATAGCTTCCTGAGTCATCGCGTCGCACATTTCGTTATATTCATTCCCGGCGTGTCCCTTAACCCATTCCCACTGAAGCGGAAATTCACCAGCGATCGCGTCTAATTCTACCCAAAGGTCTTTGTTTTTTACAGGTTGTTTGTCGCTTGTTCTCCATGAATTGCGCTTCCATGTGCGTATCCATTCTGTTATTCCCTTTTGCACGTACTGGGAATCTGTCAGAACAGCAGCCTGACGAGGCGCGTTTTCTAAAGTTTTTAACGCGCGTAAGGCCATAATTACGGCGGTTAATTCCATTCTGTTGTTTGTTGTTTCTTTTTCGCCGCCTTTTCCTTTTGTCAAAATACGCGCTCCCTGAAAGGTTTGCGTAATTATTACATAGGCCCAGCCGCCGGGGCCGGGGTTACCGGAGCAGCCGCCGTCAGTGTAAATTTGTAAAGGGGTGTCCATACAATATTCCCTATTCCTTATTATTTATTTCATATTTCTTATTTAACAAGCGTCGCGAGCATTACAGCTTTTATCGTGTGCTTGCGGTTCTCCGCTTCATCCCAGGCGCGGCTTTGCGGTCCCTCAATTACTTCTTCCGTTACTTCCTCGCCTTTGATAGCGGGAAGACAATGCATAAAAATTGAATCGCTCTTTCCTGTTTGTTCCATCATCTTTTTATCTATCTGGAAAGGCGCCAATAATCTTTTTCGCTCCTCTTTTTTATCTTCTTCGCCCATGCTCACCCACACATCGGTATACAAGGCGTCCGCGCCTTTTACTTCGCTTATGTTTGGAGTTACTTTAATTACAGCGCCTGATTGAGCGGCAAGCGGAGAGATTCTTTTAAGCAGTTCGTCATCGGGCGTAAGCTGCGCGGGCGTTATGTTTGTAAAATTAGTTCCAAGTTTCGCGCAGATGATCATTAAAGATCTCGCGACATTATTTCGTCCGTCNCCCACATAGCATAAAGTTCTGCCTTTTACCTCGCCGAAATTTTCCCGCANGGTTAAAAAATCCGCGAGCGCCTGAGTCGGGTGGTAAAGNTCTGTAAGCCCGTTGTAAACCGGAACGCCGGAATACTTCGCGAGAGTTTGCGCGGTTTCCTGCTTAAAGCCGCGGAATTGAATCGCGCTGAACATTCTTCCAAGTACTCGCGCTGTGTCTTCTAAAGCTTCTTTTTCTCCAAGATGAATATCCGCGGTGGAAAGAAAAACAGGGTGCCCGCCTTCCTCGCCAAAGGCTGTCTCAAAAGCGCACCTTGTTCTTGTGGAGCGCTTTTCAAAAAGAAGGGCGAGAGTTTTGCCCTGGAAGCGTTTTGATGTTTTCCCTTTTTTTGATTCAAGTTTTAGTTTCATGGATAATTTTAATAAATATTGGATTTCCTCAGGGGAAAAATCCAGAAGCGTTAACAGCGAGCGGCCAAATAATGATATCGACACAAAAAACCTCCAAAATAATTTTGTTTTAGATGATAAAATTACTTATATTATATTATACTGGAATTGATGTAAAATGTAAGGGAGTTTAGTAATTGATAAAAGTTATGCCAAGCCGGCCGTTATATATACAATTGATTTTTACAATTCTGGCGTTCGCGGCAATGGTTTTTTTAAGTTATCTCTTTATGCGTGATATTGTTCATGATAATTTGGCGAGAAACGCGCAAAGCGTTTTTAATTTCGCCGAAAATCAGCTTGAAGCTGAGCTTTTAGAGCCAAGGATAATGCTGTCGGGTTATTCTCAGACAATACGCAGTATGCTGCTTCGCGGGGATAATCTCGAAGATGTAAAAGGCTATACCAGAGACATCGCGGAATATATACATTCAATGGGTTCTCGCGTTTTAAGTTCTATCAATATTTACGGATATTTTGAGGCCTTCGGGAAACCTGAGTTTGTCGGGCACAATGGGCTGCCCGCGACATTTATCCCTTTTGAAAGACCCTGGTTTATACTCGCGACGGAAAATTGCGGCGAAACAATTGAAACGCCTCCTTACTGGAGCGAATTAACAGAAAATGTTGTAATAGCCTTCGCGCGCTGTATTCATGACGAAGCGGATAACCGCCTCGCGATTGTCTGCCTTACCGTCAACATAGAAGATGTATGCGAAAGTATTGTAAATATCGCTCTGGATCAGGGTGGTTATGGAATGGTGCTTAGTCAGGATTTAACCATAATCGCCCATTTAAATGAAAACTTCATTGGAAAAAATCTTTATGACGGAGATATGCCTCTTTCTATTTACGCTGATGATATCGCGAGGGGAGTGGATATTTCTGAACGTCCCTTGATTAGCTGGACAAATGAAGAAACGGTTGTTTTTATACGGCGGCTTAACAACGGCTGGTATCTGGTTCTTCTAACGCCGGAAGGTCCGTTTTATGAAAGTCTTTCTAACATGGCGTCTACCATTATCACTCTGGGAGTGGTTTTCACGGTAATTCTTACCATGATTTTAATTCGCATTGACGCGGCGAGAACAAAATCCGACAAGGAGAGCAGGCATAAGAGCGCGTTCCTCGCGAACATGAGCCATGAGATACGCACGCCCATGAACGCGATTATCGGCATGACGACAATCGGAAAATCCACAAGCAATGTAGAAAGAAAAGATCATTGTCTTAAAAAGATCGAGGACGCGTCCAATCATCTTTTGGGAGTTATAAATGATATTTTGGATATGTCAAAAATAGAAGCGAATAAATTCGATCTTTCTCCTGTGGAATTTAATTTTGAGAAAATGCTTGTGCGGATTGTAAATGTTGTTAATTTCCGCGTGGACGAGAAAAATCAAAAACTTTCTGTGCATATCGACAGTAAAATCCCCAAGAATCTGATAGGAGATGACCAGAGGCTCGCGCAGGTTATTACAAATCTTTTAAGCAACGCGATTAAATTCACGCCGGAAAACGGAAAGATAAATCTTGACACGCGCTTTGTAGATGAAGAAAGCGGGCTTTGCACTATAGAATTTTCTGTTACCGATAACGGCATCGGAATGAATTATGAACAGCAAAAACGCATCTTCACATCTTTTGAGCAGGCGGAATCCAGCACTACACGCAAATACGGCGGCACAGGGCTTGGGCTTCCTATTTCTAAAAGCATTGTAGAACTTATGGGCGGTGTTATCTGGATCGATTCCGAGGTTGGAAAAGGATCAACTTTTTCTTTTATTGTAAAAATGCTGCGAGGCGTTTCCTGTCATTACGGGCTTTTATCCCCTGATGTCAATTTAGATAACGCGCGTATATTGGTTGTTGATGATGACAGCGGTATTCTTGAATATTTCATGGAAATTACAAAAGAGTTTGGTGTAAACTGCGACACAGCGGTAAGCGGGGAAGAAGCTCTGCGGCTTGTAGAAAAAAAAGGGTCTTATCATATTTATTTTATAGACTGGAAAATGCCGGAAATGGACGGGATTCAACTGACGTCAAAATTAAAGGAGAGGCACGGGTCATCCGCAAAGTCTGTAGTTATAATGATAACCGCCGCTGAATGGACATCAGTAGAAAATGAAGCAAGGAGCGCGGGCGTAGATAAATTTCTTTCCAAACCTTTGTTTCCTTCTGGAATAGCGAACGCGATAAATGAGTCCCTTGGCATTGATTATACAAAAGTTGACGAGGCGCTAAATGAAAATAACATAGATGGTATTTATAAGGGGTGGAGCATTCTCATTGCCGAGGATGTTGAGATTAACAGGGAAATTGTTATGACTCTGCTTGAACCTACCGGGATAGAGATTGATTTCGCCGAAAACGGCAAGGAAGCTCTTAGGAAATTCAGTGAGTCACCTGAAAAATACGATTTAATTTTTATGGATATTCAAATGCCGGAAATGGATGGTTACGAAACGACGCGCAGAATAAGGGCATTGAACACGCCTCAGTCAAAATTGGTACGCATTATCGCCATGACTGCCAATGTTTTTAGGGAGGACATTGAAAGGTGTTTTGAAGTCGGAATGGATAACCATATCAGTAAACCAATCGATTTTAATGAAATTCTGGAAAAATTAAATCTTTACTTACCCAAAGAGATATAAGAAATAANAATAAGAAAAAAGAATAGGGGAATTATAAATAAGAGGCAGGAAATAGTGCCCCAAAAAGGTAATAATATGGTATAATAGTATTTGTTATAAAAAAGGAGTGACAAATATGAACGCTGATATCTTACAAAAAGCTAAGGATTATATCAATAAAGAAAAGGACGCTAATTTCAGGCAGGAAGTGGAAAAGCTGCTGGCGCAAGTGGATGAGCCGCAGCAAGCAGCGGACGCACAAAAGGATCTTGCCGACCGGTTTTATCAAAACCTTGAGTTCGGTACAGGCGGGCTTAGAGGCGTAATCGGCGGTGGTTATAACCGCATGAACACCCTTGTTGTAAAAAGCGCTACGCAGGGCTTAGCCACTTATATTATAAAAACATTTCCGCAAAAAGCCGCCGCAGGTATTGACGCNGGTCTTAAAGCGGTTATCGCTTTTGACAGCCGCCATTATTCGGCTGAGTTCGCNGAAGCCGCNGCGCTTATATTCGCGGCTAACGGAATAAAGACCTATCTTTTTTCTTCGTTAAGNCCAACGCCTGAATTATCATTCGCTATTCGTTATTTAAAGTGCGACACAGGCATTGTTGTAACGGCAAGCCACAACCCGCCCCAGTACAATGGTTACAAAGCGTACTGGAACGACGGCTCTCAGGTAATCCCCCCGCATGATGAAGGTATTATCGACGAAGTAAACAATGTTAAAGATATAAAAGAAATGTCGAGGCAGGAAGCTCTGGATAAAAAACTTCTTGTAATAATTGATAAGGAAGTTGACGAGCCATATCAGGCGATGGTAAAGTCAAAACTTTTCAGACCCGCCCTTATTAAAGAAAAAGCCGGCGAAGTTAAAATTGTTTACACGCCTCTCCACGGAACAGGCGCCATGCACGTAGAAAAAGTTTTAGGCGACTTAGGTTTAAAAGTAATTACAGTTTCGGAACAGCGCGAAGGTAACGGCGATTTCCCGACAGTCGCCTTTCCCAATCCCGAAGAAGCGGCAGCCCTTGATATGGCGATAAAACTTGGCGCGAAGGAAAAAGCCGATGTTGTTATGGCGACAGACCCTGACGCCGATCGCTTTGGCGTCGCTGTTCCCGATAAATCAGGCGGTTTCGCGCTTGTTACAGGTAACCAAATGGGCGTGCTCCTCGCGGATTATATTTTCCTTTCGTTAAAAGAACTTGGAAAACTGCCCGCGAACGCCGCGATGGTTAACTCCATTGTTACAACAGGAATGCAGAAAAAAGTCGCGGAACATTACGGCGCGGAATGTTTTGAATGTCTTACAGGTTTTAAATGGATAGCCGATGTTATGCGCAAATGGGAACTTGGGCAGGATGGCGGCAAGCACTTTGTTTTTGGCACGGAGGAAAGTTACGGCTACGATATATCAACCGATGTGCGCGACAAAGACGGCGTATCAGCCGCCGCGCTGACAGCGGAAATGACTCTCTACTGGCGCGGCAAGGGAAAATCTTTACTCGATCGTCTTGATGATCTTTACGCTATCTGCGGTTATTGGCAGGAAATAGGAATCTCAAAATATTTTAAAGGGCCCGAAGGACCTTCTATTATGAACGGCATTATGGATAATTACCGCAAAAATCCNCCAAAGACTTTAGGCGGTATAGATATTATAAAGGTGCGCGACATTATAAACGGCGCTGAGGGACTTCCGCCAAGCGACGTTTTACAGTTCTTCCTTAGCGACGGCACTGTAGTAAGCGCGCGTCCCAGCGGCACGGAGCCAAAAATTAAATTTTACGCGTCATGCCGCGCGGAAGTCGGCTCTGGCGGTTTACAGGAAGCAAAGGCGGAAGCAGGGCGAAAACTGGACGCGATTAAAAAAGATATAAGAGCGGTAATAGGCGAATGAAAAAAAAGGCGGCGTTAAATATTTTTGTTTTCACTCTCGCGGCTTGTTTTTTTCTGTTACCGGTAAAAGCAAGCGCCGAAGTATTTGAATACAAGTATGTCGAGGGCACGCGTTATAGAATACTTTCTGTTGTTAATCAATCAGTTTTTATTAACAGGGAACTGAGCCACACCGCGGAAACACTTAACAGAATCGCCGTGGAAGTAACAGGCGTTAAAGACGACAAGGGAGCGCACAGGGCGATATTTCAATCTTCTGAACGAGTTTTATATAACAGCCTTGATGGAAAGCAGAACGCGGCGTCATCGGGCTTCCATTGGTTAAGAGAATACGAATCAATATTTGAGAGAGACAGACGCGGATACCTAACGATAGATTCAATTTATTATATGCCTGTTGTGCGAAATGTTCCTGTCTTTCCGTCCAAAGATTTAAAAGTGGGAGAAAAATGGCACGCCGACGCTCACGAGGTGCATGATTTTAGGGATTCTTTTGGAATACAGCAGCCTTACAAAATTCCATTCCGCGCTTTTTATGAATATTTAGGCGAGCGCGAATGGAAAGGAAAAAAATATCCGGCGTTTTCTGTAAATTATAATATTGAGTCGCGGCCTTCTCCGGTGCGCGGTCGATTATATCCTGTGTTAATATCAGGCACCTTCAAGCAAAGTGTTTTTTGGGACAGAGCCGCGGGACAGGAAAAAGCGTATAACGAAGAATTCAGCCTGACATTCGAAATGTCCAACAGAATGATAATTGAGTTTAGGGGAACCGCGGAAGCTGAACTTGTGGAATCGGTAGAAATGAACAAGGAAAGATTAGCCGCGGAAATAAATGAAGAAATTAAACGCCTGAATATTCCTGAAGTAAGCGTAAGGGAAGTAAAAGAAGGCGTTTCTATAAGCCTTGATGATATCAGGTTCTACGCGGATTTGGATAAGATGCTTCCCGGCGAGGAAAGAAAGCTGGAAAGAATAGCGGATATTTTAAAACGATACAGGGACAGAGATATTTTAGTAGGCGGTCATACAGCATTAGCCGGAACCGCCGATGAAAGAATGATACTATCTCAGCAAAGAGCGAAGGTAGTCGCGGATTATCTTTTATCAAAAAATGTCCGCACGGCGGATCGTATGGTAATTCGCGGATACGGCGCGCTGCGTCCTGTGGCGGATAATAATACCGAGGAAGGTATGCGCAAAAACAGAAGGGTAGAAATTACCATATTGGAGAATTAGTGTCTTCTTTGCTTTACAAAATTGACAGTTTTTTGGATCGTTTTATTCCTTTAACAACACCGCTCGCTGTCGCTCTTGGTTTATTTTTACCCGGTGTTTTTATTATATTCCGCCCCTTTGTTATTCTGCTTTTCGCGGTAATGACTTTTTCAGGGGCTTTAAAACTAACAGCCTCGCAGTTAGGCAACGCCGCTAAAAACCCCATTCTAATTTTACTTTTCTTTTTTACAAGCCATGTTCTTATGCCGCTTGCCGCTCTTGGCTCATCCTCTTTAATTTTTACAAACAAGGAAATTATTACAGGTTTTATTTTATTATTCGCGGGTCCCACGGCGGTTTCCGGTTTTATCTGGGTTACGATTTTTAAAGGAGACAAGGCTTTAGGGCTTACTCTCATTCTTTTAGATACTATACTCGCGCCCCTTGTTGTTCCTGCGACACTTTTTATTTTTGCCGGAGCGAAAACAACGATGGACATGAGCGGCATTGCCATTTCTCTGATTTTTATGGTTGTTGTTCCCACAATTCTTGGCGTTTTGTTAAACGAAACAAGCAGGGGAAAAATTCCTTCGGCAATATGCCCTGTGCTTAATCCATTAGCGAAAATTTGTTTAATGCTTGTAATTGCGGCTAATTCTTCGGCAATCGCTCATGTAATAAAATTTAACGATCCTCTTGTTTGGGCAGTCGCCGCTCTTTGCGTTGTTCTTACAAGTCTTGGTTTCCTGCTCGCTAAACTAAATAGAATCGCGGCAAAATGCGAAAAAGAAAAAGAGATTTCTTTAGTATTTGCCGGAGGGTTAAGAAACAACAGCGCTGTAATGACAATAGCGGTTACGTTTTTCCCGGAAGCCGCGGTTCTTCCCGCCGTTTTAAGTATAGTGTTCCAGCAGATAGTCACCGCCATAATGGGCAAACTAATTATCAAAAAATAATTTTATTCAGTTATTTTGCTTTCAAGTACAGCGTCATCCATAATAAAAACAACTCTGCCTTGTGATAAGAGGCGGCGGTTTTCTTCGGAAGATATAATTGATAAGGCGTCGCTTCTGTCTATGATAATATCCGTAGGCTTGGAGCCAAAAACGCCGCTCGCGAAAACGCGCAAGGGTTTGTCTCCGACAACTTCCCGCAATTCCCTGGAAAGCCCTGAGGGGTTGTCTTTTTTAAAAATATTATCGGCGGATGAATAAGTTACCATTGACGCGATGCCTGTTTCCAGCATATTGCGCTCATAAATTAAATTCATTTCGCTGTCCCAGATTTTAGGAAAGAGACAGGGAACAGCGAGGGTTTTACTTTTCATGCCGTGAACAGGAAGTTCTTCTGCGGCGATAATTATAATTCCGGTATATTGCGCTGTAGAAACAGGATTTAATATTCTTGTAATCGGAGAAGGACGAGTGTGGCGCAAAAGAGAGGATCTGATTTTTGAAAGCGATATGGTGTGTGTAGAAATAATACGCCGCATATCGGGGGAAAGCGAAGGCGCTTTGGAAACAGCGCTTAGCGCAAAGCCGTCTATTTGCGCGAGCGTCAATTCGCCCCTGTCAACAAGATCGCCAAGAACGCTGGAAGAATCGTACTGCAAAGTTAAAAGAAAAGGACACATTTTATTTAAGTAAGCATCATTTAAGAGAATTTCTCCGTAAGTTCTTCCAGCGGGAAGTTTAACGCCAGCCGTTGCCAGGTCAAGAGAAATCTGCGCGTCAATAAAAGCGGAATCCCACCTTGCCGTGCCCGAAAAATCTACCTGAGTGTTATTATTTTGCGCGAATGTATTTGCGGCAATTAAAAATAAAATTAATAAAATTGGCACTTTCTTCATTAACATCTTATTCCATTATCGGCACTCTAATAGCTCTACCTTCGCGGAGAATTTCATTTAATTGCATTCCGTTTGACGCGGCGAGGGCTTCCGGNGTNATNCCGTATTTCCTGCTTAAAGACCACAAAGTATCGCCTTTTTGCACAATATGGGTTCCTTTTACGCTGGCGGCGCTGCTTGCCGCGGCAGGTATCTGTCTCGCGACAGGGGCGGTGTTGTTCAATGCCGGGATTACAACAGTATCTCCCACCTTTAAATAACGGCTGGAGAGCCCTGGGTTATATTGTTCTATCATGCCGACAGTGGTGCCGTAACTCCGTGACATCGACCATAAGGTATCACCCTGACGGACAACATGGTAAAAGTAGCGTATCAATTTTAAATCTTCGCGGTTAAAAAGCTCGATTATTTTTTTCTCATAGTCAGCCGGAATTTTTAAACGATAATTATTATCCGCTGGTGTAATACCCTGGAGCAGCTCAGCGTTGAGTTTGCGTAAAAGTTCTTTTTCCAATCCTGTTTCTTCCGCGATCAAATCGATGGAAACCTGACGGGGCAGGGGAATCGCTGTCCATTCAAATTTTTCGTGCCAGATAATCAAACCGTATTTTCTGGGATTAGACACAACATGAGAAACGGCGATAAGTCTTGGCACAAAATTAACCGTTTCCGGTCTTAATTCCTTTTTGCCGCTGAGTTCCCAATAATCACTTTTTCCGGTTTTTTTTATTACGCGCGTAACGGCGTTAAGACCCGAATTATAAGCGGCGAGAGTCATTTCCCAGCAGCCCAATTGCCGGTACTCGTTTTCTAATTTTTGCAGAGCGCCAAGAGTGGATTTTACAAAGTCTCGTCTTTCATCGACAAGGTCTGTTACCCTTATGTTGTAAGGTGAAATGCTATTAAGCATGAATTGCCACAAGCCGGCGGCTCCCGACTTGCTTCTTGCCGTTATCTGAAACCCCGATTCAATTATTGGAAGATACGCGAGTTCCGGAGGAAGACCCCTTCTTGCAACCTCTTCTTTAATAAAGGGCAGATAGGGAGCGGCTCTTTCCATAATCGCGTTAAGCGTTTTTACGCCGTGCGGGCTTGAATATTGCGCGATATAATGCTGTGTAAGCGGTTGAGAAAGCGCCTTTTCCGTTAACAACGAATTAGGCGCGGGCTCAAATAAATAAGTAGTTGTTCGTGTGGGAAAAGGCAGCGAAGGGTCGGGCTTAACCCCGCGCATCGGTCTCTCATCCTCCCCTGCAAACAAGCTTACGTTACCAGTTACGGTGAAAAACATTATTGTAATAAACACAAGCCAAATAAAATTCTTAAGCATTTAAAATTTTTCTCCGTAATAAATCCCTGCCCATTCCCAGCGTCCATGTATCTCAGGATCCTGCGGAAAGTTTATCTTTCTAAAATATAAATACCAAACATTTAAAGAAACCGACCAGCCTGTCGTTCTTAAAAAAGCCTCGTTCGCATTAGAAGACGCGTCAAGGGTGGGAGCGTATCTGATTCTGTTGCCGTACATAAACTGCGACAGATTAAAGGCTGTCATTCTTACATTATCGGCTTCCATTTGCTCCCATGATCGCGCAAAAAAGTTTGCTTTTGCCTGATACCGCATAAGCGTATTGGGGTTACCGGCGTCAATGGCTGCCTCGATAGCGGCTCTAAGTGCGGGCAGGCTCTCAAAGGTCCAGTCCTTTGTTATGCGGCTGTAATCTACATGCTGCTTGGCGTACTGATCCGCGTTTGGAAAACCGGGAATTATTGTTCCAGTAAAGGGCAGATAATTTGTAAACGCCGCAATTGCGCCGTTCCAGTCGCCTATTTGTTCGCTTGCCAGNCCCAGCATAAAATACGCGGTTCCTAAATCAATTTTTTCNGGGAATCTTGTAATTAACTCATTGTAATACCACGCCTGATGTTCTGGTATNTCATTTATTTCGATAAGATGTTTTAAGCAAACCAGGTGAATAGACGACTCATCGTTAATAACAAGATCAGGATAATTTTTTAAAATCATATCAAAATAAAGAGCGGCTATAGGCTCGGAATTTCTTTGAATATGCGCGTAAGCTATCATCATATAATAATAGCCGTTGTAAGGGTCAGAAGGATTTCTGATTATTCTGGCGCTTAAAAAATGAATCAATTTTTCGTATTCGCCAAGACGCGCAAGGCTTGCGGCAATTTCTCTTGTTACGGCAAACTCGCCTTCGCTGCCGCTTTCTTCTTCATGCAATAAATTAAAAAGAACTCTGAATTTTTCTTTGTTTTCTCTCGATCCACAGACATAGTATGTGTCAATATCACTTTTTTCGTAAATGATCCCGCATGATAAAAAAGTAAAAAAAACCGATAATAATAGTGTGAAATTAACAAAAAATCTGTATTTTCCTCTCAAATCCATTGTTTCTTATACTATCATTGTGTTATGCTTTTGTATATCTGTCTTTCCCTTTATTTGGGAAATTATAAATTTTTGGATAATCGATAGTGATTTTAAATGACCGGAATCGCGTATTTACATTAATTCTGGCGGCTCTGCTTGTCTTCTTCTGCGCGGGAAACGCCGCCGCGAAAGGCGGATCAGATAAATCTTCAAAAAAAAGCGGTTTAGATAACGATAAAGATACTGTTAATAGCTTAAGCGCGCCCGATCAGGCTTCCGGTAGTCTTTCCGAGGAAATACGAAATTTAACCGAAACAGGCATCCTGAGTTCTATGCTTTCGGCGCTTGAGTTGATCCGAAGCCGGGAACTTGGTAACACCGAATTCGGCAGATTAATGAGCGCTTTTAATGTCATGTTTATAAAGCTTGTTTACCCCGATTCCCCGGCGGTACTTCCGGCTGTCGATCTTCCTCAAACTTCCGCTTATACGCGTATCATTAGGGAGGCGGAAAAAGGCGTTTATGTACAGCCGCCATCCGATTCCAACGACTTTTATGAGCATATCCTGACTTTTTTCGTAGTAAATGACCAAACAACGCCTGAAATTCTCGCGAATTTACTCAAAAATATGGAAAAAGCCGGGAATTTACGCCCAAAATCTGTTCTGCCGCCATTTTTCATGGGTCTAATTCATGAAAGAGCAGGTCGTTACCGCGAGGCTGAGGCGTCTTTTAATAAAGCTTATCAAATTTCCAGTGAATGTTACTCGGCACAAATAGGAATAGCGAGGATTAGGAGGTTTAGCGGCAACACAAGCGAGGCTGTAAGCCTTTTTAATGAGCTTGCCCTTCGTTTTCCGGACTCAAAAGAAATCAGAAGGCAGCTTGCCATTTCTTATTTCGCGAACAATGAATTAAACCGGGCGCTTAGCGCCGTTGACGAGATTTTAAGAGCCGACCCAAGGGACGGTGATTTTTTACTGCTCAGAGCGTCAATTTTAATAGAACAGGTGCATTTTTCGCAGGCTAACTCCTCTTTAGATACTTACGCCTCGATAAACCCCAATAACCGAACCTATCTTTACCTGCGGGCAAGAGTTCAAGCTGAGGGGAATCGCAACCGGGACTCCGCGTTAAATTACCTTCGTTCAATTTTACGCGCTAACCCTAATGATGTTCAGGCGATGGTTTATACGGCTAACCTGCTTATGGAATCTCAGAAGCCTGAGGAACAAACAGAGGGCAGGGAATTACTTACGCGGCTTCAACAATCNGCGGGTAATTCTGTTGATGTTTTAAGTTTGAGCTTGAGGGACGCTGTAAAAAGAGAAAGATGGCAGGAAGCGCAAGGATATTTGAATCGTATTCTTACAAGCAGGCGCACAGTTCATGATTTACAAGACGGATACACCGTTGAGCGCGGCTTGGGCAATAACGCAAGAGCTTTAAGTTACGCGCGCGAACTTTACGAAAGAGATACTTCCAATAACGATTACACTGTTGTTTTCATTTCAGCCTTGATTGACAACAACAGAAGGGAAGAAGCTTCGCGCCTTATAGAAAGCAGGATAAATTCTGTAGGCTCAGGCGCGGTAAAGAGCCGTTTTTTCTTTCTCCGCAGCCGTTTGCAGACAAATCAGGACAGCGCCCTTGGCGATTTGCGTTCCAGCCTTTTTGAAGACCCAAGGAATCTTGACGCTCTTATTTCCATGTTCGAGCTTTATCATAACCGCCGCGAAGAACGCAGAGCCGTCCACTANCTAAGACAGGCGCTTGCAATCGCNCCTGAACATCCGCACTTAAANCGTTATGAAAGAGAATACGCCTCGCTTTTGGGCAGAAACTGATAACTTTTTATTAAAATTAACCGAAAATTTACTATAAAGCTATGAGTTATTCAAATAAGCGCGGTAAAAGCAGGTATAGCGATAAATTNATCAGGTTTTCTATCGGTGCAAAGCTTGTTACGATAATTACAAGCCTAATTGTTGCGTCGCTTGGTATAATAATTTTCCTGGTTTCATATTTTGTCAGGCAGGATTTGGAAGTTTCTTCCGAGGCGAATAATTTTGACGTTAACAGGCGTTCATCTGCGGAAGCGAGTTACACGCTGGACAGCGTGCATTCCAATTCTAAGGTGCTGCTTCAGATAATTAAAGACGCAGGTATAGGCAGCCCGCTTTCGCGCAGAGCAAGCGATTTTTATTTTGAACAAAACAAACAAATAGCCGCGCTTATTTTTCAAGACTTTGATGATGAGCATTTTTTAATAAACAAACAATTTTTTAACGCAAACGATATAAACACATCTCTTGTTAATTCATTTTTTAAGGAAAATTATATTTATTACCGCCGCGCTGCCGCAGGTGAATCTGTTTTTTTAAACGCGTCGCCGCATTTTTCTAAAAATCTTTTAGCGATGTATTATCCCATTCAGGGTGGAGCTCTAACAATTCTTTTTTCTCCCCAAAACCTAACAGAAAGTTTTAATTCGTCAGTTAATAAAACATACATGATAAACGGCGAAGGCGATATTTTAATTCATCCCGATATAAATATGGTGCTCTCAGGCACCAATATCGGCAGCCGCGAATATGTGCGCAATATCCGCATAAGTCCTTCGCGTAACATGCAGGATCTTCGCGAAGACGAAGGCGTAAAATATTTTATCGCGTATACTAAATTGAACGAAGGTTCTTCTATTGTTTTTACAAGCATAGAATACGATAAACTTTTTGAAGGAATAGAAATTACAACGCGCAGAAATATTTATTTAGCCGCTGCCGTTCTTTTTATTTCGATTCTTTTTATCTGGTTCTTCTCTAAAACAATTTCCACGGCGTTAAAAATTCTTTCTAACGCAGCGCGGAAAATTGAAGGCGGTATTTTTGAACTTGATTTAGTGCCCAAAAGCAGGGACGAGATTGGCTTTTTAACAGCGAGCTTCCAAAAAATGAGCAAGGCCTTGGGTATTTTTGGGCGCTTTACAAACCGCGAGATCGCTATTAAAGCGATGAGAGGACAGATTAAACCGGGAGGTTTGCCGAAGCATGCGACGGTTTTTTTCTCGGATATACGCG